>OGRN01002801.1_pt1 | contig 13040 bp, 11 predicted proteins | sample 1553401 | NCBI WGS metagenome assembly OGRN01 (sample SAMEA2580096, study PRJEB22360) | human gut metagenome | biome: human gut; feature: human-associated habitat; material: faeces | place: Denmark | collected 2008/2010 | reverse complement strand
CGGCGCTGTAGATATGGGAGAGTTTTTTGGTCTCCAGAATCGCTTCCATCCGTTGTGTTCCGTCCTTATGATATTTAAGATGGTGCGTGTCGAAAATGATCACGCCCTGTAAATTAAACAGAAGTTGATTACAGTTGGTCGGACTGCTTTTCCACTCTATCCAGCCGTTGCCGGAGGAACTTGGTCTCCTCTTCCAAATAGCGCAGGCGCTGATGCAGCCGGGCAATGACAGCTCCCACCACGGCGGCCAGGCAGAACAGGAAGATCGGTCCCGAATCCAGACATAGCCCGAAGGTAAAGCCCATGGGGCCGATGAGAAACCATACGACAAAAGCCGATGCCACACCAGCCCAAAGGCAGGGCAGATAGAACCGAAAGGATTTCATTTTGTAAACTCCTTTCAGTTTCTCCGCTGGGCCAGCAGTTCCTTCAGTGCCTGGGCGCACTCGTCGTCGCTGAGGGCGTCCAGGGGCACGTCCAGCCCCTCCCGGCGCAGCTCCCAGAGCAGCTCGGTGGTGTCGGGGACGGTGAGACCCACAGACTTGAGGCCCTCCACGTCCTGGAACACCAACGGGCGGCTGGTAAAGCACTGGAGGCGCACCCGCTGCCGGTCCGCCACGCCGAAGCGGGCGGCGTCCTCCGGCGTCATGTGAATGTGGCGCTTGGCCACAATCAGGCCGCGGCTCAGGCGGAGCACCCGGTCCCCGTGGCGGAGGGTGAGGCCAGGGGTGCCCTCCGTATCGCCGGAGAGTCGCACCGGCGGGGTGAGCCCCAGGGCCACCGCATCGGTGAGGGAGATCTCCACCTGGCTCTCCGGGCGCTCAGGGCCCAGAATCACCACGTTCTTCAAGCTCCCCCTGGGCCCCTCCAGTGTCACCCGCTCGGCGCAGGCGAACTGCCCCGGCTGGGACAGGTCTTTCGTCCGGTTGAGCCGGTAGCCCGCGCCGAACAGGGTCTCCAGATCGGCCTCGGTTACATGCACATGACGGGCAGAAGTTTCCACAAGAATATTCATTATAAGTCCTCCTTCCAGGTACAATACTATTTTAGCAATCCGCATTTAAAACCGCAAGGGGTATGTGCTATAATTAAAAGAATAAAGCAATAAAAGGTGATTAAAAATGGATTTTGAGCAATTAAAGCAAACCTGCCTTGTGTGCGAAAAGTGCGATCTGTGCTGCACCCGCACCCACGTCGTGTTCGGCACGGGAAACCCCAACGCCGAAGTTCTGTTCATCGGCGAGGCGCCGGGACGCAACGAGGACGAGCAGGGCCTTCCCTTTGTGGGACGCAGCGGCCAGCTGCTGGACCAATACCTGAAAGCGATTCACCTGGACCGCGAAAAAAATGTGTTCATCACAAACATCGTCAAGTGCCGCCCGCCTGAAAACCGGGACCCTCTGCCCAATGAATGGGACGCATGCATCCCCTATCTGCGCGAGCAGTTCCGGCTGATCAAGCCGAAAATCGTCGTCTGCCTGGGGCGTATCGCCGCGCAGCGCATCATCCGTCCGGATTACAGCGTCATGAAAGAGCACGGCCAGTGGGTGGAAAAGAACGGCGTTTACTTCACCGCCACACTCCATCCCGCCGCGCTGCTCCGAAGCCCGGGCAACAAGCCGCTGAGCTTCGCAGACTATGTCGCCATCCGCGAAAAAATCGAAGCCGTGTGCACCCACACTTATGATTGACCGAAGCGCAGGCATTATCCTGCAAACCCGCTGTAAAACAGCGGGTTTTTGTGTCAAAATCCCAGCATTTACATACTATGGACTAAAGGGGTGTATGCATATGCAACAGCAGGAATTGGATTTCTTTTTGGGAGCGCTTTCCCCCACCGGTTTTTCTAGTTATTACACACAAGTTGTAAAAGATGCGGAAACACAGACCTCGGCCCTTTTGAAGGCCGGCCCAGGCTGCGGCAAATCTACCCTGCTGCGGCGCATCGCGGCCCATCTTGAGGAACAGGGCGAGACTGTGGAGCTCATCCACTGCTCCAGCGATCCGGACTCTTTGGACGGTGTCATCTGCGGCGCGCGGAAATTTTCGGTAGTGGATGCTACCCCGCCGCACGGCGCGGTACATAAACACACTTTTTCATGAAGAATATATAACGTCATATTTAATTATTGCAGAATACATTGCGAATGTTTAAAATTCGACTTTTTCGGCAAAACAAGCATTGCGTTCGCCCAAAAGCAGGTTCGCGGCTTCGTTTTCATGCTGCACGCGGTACTTTGCGGACAGAACATGCACAGAATACGGGACCCTTTTGTACGTATTTTCTAAAGAAAATGAGCAGAACGGAAAGCTGCCTTTAAAACAGCTTTCCGTTCTGTTATATACGTCTGCCGAATCTCGCCGGCGGTGTGTTTTACATATCTTCCAGGGGATTCGACCACGTATAGTGCAGCTTTGTTTTTCTCCAGTCCATGCGCTCCATCATGACGTCCATAGGCGTTCCCGCCTGCTGCACAGGCCGGAAGCTGACGATATTGTTCGCAGACGTCTTTCCGAAGAACATCTCATCACAGAAATCCACAATGGCGATCCAATCCGCCGCCTGAAATTCGTGTTTTCCTTCTCGGAAATGCAGAGCATTTTTTTCGGGGACACCCAAAAAATCAAACACTTCCTGCGCGGCACGCCAGGTGACCTGGGTGCCGAACGTGTTAGCCCAAACATCGCCCAAGCCGTCCGTTGTGATCAGTGCGCGCGGCGCAATCAACGCCTTTGCGAAGTGCATATCAAAGGGCAGGCGGTCCTCGTCTTGCAGTGTTCCCAGTTTGTCCAGAGAAAAGTTCGCCATAAACTCCATCTGATTTTTGGCCACCGGGAAATTGGAACGCGTATAGCGCTTTTGCCGCGCACCGAATTCTCCAAAGGCGTCCGTCCACCAGTATCCCAGCATGTCATTGATGCTGCCGGCCGTTTCGCACAGCCCAATGCCTTCGCCGTAGCGTCCGCCCAAAAAGCGGAAGCAGCCCGCCCCGCCGCAGCCGGAGCCGTTGGGTGCGCACAGCGCGATGCGCTCGTCGTAAATTGCAGCGCACAGCGCCACCTTGCCGCCGCGGGAATGTCCTGTGGCGATGATCTTATCGGTATCCGCCCAGTCTGTTGTGAACAGATAATCCACCAGGCGGCTGTGTCCCCAGGCCCACATGGCAATGGCGCCCCAGTCGCACTCCGGGAAAGCCTTCGCCACAACACCGTTAATGGCGTCCCCGTTGTCCGGAGCGAGCTGTTCCTTGTCGAATTCCATAATGGCATAGCCTCTGCGGCAGACGATCTCCTCTTCTGCCGGAGAACCATGACGGCCCGTAAACTGGTTCCATGTGAAAACAGGGACCCTGCCTTCTTTCACCGGCCGGATCAGGTCTGCATAAAACACGACCTCGCCCTTCCGTCCTGCCGTGAGCTTTATTGTTTCGGCCACGCCCTTTCCGTTGTAGACAGGACGCGAGAAAACGACCTCGCCTTTTGTTACGCCGGAATCTTTAGGCATATGTCCGTACAGGTAATGGGCAAGCAGTTCTTTGAGATATTCCCGTTGGGCAGGCCATTCTTCAGGCGTCATCACACGGCTTCCGTCCGGTTTTTCAAAGGGGTCCGGAAGTTCCGGGATGCTGGGCAAATCGTCTTTTTTGCGAAAATAGTATTCCATTATTCTTTTACGCCTCCAATCATAACGCCGGAAACAAAGTATTTCTGTACAAACGGATATACCACAAGAATCGGCAGTGTGGAAACCACGATGGTCGCATATTTAATAATCTCCGCCAGAGCCGTTACATTGGTCGCCTCTCCGCCTGTATTCACGATGGCGTCCGCAGAGCTTGTGAGCAGTATCTCACGCAGGAAGAGCTGCAGCGGATACAGCTCGCGGCTGCGCAGGAACATCGTCGCGGGCAGCCATTCGTTCCAGCGGGCCACAGCATAGAACAGCAGCACCACGGCTACGGTTGCCTTGCTCAGAGGGATAATGATGCGGAACAAACAGGTGAAATCAGACGCGCCGTCCAGCTTCGCAGCTTCGATCAGGCTTTCGGGTACGCTGGCAAACGCCGTGCGCATCACGATCATATTATAAGTGTTCAGTGCCGTCGGGAGCAATATCGCCCAACGCGTATCCACCATGCCCAACTGATTGATCCACAGGTAAAACGGTATCATGCCACCGTTGAAGTACATGGTGAACATGATAACCATTGTCAGCGGCTTCTTGAGCAGATAGCCCTTGCGGCTGAGCACGTAAGCGCCCAAAAACGTAAGCAGCATGCTGATGGCAGTACCGGCGACAACATAAATAAGCGTGTTCATATAGCCGGAACCCAGTTCACCTGTGAACACATGCTTGTATGCTTCCAGTGAAAAGCCCGCAGGAGCCCAAAGCACCGTAAAATCGTGCTTGATGAACTGATTCGGGTCGCTGAAAGAAGCAAATACCACATACAGAAAAGGATACAGACAGATGATGCCGATGAACGCCAGAAAAACATAATTCAGGATGTTGAACAGGCGGCTCGCACCTGATTCTCTTTCAACCATTGCCGTTTCCCCTCCTTACCACAAGCTGGTCTCGCTGACCTTGGCGCTGATTTTGTTCACCACAACGACAAGGACAAAGTTGACCAGAGAGTTGAACACGCCAACGGCTGCGCTGAAGCTGAAATTCGATTCAACGATGCCCTTGCGGTAAACGAATGTGGAAATGACGTCCGCTGTTTCGTAAATGCTGCTGTTGTACAAAAGCAGTATCTTGTCATAGCCTACCGTCATAAACTGGCCCACGCGCAGGATAAACATAATGATGATCGTGGGCAGGATGCACGGCAGCGTCACATGGAGCACACGGTGGAACCGTCCGGCGCCATCCACTGCGGCCGCGTCGTACAGCGTCGGGTCCACGCCGGAAAGCGCCGCCAGATAAATGATAGAGTTCCAGCCGATGGTCTGCCACAGATCGCTGATCACATATACGGCGCGGAAACGCTCCGGGTCCAGCAGCATCGTTTCCTGGGGCACACCGAAGAAAGCCAGCAGTGTGCTCACCAAGCCGGTGCTCTGCGTGAATTCCTTGATCAAGCCGCAGATAACCACAAGCGAGATGAAGTGCGGCAGATAGCTGACTGTCTGAATCGTGCGCTTAAACAACTTGTTTTTTGCCTCGTTGAGCAAAAGTGCAAACAGGATCGGCGCAGGAAAGCACACGACGATGGTGTAAAGGCTGACCAACAGAGTATTGCGGATAACACGCCAGGCATACGGCCCCTGAAAAAAGCTGATGAAATGTTTGAAGCCTACCCAGGGGCTGCCCCAGATACCGGCGCCGAAATTGAAATCTTTAAAGGCGATTTGAATACCCGCCATCGGAATATAAGAAAAGCAGATGTAAAACACGATGACCGGAATGGCCATGATATAGATCCATTTGTTTTTGGAAATATCCTTTTTGATGGTCTGCAGGATGAGCGGCGATTTTTTCATCGGCTTTCCTCCTTTCTGAAAGAGCGCCCCCTTGACCGGGGGCGCTTTTGATTTTGATTCAATGCCGCGGTTTATTGAACACGGCTGTTGTAACGTTCCAGTGCTGTTGTCTGAAGCTGCAGCACGGTATCAAGGCCGAGTGCCTTCAGGTTGTCCTGATATTTCGCAAAGTTATCCAGAGATTCGTTGCCCATAACAAACTTCGAGAACATCTCTGCCGCATAGGTGGAAAGCTCGTTGTAAGCATTGGCATACTCCGCCGATTCCTCGGTGAGCATCGTCGTGGAGGGCAGCCCGGCGCGGACCGTGCCGTTCGCACTGGAGGACCACAGATCAAGCGATTTCAGGTTTTCGTCTACTTCGCCTTCCTGCAGCGTATAATCACGTTTGGATTCCAAGCGCTGGGAGTGATCCATCGGATACGGGCCATTCAGGTTGCGGTAAACGCCGAACGCTTCGCTGGGGGCAATGCCCTGATCGTTGTTGACGATGCTGTCCGTCAGCTTCGGCCAGCCGTCCACGAATTCATAGCTTTCGCCTTCGATGCCCCAGTTCAGGATACGGTTGCCTTCCTCGCTCCAGCCGTAATCCAGTACCCTACACGCGGTGGCAATATCCTCACAGGAAGTGGTGATGGCCGCGCCCGAACCAATGTAGGCAGCGTTGCCCTGCTTGTAGACGAGCTGCTGCCCCTCTTCGAGCACGGGGTTCAGCACGCCCACAGGGTAAAATTCAGAATTGGGGTCGTCAGCCAGCACCTGACGGCGCAGATTGCCCAGGCCGGTAGGCATCATTTCAACCCAAGCGCCCACTTCACCATTGATGACCTTGGATTGTACGTTCGTACGGTCCTGCACCATGAAATCCGGGTCCAGCAGACCTTCGGAATAGAGCTTGTTCATAAAAGCAAGATACTCCTTGTAGCTGTCCTGTGCCGGGCCATAGAAGATGGAGCCGTCGTCCTTCAGTGCAAATGCTGTATTTCCGATGTCATATCCCACGACCGGCACCGTGATATCGTAAGCCGAAGAGAAGCACTGAGCCATCGTCAGCATCATGGCCTGGCAGGAAAGAGGATATTTGATGCCCATATCTTAAACGCCACCAGCGCTTCATACCAATCGTCCAGCGTGACAGGAATATCCAGCCCCGCTTTATCCAGCAGGTCCTTGCGGACCACCAGGCCGATGAAGCTTTCTTCATATGGTTCACGGTCAATGGTGTCCTGCCACACATCGCTGTCCTGGCTCGTATAGGTATAAACCCCAGGGAAGCAGTAGATATTACCGGAGTCTGTGGTGATCTCCTGCCGGACGTCCGGATGTGCGTCCAGATATGCGGAAAAATTGGGGGCATATTCTTCAATGTAATCGTTCAACGCCACGATCTTCCCATCCGCGATTGCCGCATCCGGGCCGCCGGGATAAGACGTAGCCCAACTGTAATACATAATGTCGGGCAGGTCGCTGGTCGCCACGATCAGGTTGAACTGCTCAGCAGACTGGCCGCTGGCCGGCTCCTGCCAATCAATGTCCACGCCCACATTTTTCTCATAGAGCTGCCAGCCCTTGTGTTCCGAAAAGGATTTCACTTGATTGGACGCCATGTTTTGCGGGTCCATCCACCAGGATACGGTTGTTGCCGTCCCGGCGGTGCTGCCGCCTGCGCTGGAAGCAGAGCCTGCCGCGGGCGCGGAAGAGCTTGCGCTTCCACCGCAGCCGGCCAGCGAGAGCGCCATGACTGCACATGCGAGGAATGCGGAAATGATTTTCTTCATGTTTGTACCTCTTTTCACTCCATTTTTTGTTATCCCGAACAATTCGGGGTTTCAACGCTTTCAGCCTAACAGTAATCCGTCAAAATTGCTATCTTTAGTTTTTAATGCAATGTATTTTTGTTTTGTATTTACAATTTTTCGCCATCGCTATTTTTTTGTCTATCACTATTTTTTTCAAATCTATTTGTAAACCGCACAAAAAAAGCGGGAAAGTTTTGTCAACCTTCCCGCCGAGACGATATTTCAAGCTCAGCTGTTGATGCTTCCGGGCGTCGTGCCCTCATATTTTTTGAAGATACGGATAAACGTATTGATATTTTCGAACCCGGCCTCATGCGCGGCTTGCGCGACCGAAATGTGCCGTTCCAAAATACACTGCTTCGCATATTTGACGCGCAGGCCGCTGATGTAATTCAAAAGGCCGATCCCTGTTTGCTGTTTGAACAGGTTGGAAAGATACGGTACGCTCATGCCCAGGTATTCCGCGGCCCGGGATACATTGAAATCCAGGTCTCTGTAATGCTCATTCACACACTGCATGATGCGCTCCATCGGCTGTTCCCGCGCTGCGCCCGCCGCAGTGTGAAAGCCCTCACAGGCGGCGGATGAGCGAAGCACCGTCGCCATCAGCATCTGTGCTATCTCATCCCGCGTGCCTGCGTGGCGCAGCAGATGCAGGTCCGCCCGCAGCGCCTCCCGCTGCTGCTCCCACACCTCGGGCATGGTTCCCAGGCAGCGCAGAATACCGCACAACAGGTCATACGCCAAACAGCGGCACATGCTGACAGGGAGCTCCTGCTCTTCCCAATTGTGCCGCAGAATCATCTGCAGAACAGAAGCTGCTTCTTCTTCATTTCCTGCCGCGATGTAGCGCATCAAAAGCTCTTCCTGCTCACTGGAAAGCCGCGGCACCTGCGCCGGCTGCAGAGTCGGCCCGCATTGTTCCTGACAACCGGCGGCTTTTTCATGCTGTTCGCGCAGCGCTTCGTTGGCCGCCAGATAAGCAAGATGGATGTTTTTAAAATCCCGCCATGGTTTTGAAAAGGCGCACAGAAAATCCCCGCCCGCCTCCCGCGCCGCGCGTTTCAGCAAAGCGTCCAGCTCCGCCACGGTTTGTTCGATCCCGCTGCCGGTGGCCGCGTTTAAAAGTATGCTCCACTGGCGTCCGCGCGGCAGAAGATAAGCCCGGACGCCCTGCGCCATATGGTTCAAAAGATCCTCCAGCGCTTCACGCTCACTGCCGCTGTCCAGCAGCGTCTCCGCTCCGCCTCCGGCGTCCAGCAGGACCACACCGAACCAATCGCCGCTGAAGCCGGCATCCAGACGCTCCAGGACCTGATGCAGATGCTTTTCATCATATACAACGTCGCCTTCAATGCAGGACTGCACAAATTCCTGCCGCAGCTCATTCCTCTGGTTCTCCCACAGCATTTGTATCTGATCTCTGCTGCTTTTTGCGTCTGTAAACGCAGCCAACAGCTGGTCATACTCATTTCCGCTCAGCGCGTGGCCCGCTGTGCCGGCAAGTTCCTTGCGAAGCCGGTTGAGCGGCTTGTATTGGATATACAAAAAACACAGACACAGCACCGCTGTCATGCAGACCATAGCCAGCATGACCGGGAGTGCCCGGCGGATGATCCAATCTGACTTTGCACCGATGGAAGACATCGGTACGACCGTGATAAGATGCCACCCGGCTTTCGGGAGCCGTTCGCGCTGTATCCAGTAGAGCTGTCCGCCCAATGTGATCTCCGAGTCCTCCGCGGAAGACACGTCGGCATTTTCCAGCAGCTCCGCAACCGCAGCGTCACCTGTTGCGCTCAGCAATGAGCCGTCCGAATCCAGCAGCACTGTCGTACTGTCCTCAACAGCGGAGTTTGACTGGATCATTCCCGCAATGGTTTCGGGGTTCATCACTTGTACCAATGTTCCTTTTGGCGTTCCGCCCACAAGGGGCACGCTCGTCAGCATCAATGCCTCTGATTTTCCACCTGTTTCAAACACATACAGCTCGTTGTAATGATAGTCCTGCAAAAGTGTGGTGAAATCCCCGGCAGACATGGCGGCTTCCAGCCCCAACGAAGCATAAAATTCATGCAGCCTGAAAATGGCGTCACTGGAAAGAGCCCTGCCGATATTGTCCATGTAAAGATATCGGCTCACCTCTCCGCCGGACTGGAGCGCGTATACCGAAAGAGACTGCTGAATGGGCTGCAAATTGTAATATTTCGAGCCGCTTGGGTCAGGCGTAGAAACAAAATCGTTTACCAGATAATCGTTGCTGATCTCATACGCACAGCGCTCCAGTTCATCGAAATAATCATTGATCGCGTTGTTGCTCTGCTTTTGCAGCGTCTGCGTAATAGATTTATATTCACTGATGAGCTGGTTTCGCGCATTGCGCCCCAGCATAATGCACATGACCACCATCATCAAGAGCAGCAGCCCATAGGAAAGACACCAGGTATACAATACGCTTTTTCGTTTAAACATCTTCCCCATCCCTCTCGTTAGCCATAGAAATTATTATAGCACACATGCAGACGGCGCGCAAAACATCGAAACAAAAGAGACTGCGGACGCCCTCTCTTCGATAGCGCCCGCAGCCCCAATATATCCTTAATAAATAGCAGCAATATGTATATGCCGTACAGCCTGAGAGAAAAAGCTTTTATTCTTCGCCACACGCGGGGAACCGCACGCAAGCATATCCTCAACCACACCTTCGAAATGCACAGAGGCGACACGCCGACGGTTCATGCACCCCGCCATCAACTTTACATGATGTTTGTTTGTGGAGATATCTTCGATTTTCCGTCGGACCCCACCGTCTTTCCAAAGTGCGATTCCATAGGTCCTATGAACCACACCGTGCTCATCTCTTATCGCTCCTGCTGTTACAAAATAATACTCCAACTGGAATCCGCCCTTTCCGCCGAAAATAATAATTGCAGAATCCAGTATACTGAAAAAAGGCGTTAATTGCCGTTAAGAAAACGCGGGCAGCCGCCAATCTTCCGTTAAGACTTATTCCTTTTCCCCGTCCAGCATCCGGTAACCGACGCCGGTCTCCGTAAAAATATATTCCGGCTCCGCGGGGTTCTTTTCCAGCTTGCGGCGAATATTTGCCATATTCACGCGCAAAATCTGATTGCTGCCCCCTGTAACGCCGGGGCCCCAGGTCTCCCGCATCACAAAGTCGTAAGTAAGCACACGCCCGGCATGGCGCGACAGCAACGCGACGATATTATATTCCGTTTGCGTCAAATGCACATCCGCACCGTCTACCGTTACCCGGCGCTTGTCATAATCGATGCGCATTTTGCCCGCACGGAACACGCCGCCCGATGCATTTATATCCGCTCTGTTCTGGCTGTGGCGCAGCGCTGTGCGCACACGGGCCAACAGCTCGCTGGTCCCAAAAGGCTTTGTGATATAATCATCCGCGCCCAAATCCAAAGATTCCACCTTATCCCGCTCATGGGAACGCGCCGATACAACGATCACCGGCGTCTGTGTCCAGCTGCGCACCGTACTGAGCACTTTCTGCCCGTCGATATCCGGCAGGCCCAAATCCAGAATGATCAGATCCGGACAGTAGGAGGACGCCATCATCAACGCCTCCTCCCCCGTGGCTGCGCGTTTCACCTCATACTGGTTCGCGCGCAGAACCGTTGTGATGAAACTGGCAATGTTGCTTTCATCTTCCACCAGTAAAATCAAATATTTGTTTGCCATTTTTATTCCTCCTCCAGCGGAAGCCGAAATGTAAACTCCGCGCCGCCTCCAGGCACGTTGCGCGCCTCCATGGTTCCGCCGTGCGCTTTTACAATACTGTTGCAGACCGAAAGGCCGATTCCCATGCTGTGGTGGGCGTCCGCATGGTCCTCTCTGTCTCTTTGAAACATGCCGTCAAAAATATGCGCAAGCCGTTCCGGAGAAATGCCCGCGCCGTTGTCACTAACGCAAAATTGTGCGTTTTTCCCCTGCCGTGACACGGTAAGCCTTGCTCTTGTATCCGGCGGAGTATGAAAAGCCACGTTTTCCAGCAGATTTATGATCACCTGCTTGATGAGCATCGCATCCATGGGCACCATCAGCAAATCGTCCGGCACAGAAGCCGAGATCACGCGTTCCGGGAAACGTTTTCGAAATTTTGAAACAGCTTCTGCAACAACTTCCTCAGCCGCCTCCGGTACTTTATTCAAATTCGCTCCCACCGCCCCGTCTACACGCGTAACCGTAAGCAGATTTTCCACCATACCCACGAGCCATTCGGCATCTTCGTGTATCTCTCCCAGCAAAGTAAGGCGTTCTTTTGCTGTGAGCACACTGTCATTTTCCAAAATCGCAGAACTTGCCCCCAGAATGGAAGTAAGCGGCGTGCGCAGGTCATGCGACACGGCTCGCAGCAGATTGCTGCGCATCTTTTCGCGCTCCGCTTCAAGCTGAAGCTGTCCCTGTTCCTTGATGCGGACCGTCATCGTGCTTGTTGTGACGGAGACAATGAGCGCACACAAAATCGTTACAGGATAACCGGGCAGCGTGAAATTGAACGCCCAGTACGGATAGGTGAAAATAAAGTTGGTAAGCAGAACGCCCGCGACTGCGGCAAAGGTTCCGTACAAAAAGCCCTGGGTAAACCTTGCAATCATGAACGCCGCCAACACATAAATGACCTGTACAGCCGCCATGTAATCATCTCCCGGGTTAAGTTCCCGCAAAATGATGCACGACGCTGTCGCCAGAAACAGACCGAACAGCGTTTTCAAGCAGTCTCCTGCAGATACGGGAAAGCACCGCTTGAAAAATCCGCTTATACGGTTCGCCACAAAAGTCACCTCTCCCTGTCTCATGCTCAGGAACTGCAATAGAAAAGCTCTTCTATATAATAACAAAATCCAGCAAAAATTCCTAGTACCCAGCTTTTGTGCGGAACGGCAGATACAAATAAAATACGGAATATGCCACAATCTCCACGGCATCCACGAATTTTTTCTCAAATCAGCCAGTCGATTTTTATTTCCTGCGCACCTGTTTTACCATCTCTTTCTCCTATCTGAACATCTTGAATAAAAAGAGCCGCCAGTTCCCTTGTCAGAGCGGATGCTTCCGTAATCTCCTGTAAGTAAGTCTCCAGTTTCGTCCTGCCTCCCGGCGCTTTTTGTTCCTCTTTTTCCTCAAGAGCCAATGCTTCGAGCCTGTGTATCAATTCTTTTTTGTCCGCAAGGTAAACCCGGTTCAGTTCCAGAAACTGTTCTTCTTCCAGAATGCCACGGGATTTGTCCAAATACAGGTCGTGCAATGCCTTGACCCGCTGCTCAAGCTCCATCTTCAGGCGCAATTGTTCCTTTGTACGGCGTTTCCGATCGCTCTGTGCAAGATCTTCCATAGCGCATACATCCGCCTGCTGCGGATCGAAATAGCGATTTATATGACATTGCAGCCGGCGCAGCACCTCCTCCTCCAACCAGTCCAGGCGGATGTTATGATTTGTACACAGAGGCTTGTGCGTCGCATACAGCTTGCACCTGAGATAAGAATATTTGCCGGCAGCCCGGCCGTTGCTGTAGCGCTGCATCGCGCTGCCGCACTGCATACAATGGACTTTCCCCGCCAGTGGATGCACCTCTCCCAGCCCCGTGGAGCGTGTGCGCGCATGCAGCATTTCCTGTACGCGCTCGAACGTTCTGCGGCTGATGACCGGCTCATGGGAATCCGGCACAATGATCCAATCGCGCTGCGGTACAGAAGCCATCTTTTTGGATTTATAGCT
>OGRN01002790.1_pt1 | contig 13064 bp, 14 predicted proteins | sample 1553401 | NCBI WGS metagenome assembly OGRN01 (sample SAMEA2580096, study PRJEB22360) | human gut metagenome | biome: human gut; feature: human-associated habitat; material: faeces | place: Denmark | collected 2008/2010 | reverse complement strand
TCCTGCTCATCCAGATCGCGGTCGGCAGTCTGTATATGTTTTCTGTGCCGCGCGGGTATCTGGACGGGTTCTACCAGTGGTGCAAGCAGGTCGTGGGGCTTTGCCTCACGGCCTTTTTGCAGGCTACGATCCTGATCGCGGGGCTGACGCTGTTCAATGAACACGCTCTGCTTGGTCTCGGCTTAATGCTCTCTGCCGGAGAAATTCCGCGCATTGCAGGCGCGTTCGGCTTGGACACCTCGACCAGAGCGAACCTATCAAGCGCAGTTTATACCGCACAAACGGCGATCAATATCACAAAAACCGTCGCAAAGGCGGCTGCGGCATGAGTGAACTTACAATGGGCAGCCTGTTCGACGGCATCGGCGGCTTTCCGCTGGCTGCGGTGCGAAACGGGATCACGCCCTTGTGGGCATCGGAGATCGAACCGTTCCCCATCGAAGTCACAAAAACACACTTCCCCGACATGGTTCATGTCGGGGATATCACAAAACTCAGAGGCGCGGAGCTGCCGCCCGTGGATATTATCTGCGGGGGCAGTCCGTGTCAGGATCTGAGTATCGCGAGCTGCACCCGCGCCGGTTTGCAGGGTGCGAGATCGGGACTGTTCATGGAGCAAATCCGGCTGACAAAGGAGCTGAGAGATGCAGACATACTTCGAGGGCGATCAGGTCAGTCTGTTCGACCAAGATACTTCTGCTGGGAGAACGTCATTTATGTATTGAAGTGCATAAGGCACGTTATGAACAGAAATCAATTATGCAAAGTACTTTCTCCAAAGAGCAGTGAAACAGAGCAAATTGCCCTGTTTCACTGCTCATAATATCTGGAATTTTAACCAAGCGAGGAAAGCCAATCAATTAACTCAGTATCCTGTTCCCAATGAGATGCCTTTGGGAGATCAAGATGAGCTGTTGCTTTCTCCAAAACAGCTCGCTTGGCTTCGTTGTCTGCTCTGGCATAAACCTCTGTAGTAGAAATATCGGCGTGCCCTAGATAGTCTTTAATGTAGACTGGGTTCACATTTGCTTGTACCAAATGCATGGCCTTTGTATGCCGGAAGACATGCGGAGAAATTTTTGCGGGCATTCCTGTGGATAGCTCTTGTGCCATTTCAGCATACTTTTGGACAATGTATGTTACTCCGGAACGAGTCAACTTGTGCCTGCGCCCATTCCAAAACAGCGGAAGTTCCGGGGTGGCGCGTAGATCAATATGGTTTTCTTGGAGATATCCCTGCAACAATCCAGCAGTTTGCTTCATCAGCGGCACTGTGCGGACTTTTCCGCCCTTTCCGTGCAATGTAATAACTGCCGGAAAGTCTAACCGTATGTCACGCAGGCGAATATTTACAAGTTCACTAACACGGGCTGCCGTATCATACAGGACAGTGAGCAGAACAAGATGCCTCCGACCTTTCTTTGTGGAAACATCGGGCATGGACAACAGAAGCTTTAAATTTTCCGGTGTCATATATTTAGCTTGCGGCGTTGGAGCTACCATACTCGGAATTTTGAGGATCTGGAGGCAGTGTTCCATATAGCTGGGTTCTTCCGTCATAACATAATCGAAAAAAGCGTGGATCGCGCAGAGCCGTTGGTTGTATGTAGACGGTGACGATCCTCTGGCATCGGTTAGCCACAGGAGATAATCCTCAATGCACTTTTTATCAAGTTTGGACAATGTCAGCTTTGCAATATTTAAGCCCTTTTCGTCTCTGCAAAAAATCAGGAGCAGTTTGAAAGTATCTCGGTAAGAACGAATCGTATTGCTACTTAGATTTCGTTGGACGGGCAAGTAGTGTGTAAGATACTGTGTCAAATATCTGGAAAAGTTAGATGTTTTCATTTGCTACCTCCATCTGCGGAATGAGGGCACCAAATTGGAGTTCCAGCTTTGTAACAATATCTGGATACATCTGTGCAGTTAGCTGCAGATACTTTTGCGTTCCGGATAACCCATTATGCCCAAGATATCGTGAAAGGACAGGTAAGGCAGCGGTAATATCTTCACCCGAAAGCACCCAGTTATTAAGGCAATGCACAGCAAAGGTGTGCCGGATGTCATGTGGACGCGGACCGTTTCCTGAACCGTTATAGGGAATTTTCGCTATTCTGAGAATCTGGCGAAATTGAGCATGAATCCAACTATTCCCGTACCTTCCGCTTTTGCTGCGAGAACTTGAGCTTGGAAAAATGAATGCGTCTGCGGATTTTTCCTGAATCTTTTCTAAGTATTCCTTCAACGCCTCGGCAACTGTAGTGGAAAAGGGCACCAAACGGTTTTTGTGGAATTTGGTGTCCAAGATGATAAATGCATTTTCTTCAAGGTCTACATCGCGCATACGTAGTTTAAGCAATTCGGAGGTGCGCAGACCACAGTTAAACAGGATTCGGAACATAACAGGAAGTTGGTACGTTCGAGCAGGATTCTGCTCTGTAAATGCCGTATGATCCGCTGCAATCAGTATTTGTTCAATTTCTTCATCCGTAAATATATAGGCTTTGAAATTACGGTTTTCTTTTGGGAGGGATTTTGGAGGAATTCTGTATGCCGTATAGCCTTTGCGAACTACAAAATCAAGAAACCCATTGATTGCGCTGACATCTCGCAAGATAGTATTGGTCTGCATATTCCGTCGGTTTCCGATATGACTTAGGACGTATTCTTTCGTAAAGGAAATATCCCCATCATCCGGATCGACAAAGTCTTGAAGAAAGCGCCGAATGCACCCTTCGTCAGTTTTCAGACTAAATCCAAGAGCACGCCGCTCTTCCATATATTGCTCCAACAACATTTTGGAAGTCATTTCAGTTCCCTCCGTTCACCATAAGACAATGCACATTTACGCAAAGCCGGAAGGTCTACTTTCGTATAAACAGATGTCGTCTTTGGACAATTGTGACCAAGAATATTGGATATCGTCATAAGGGGTGTCCCGTCATACAAGAGGGTGCTTGCCAGCGTATGGCGCAGGGAATGCGCCGTTTTACGCTTTTTCACCGTCAGTCCGGCATACTTCATATATCGCTTGAGATTTTCAGAAAGAGATGTGCTGGACTGAAATTCGCCGTAAGGATGAATATGGCGGATAAACACATTGTCACAGTCAGAGTCTAAGCGGCCGTTTTTTAAGTAGTCAATAATGGCATCCCCAATGATAGGAAGCAGCGGCAGCGTGTTCGTCTTTTTCGTTTTTTGCTGCGTGTAGGTAATCAGTTTTTGCCGCCAATCCAAGTTTTTGAATTTTAATGCACAGATATCACCAGCCCTCATTCCAAGTAAAACGGCCAGTAGCAGCATTGCATAATCCCTTTTTCCAATCGCATTGCTGCGGTCAATGACAGCCAGCAATTGCCTCACTTCCTCTGGTGTCCATGTTTCTGGGATATTCTCGTCGACATAGATCTTTGGCCTTGGAACACTAGGAGATAGGTCGTCCTCAAGTATACCGCTTTCATGGAGATAACAAAGGAAATTACGCAAAGCGCTGCTGCATACGTGGATGGTCGCGCGATGATACCGACACAAAGTGGTCATAAAATCCGAAATGTCAGCTGTAGTCAGATTTGAAAGAATAATTCTTCTACCATCTAAAAAGCATAAGAATTGCCGAATCTTTGTTCTTTTGACATCAATTGTTCCGGCTGAATTATTATTTCTCTGACACCACGCAAGGTATTCGTTCAGTAAGTTGGCATATTTCTGCGGAAGGGTATAGTCATGATGACTGTATCGTAATGCGTATCCAAATTGAAAGATATCGTCCAAAAAGCGAATTGAATTGCGCGCATCAAGCTGCTGCCTATTTAATTTTATATTGGCATCGCCGATATTCAACCCAAAACGAGACCTGAAGTACCGCGGTCCGGTTTCTGCATCATAAGTTTGAATTCCATTTTCCGTACAATAGTTGCAAAACCGGCGAAATTCCTTGTCGTGCCGACTGAGTGCTGATGATCTGAAATCCAAGCGTATCAACTCCATGTTTGCCGCATTCATCAGATCAACAATTAAAACTGTTTTCTTGCTGTGCATAGGTTACCTCCTCATATATTGTGACATTCTCAGTATAGAGGAAAATTATGTACAGCGTTTCCGCATTTTTTAGAGTAAATATAAGTTTTAGAAGGGAGGACTGTTCATAATTGCTTACAATTCATAACGTACCAGGCTGCTTCAGCTCAGGCTCGCCGCACGGGGAGGATTTCCGGATTGTCCTGGAGGAAATTGTTAGACTACATCGCCCCGGATTATCAGTTCCTCGACCTCTCTTCGGACGCTGGAAACCTGTTGGGGCAATACGAGTGGACGACACGTTCAGCCTTGCATGGCGGGTGTTGGCTGCGGAATACTGGACCCTCGCCCAGAGACGCCATAGAATCTTTCTTGTCGCAGATCTTGCAGGCGCATCCGCCGAAAAAGTATTATTTGACTACTGCGGCGTGTCTCGGAATCCTGCGCCGGGCGGAGGAACGTGGCAAGCCATTGCCGAAGGCATTAGACACTGCTTTACGGATACAAGCTGGCTTGATTGGCTTGCCGGAAGGCAGAGAGAAAACGGTGCCGTTTGATGATTCTGCCGTCCTTGCACAGCCGGGAATGAAGCAGCAGACATTTGCCGCGTCTTTTTCCGCTGGCGCCAGCGCGACGGCTGGAACCATCGGCTACGCAGAGGAAGTCGCCCCAACACTCAAGGGCAGTCCAAGCGGCAACTGTATGCCGTCTGTTATGCGCCTGCACGATCAGGGTGGACAACGGATGGATGTGTGTGAAAATATGACCGGTACGCTCCGCGCCAGCGAAAAGGGGCATCAGCCCTTAGTGTATGAAAACCATGGTGTTGATGCCCGTATCCGGGAATCCAGCGAGATCAGTCCAACGGTCACAGCCCGTTTTGGCACAGGCGGCGGCAACACGCCGCTGGTGCAGGAGGACAGCGATGTTTACTGCATTGTCGGCAACGTCATCGACCGCCAGCCGGAAAACGGCGGAAACGGCTGCGGATATCAGGAAAATCTTGCATATACAATTACAACTTGCGACAGGCATACAGTCTATGCGCGGCAGCGTGTGGACGAATTCCGCAATGACGATATCGCCAGCACGCAGAGTGCACGGCAGGCCAAGGATGCGACGGATCTGGTCGTAGAACCGGATCGGCAGTATGCGCAGCTCATCCGAAGACTTACTCCATGGGAATGCGAACTTCTTCAAGGTTTCCCACTGGACTGGACAGATATCCCGTCCGCGTCGGACTCTGCCAGATACCGTGCTCTCGGCAACAGCATTCCTGTGCCGTGCGTGGAATTCATTATGAAAAGCCTGCAAGCAGTTGCCGCAATGGAGGTTGATGACGAACGAAGCCAAGCACAGGGAGATCATCATGCAGAAGAATGAATTTGAAGTCATGGTCAAGGAGTTGCTGCCGGACGTGACAGCGCAGGCCATGGAGAAGTGGACGCAGTATGCGCAGGAACTGGAGCAGGACGGCACAGAAAAGGAAAGAGACCTTTATGATGCCGCCTATGTGGAACTACGGCTTATCAAAGAGCATCAGGGAGAGCCGACCGCAGCGAGCCTGTTCAACTACGGGGAGCAGTTCGTGTTCAATTATTTTGAACTGCGCGGTGCGGCAGCGAAGCTCACCGAGGGTTGGACGCTGGAGCAGATCCGCGACTATACCATTGAAAATGGATGTGACCCCACCGACGAGGAATACCGGGAATCCGCACAGGCGCTGCAGGCGTTCCGCAGCCAGCAGGCGCATACATTTTCCGGCAAGATGTGCTTGTAATATGCTTCGTTTTGCGGCGATTCTTTGTTGCTTATTGTGAATAGCTTTGTTCCGGCGCTTACAGTATGCTTGCTTTGCAAATCAAAAAGGAAAGGACGAAGCCCAATGGCAGATAAAAAGAACTTGTGCGCTATGATTCCGGCAGATCTCCACGCGCGTGTGCGGCTAGAGCAGGAGCAATCCGGCAAGACACTCAGCGAATTCGTAGAACAGCTTATCACAGATTATTACAAAATGAAAGAAGGAACAAAAATGACAGGCGATATGAGAACGATGGCGATCCAGCTTCCGGAAGAACTCTTCGAGCGGCTGAAGGCATATCTCAAGCGGAATAACCTCAAGCAGAAGCAGTTCATCATCGGACTGATCGAAGACGCGCTGGAAGAAGACGAGGCAGAAGACACTGCCGAGCAGCCGGAGACAGAAGAATCCGACGAACCGGACATGGATGCCGAAGAAGAATAACCACCCAGCGCCGCCGCAGAAGATTTCTGCGGCGGCGCTTTTTTGCATTTTGGAGGTGATCGTATTTATATTTATCCCGATAACCTGAACGCCAAAGCCACGCTCTGGCTCTGGCAGCTCCGGGACTTGGCCGTCATCGGCATTGGGCTGCTCATTGCGGTGCTTGCGCTGACGCAGCTTGGATTGTTTTTGCCAATGGTGTTGGTGGCGGCGTATGCGTTTTTGTCCATCCACCTGGACGGACTCAGCGTGCTGGACTTTCTCTCGTTCGTCGTGAGCTTTTACATCACGGAGCAGCAAATTTTCGAGTGGGAGGACCCGACATGAAAAAACAGAAGAAAGACAAGCGTCGGCAGTCCACCCAGCAGCTCATGGGCATTCAGAAAATCACGGACTACTGCATTTCTACCGACGCGGGTGATCTCGTTTTTTATATCATCAAGCCCACGAATATCAGCGTCCTCCCCGCAGGCGCAGTCAGCGCCAAGATCCGTGCGCTGCAGAACACGCTCAGCGCACAGGCGGGCGTGGAGCTGCTGGCAATGAACTCCCGAGAGAGCTTCAACGCGACGTGCCTCTTTTACCACGACCGGATGCAGGCAGAGCAGAACCCTGCAATCCGAGAGCTGCTAGAACAGGACCGTGCGTTTCTGGACGAGAAGCAGGTGCAGATGACGCTGGCGCGGGAGTTTTATCTCGTCGTGCGCCTGAAAAACGAGAAGCCGGATACGGCGTACACGCTGCTGTCCACCATCGAAACAAAATTCCGCGACAACGGCTTCACCACACGCCGCGCCGGAAAGGAAGATCTCAAGCGCCTGCTTGCCATCTATTTCGAGCAGAACACCACGACGGAGCGTTTCGAGGACTACGACGGTCAACGGTTTTTGGAGGTGGTTTAGTGAGACTTTTCAAACGAAAACAAAAACCAGACGAGGAAACTGAGAATCTAAAAGCGTTTCTGGACATGATCGCACCCAGCATCGTGAAGTTTGAAACCGGCTATTACATCTGCGGCAACACGTTCCGCTGCATTTGGGCGCTGCGCGAGTATCCAACATCGACCGACGATCTTGCCATCCTGCGCCACCTCGGTGAAAAGCACGGCGTGACGCTGCACATCTATACGCGGATGGTCTCGCCGCTCGAAGAACGTAAGATTGTCCACAACGCCGAGATCCGCAATCGGATGAATCGCGGCAGCTCACAGAATATGCAGCAGGCAGTGGAAGCAGAGAGCAATTTGCAGGATGTGGCGAACCTCATCGGTTCTCTGCATCGGAACAAAGAACCCTTGCTGCACTGTGCCGTCTACATCGAAATGATCGCGGGAGATATGCAGGAATTGCAGATTTTGCAGACAAATGTGGAGGTCGAACTCATGCGCTCGAAGCTGAACGTGGACAGGCTGAAGCTTCGCCAGCAGGCAGGCTTCTGCGCGGTCAGCCCGGTCGGTTTCAACGCTTTCGGCACGGAGTATGAGCGTGTCCTGCCAGCCAGCTCGGTCGCAAATCTGTTCCCGTTCAACTACAGCGGCAAAACAGACCGTAAGGGCTTTTATATCGGCAAGGACAAATACGGCAGCAACATCGTAGTAGACTTCGATCAGCGCGACGAAGACAAAACCAGCGCCAATGTCCTCATTCTCGGTAACTCCGGTCAGGGAAAAAGCTACCTCATGAAACTGCTTCTGCTCAACTTTTTGGAAGCAGGAAAATCGGTCATTACGCTGGATGTGGAGCATGAGCAGTGGGAGCTGTGCCAGGCGCTCGGTGGGTGCTTTGCGGACATCATCGAGGGAACGTATAAGATCAATCTGCTGGAACCACGATGCTGGGATACCGACGCTGATCCTTACGATGTGGATGCGCCGAAAGCCTTCCGGCAGTCCACCAGACTGGCGCAGCACACGTCTTTCCTCAAAGATGTGTTTCGCACCTACAAGGACTTTAGGACAGCACAAATCGATACGATTGAAATTATGTTAACTAAACTATATACGGAATGGGGCATTACAGAGGAAACGGACTTTTCGCAGATGCGGCCGGAGGACTACCCCATTCTCTCAGAATTGTATGATTTTATCGAGATCGAGTACGAGAATTTTGATGAAACGAAGCCGCAGCTCTACACCAGAGAAACGCTCCAGCAGATCCTGCTGGGGCTGCACTCCATGTGCCGCGGCGCGGACTCGAAATTCTTCAACGGTCACACAAACCTGACCTCGACACGCTTCCTGGTGTTCGGTGTAAAAGGTCTGCTGTCCGTGGCGCAGAATGTGCGCAGCACAATTCTTTTGAATTTGCTGTCGTATATGTCGGACAAGCTGCTGACCGAGGGCAATACCGTCGCTGCGCTGGACGAGCTCTACATCTGGCTCTCGAATCCTGTCGCCATCGAATACATTCGCAACTCGCTCAAGCGCGTGCGCAAAAAAGAGTCCGCACTGGTGCTGGCAAGCCAAAACCTCGAAGATTTTGACCAGCCGGGTGTGCGCAAGATGACAAAGCCGCTCTTTTCGATTCCGCCGCACCAGTTCCTGTTCAACGCCGGTTCGATCGACCGCCGCGCGTATATGGATATGCTCCAGCTGGAGGACAGCGAGTTCGACCTCATCAAATTTCCGCAGCGCGGCGTTTGCCTCTATAAGTGCGGCAACGAACGCTACCTGTTGGAAGTCCACGCGCCGCCGTACAAGGAAGCGTTGTTCGGAAAGGCAGGCGGCCGCTGATGGCAGTGTCTCCGATACTCATAAAGGTCGCCGCCGCACTGCTGACCAGCGAAAAGGGGCGCAAGGGCGTTGGCTTTCTGCTGGTAGCCATCTTCGCGCCAATCATCCTGATCGCCGCCATCCTCTGCTCGACTACATCGGGCGGTGCGGATCACAACAATCTGGCGGTCGAAGCGTCGTTCTACGGAACCACCTTCACGGACTCCGTGCCTGCCGAGTTCCAAACACATATCACAGATATGAAGACAGCTTTTTCCCTTCTGGATCAAGCTGTGGCGGAAGCCAACGCAACTATGACAGACGGCAATCGCCTTGACCCGATACAGGTCAAGGCGATTTTTTATGCCCTCTGCTTTGGAGAAAGCGCACCGAGCCAACACGCGGCAGACCGCTTTGTGGACTGCTTTTTTATTACAGAGCAGAGAACACGAACCGTACTCGTTGAACTGGAAGACGGGAGCGTTATAGAACAAGAGGAACCATATACCGCCACCGTGCCGCTCTCGCTGGCAGCGGCATATGAAAACCTTGCGGCAAAGCTCGGCAGAACCGTCACCGACGAGGACAAGGAAAATGCTGCGCACATCTACACGATGATCGCGGGCAATGCCAACGGCAGCGACGGGACCGGCGCGTCAGGCGGCACAATTCAGATTGACTACGGCAGCGGAACCGGCAGCACGGAACTGGACACGTCCGGCTTCACGAACCCGGCTGGCAAGAACGCCGACGATCTGGTGCAGTACGCGCTCCATGCCTATCAGGAGCATTGGGGCTATGTCTGGGGAACGTTCGGCCTCGTATTAACGGAAAGCCTGTTTGAAGCGAAGCTCGCGCAGTATCCCGATGCGCTGGCAGGCAATGCAGATTTTATCCGCCAGACATGGGTCGGCGGCAGAACGACGGACTGCGTCGGTCTGATCAAAGGCTACGGCTGGTTGGACGCGGAGACGGAAGAAATCGTCTACAACACGAACGGCATGCCGGATATTTCAGCAAATGAGATGTATCATTCCGCGACTGTCTCCGGCACGATTGACACCATTCCGGAAACGCCCGGTCTGGCGGTCTGGCACGACGGGCATATCGGCGTGTACATCGGAGGCGGCGAGGTGGTTGAAGCAATGGGCACGCGCTACGGCGTGGTCAAGACCAAGCTCGAAGGTGCCAGGTGGACACACTGGTTAAAAATCCCGTACATCAGCTACGACTGAAGAAAGGACTAAGATGAACGTCTTGATGGTGGAGCCGGGCAAGGCTCCGTATGAAATGCAGATTGGCAGCGATCTGCAAAGTATGCAGGCTCTCGTCGGCGGATATATCCAAGCCGTGTATCCCTATGAGGAACCGGTGGCACTGATTGCGAACGAGTCCGGAAAGCTGGACGGTCTGCCGCTCAACCGCGCACTGCGAGATGCAGATGGTGATATTTATGACATTGTCGCGGGAAGTTTCTTTATCGTCGGACTCGGCCAAAGTGATTTCACAGACCTGCCGCACGAGCTTGCCGAGCGGTTTGCCGAGCAATTTCGGTAGCCTGAAATATTTATGCACGTGGATGACAAAATCGTAGCAGCGCCGATGCCGGACGAGCAGGTGCAAGGCGAAATGTCATACTGACAGCACGATTGAAAACTGCCCAACAGCATGGTAAGATAGGGACAGAGGTGAGTGTATGGAAAACCGTCAATTTGAAGCGATGCTTTCCGTCGCGCAGGAGCGGTTGGCGCAGCACATACCGGAAGATATTGCGGAAAAGGCTGGCGCGCAGTATGCAGACGGTTCGTTTTCATTGAAAACACTTGGGCAGACCGTGACTGTCCGGCTGTCGGACTGCACGATTCAGCCGCCGCTTTCCAAGTGGCACACGCTGACACTGCTGCACTATCTGGATCTGGCAGACGGTGCTCCGCTGACCGGTCGGACGATCACATTTTCTCAATACAAGGACGGTCTGGTGCGCGGCGGCGGTCTTGACCGTAACGCGGAGCTGATCGTCCGGCGCGACCTCGGCATCCTGCCGCCGGAGGAACTGGAGCGGCGATGCAGATCACTCGGCGCGGAGCTCCTGCCGTCCAACGCGGATTTCTGCGCGCGGTTCGATTTCGCGCCGTGCTATCCTATATGGCTGAAGGTCTGGTTCGCCGACGAGGAATTTCCGGCGTCCGGGCGGCTGCTGCTGGATGAGAGCGCGCCACATTACCTGACGATTGAGGACGCGGTCACAGTCGGCTCGCTCATTCTCGACCAGCTCACCGGCGCACAGCATTGGGTCGTATAAAACAAATACGCACAGCAGGCACATGGTAAAAACCGTGTGCCTGCTTTTTGTAGAATGGAGAAGTTTATGAAACAGGCAACAATTCAAATCACATTTGAAGAAGAAAAGCTCCGCGCTCTCCGGCGCTACATCGCCAAGCGCGATTCGACGCTGGAAGCGGAGCTGCAAAAGGCAGCCCAGCGACTCTACGAAAAGGTTGTTCCTGCCGCCGTGCAGGAATACATCAGCGACTGTACGCAGGACGATCCTGTGCGCAAACCGCAAAAGAAATCGGAGGCGCAGGTATGAGCACGGCGGGCTTTCACATCACGGAGGACTGCGCGGAAGTCTATCTGCAAAACGAATCCGGCATGGAGTTTTTTCAGCTTGCCATGCGGCTCCATGATTATCTCCAGCAGGGACAGCGCCTGCCAGCGCGGAGTCTCTTTGAAGCGACGGACGACTGCAAAGAGATCAGCCGCGAGGCTTTCGATACACTGGCGAAGCGCCGAATGGAGAACACCGGCGAAATCAGCGGAGTGTATGAGCTGGACTTTGACGCGCGGACGCTTTCTGCGCTCAACATCATGGACGGCTGGAAGGTCTACGCGATGGATGACATAGCGGCAGCTGCGGAAGCGGCCTTTCAGGAAGCTGAGATTTCCGAAGATGCACGCTGGCGCATCTTCCTCGACCGGCTGGATGGTCAGAAGCTGACAACGCCGAGCAGACTCACCGCGCGGAATTTTTATTTCGAGGATAGCATCGAGGCGATGGATGACCGAATACTGAATTTTTACGTCGTTCCATGCTTCAATGTAGACGAAGTGTTTGGTACGTTCGTGGAAACCGATGAAAACGACCATGTGCTGAATATCTATGCCAACTACGATATGCAGCGCCAGCAGGTCTGCGATGAGCTGGAGATCACGCTCTATGGCAGCGGCATCGAGGATCAATCTCTCAGCTACCACCTGAATGCGGCAGAGAAAGAGGTGCTGCGCGAAAAGATGGACGCCTACTGCATGCAGCGGGAACATAAGCCGCTGGAGCAGCTCTGTCAGGAACTTTTGCAGGAGCAGGATGTGCCCATACAGGGGATGCAGATGTGACCGCCAGCCCTTCCCGCGCCGTCGCGCCCGTGTCGGCGGTTTGTGCGGCTTTCCGAGTGCAGCCGAGCGCGTACCCGCCAAGTACCAGAAAACCGGACGTTGCGTCGCCGTGCAGGAGCGCTGCAAAAACGAAAAAGGAGATAAAATGTCTACGGAATTTTATTGTGAAGAATTTCCGGCAGAGCAAAACGGAAAACCGGTGCAGACGCTCAAAGATCTGCTGGAAGCTTGCCCGGAAGATCGTTTTCATTTCATGACACCGTTCGGCTACGTTGACCTGACTGCCCAGGATGCAGAGCAGCTCCGGCAGGGCGCGGCGGCGGCCAAACAGTGTCTCGACGTAGCCCTTGTCCTTCGCGTGGGCGATGCAGTCCTTCATATACCCGTCCACCTTCGGGAAGGTGTCGAGGTAGGTCTTTAAGAAAGTGTCCGCCTCCTTGACCGGGATGCCCAGATCCTTGCTCAGGGAGTACGCGCCCTTGCCGTACATGATGCCGAAGTTGATGGCCTTGCTGGCCGAACGCAGCTGCGGCGTGACCTCGCTCTCGGGAATGTGGTAGATTTTGGCGGCGGTGGAGCGGTGGATGTCCGCGCCGTTCAAAAACGCCTGCTGCATGTGCTCGTCGCCTGTGATGTGCGCCAGAATGCGCAGCTCGATCTGCGAGTAGTCGGCGTCCACGAGCGTCTCGCCCTCGCCCG
>OGRN01002787.1_pt1 | contig 13066 bp, 8 predicted proteins | sample 1553401 | NCBI WGS metagenome assembly OGRN01 (sample SAMEA2580096, study PRJEB22360) | human gut metagenome | biome: human gut; feature: human-associated habitat; material: faeces | place: Denmark | collected 2008/2010 | reverse complement strand
GATAGAACTGTCAACCAATTAAGAGACCGTGTTGGAATGCCTCACCTGACAGTAAATGTAGGCTTTACCGATCCCAAATGGCCGGACTGGGGATACAGTCTGAGTCCTATTTTGCAAGAGATCCGTCGTGAACGCTGCATTGAGTTGGCAGGAGAAGGCTTCAGATTCAATGACCTGAAACGTTGGAAAGCCGGTAAAGTGCTCAATAATGTACTGACTTATGTGGGGAAAAGAAAACCAGACGGTAATCTGGCCATTGTATATCCCAACTACACAAATCCCGACCTTTCATATCAGGCAGGAAAAAGCCGTACTTGGGAAGACAAGATGTACCTTTATCCGATTCCGACTGGAGAACTTCAGAGAAATCCGCAATTGTTACCACAGAATCCGGGATGGTAAATGTAGTGACAACGGATTTACAAGCTGTGATTTAGATTGACAAGGAGACCGCCATGGGCAAATATATGTACCGGTGGTCTCTCTTCATTTTGTCAGCCCGGTCACGGCATTGATGAGTAAAATCCCTCAAAACAGATAAATTCAAGTATGTCAGTATTCTATCAAATATTTTATAACAATGAGAAAGATAATCTTAACCGCAGCCTTGGTTTGCGCCTTTTTAGCTGCACAAGCTCAGGAGTACTATGAGAAACAAGTGACCTTCCCCGTCGGGGCAACTTTGGAACAGAAAGTGGATATGGCTTCCCGCCTGGTGCCCACTCCGCAACAGTTGGCATGGCAGCAAATGGAGTTTACCGCTTTCCTGCATTTTGGCATCAATACGTTTACCGGCAATGAATGGGGAAGCGGAAAAGAAGATCCTGCTGTCTTCAATCCCACCGAACTGGATTGCGAACAATGGGTGCGTTCACTGAAAGAAGGCGGTTTCAAAATGGCGATTATTACGGCCAAGCACCATGATGGTTTCTGCCTTTGGCCTACTAAGACAACCAAACATTCTGTGGCCAATTCTCCGTGGAAGAATGGCAAAGGAGACGTTGTCCGTGAGTTGCGCGACGCCTGCGACAAGTACGGCATCAAGTTTGGTGTTTACCTGTCCCCATGGGATCGTAATGCCGAATGTTATGGCGATTCTCCCGCATACAATAAATTCTTTATCGAACAGCTCACCGAGCTTCTGACCAATTACGGTGAAGTGCACGAAGTTTGGTTTGACGGTGCGAATGGAGAAGGTCCCAACGGCAAGAAGCAGATTTATGATTGGGATGCCATCTTGAAAACCATCCGCCGACTGCAACCGAAAGCCGTGACAGCCATTATGGGTGATGATGTACGCTGGGTGGGCAACGAAGGCGGATTGGGACGGGCCACGGAATGGAGTGCAACAGCTTTGATGCCTAATTCTTATCCGGGTTCTGATGAAATCTATAAGAGATTGGACATAAATGCCATGTCCAAGGATTTGGGAAGTCGTGAATTAATATCTAAAGCATCGCACTTGTTTTGGTATCCGTCGGAAGTGGATGTATCTATCCGCCCGGGATGGTTCTATCATGCCGAACAGGACAAACAGGTACGTTCACTGGCCAATTTGGTGAACATCTATTATCACTCCGTAGGCTGCAACTCTGTTTTATTATTGAATATTCCACCCGACAAGCGTGGCTTGATACACGAGAATGATGTAAAACGTATCAAAGAGCTGGCTGAATACATCAAGAAGACCTTTGCCGACAATAAAGTTGAGAAGGGAAAAACAGCATGGACAGCCCAAGTGGGCGATACCAAAGAATACAAAGTCAGAAAGAATGCACTGGCCAATACTTTTCTGATTCAAGAAGATATCACAAAAGGCCAGCGTGTGGAAGGTTTCACGGTGGAAGTGTTTAGCAATGGTGCATGGCATCATGCAGGCAAGGGAACCACAGTGGGATACAAACGGTTGCTTACTTTCTCGGACAGCCATGCGGAAAAGGTCAGAGTGACTGTCACTGGTACCCGTGGAGATGCCAACATCAGCAACATTGGTTTATACTATGCCGAACCATTAATCGACAATACAATTAAAGTATCCCTGAGCGACATTCCGGTAGATGATTGGAAAACAGTGGGCATGGATGCAACAGCAGCTATTGACGGCAAGCAGGAAACCGTATGGAAAACCGATACTCTGACTTCTTTGGTGGTCGACATGGGTAAGGATGTGGAAATAGCCGGCTTCAGTTATACTCCTGCACAAAAGGAAGATCTGACCGGAACCATTTATAAATATAATTTTTATGTCAGCCGGAACGGGAAGGAATGGACGAAATGCGACACCACAGGTGAATTCAGCAATATCATGCACAACCCTGTCCCTTACTTTGTACGCTTCGGAAAAACTTATCCGGCCCGTTATTTCAAATTGGAGCCTGTTGCCGAAATAAACAGTAAGGCGGCAACAGCCGTTGGCGAAGTGGGAGTACTGCTTAAATAAACACACAAATAAGCTATAAAGTACGGCAAACTTTACCCGATTTATGAGCGTGGGATTATTTAACTGCTGCTTTTTCTGTATGATATTTAATGCTGTACTTTTTTCAGACATGTATAATAATTGAAATTTTCTATTATAGTGGTGTATTATGGTTTGTGAAAATAATAATGCACCTTATTCAGATTGATTATCCAAATAAACTTATTCTTGTTTCCGAAAAAAAGAGGATTATACGACCGGAAAAAAACAAGGCTCCACTCGAAGAAAAGCAAACGATTGAAGCGAACTGCCGCTTTGGAAGCGAAAGATCCGAATACCTATCTACAGCTCTAAAAGACTAGAATATACGGGTAAGCAATAAACTGCTGAGCAAATAAAGGAGAGGGGTATAGCTGCCGGGAAAAGGTTGTTCGGCATGGTCGAAGCTCCGAAAGAAAACCAGATACACCTCTCTCATTTGACTTCCCCATAGCAGGTACGCAATCAAGAAGCTTGCAAGTGACTATGAGAAAGCTTAAAACAGGAACAGTCATTCCGATCAAATAGTGATGGGAAACAACCATTGAAGAACAAACATCCCCCTATCGTCACATACTATTCTCTACTTCAATTGATTCCTGCAAGAATTATGGAACCAACTACAAAAAAATAGGCATCCGATAAAGTACACATTGTATTTTTCATAAATAAAAAATTCCAATTGTATTCTATTGGATTTCTCCAACTTCCAAACTTCAGGAAAAAGTTCACGAACATTTTTCCCAAAGTCCTTTTCCGGATAATATGGAAGTTTGGCTATGACATCATTCAGCCATTCCTTTGGGTAATTCCCTGTGCTTTATAAGATCAGTTAGGACAATAGACAAGAGCCGGATAAAACGAAAAATTGGAGAAGTTAACAATAACCGAAAGAAGTGTTCAGACAAATGTTGTGTAAATGGTATATCTTCCTAACCTATGAGTTCAAGGAGAAAATCAACCGGAGTGCCCCCTCAAAAAATGGTCGAAATTTTGGTAGCTCACTTCTTCATTTGATATATAATTAAACTGCATCCACCATTTTTTAAGATAGAATCTGTTTTCTCATCTGCTTTTTTAAATCCATATCTGACAAGATTCTGATATAAATTGTAATCATCATTGATGTATCCAATAAATGAATCATTTGTTGTACCTATGATATTAATAGGTAAATATTTTGCATTAGTAGATGAATTTCTATATATCTTATGAGAAGAATCAACAGAGAACAACTGTTCACTTTCTCCTGAAGAACTTATTTCAAAAATTCCATATCCGTTTATCTTAAATGGTGTTTCTGCTAAAAATTGCCAATGATTCTTGTTTACATCCATCAGTCTATATGAATGATTTTTAGGCAAAGGATTATTAAAGATAATAGATGAAAAACTAGGATTTCCATGTTTTTCCAATATAAAGTATCCGTTATATTTCAATGCATGAAATATAATACTATTATTACTGCGAGTAAAATACCGTGGTTTCCCATAGAATTCTGTATAGCCTTGTTCAAAAGGTAAATAGAAGTGAGTAAATTCCCAGTTATTGTTTGTCCTCCATACCGAATAATTAATAGGATTCGTGTTAATACTTGCCTCTGGATTATTATTTAAGCATGAAAATATGAAATCATTATCGTCAAAAGCCTCCATATCCCATGCAGTAAAAGGTATATCTGTTTTTTTTATGAATTCACCCGTATTAATATTGTATTGAGATATTTTATGAGTATAGTTATCTAAAGCATAAATAGATGTGTTAGTTGCTGTAAATGTTGCTATTTCAAGATAATCTTTTGGCCCATTTCCTTTATTTGATATTTGATAAAGAAAATTTCCTTTCTTTGAATATACTTGAATAATAGATTGATTTCGGCTAGCAATGAGTATGTAGTCGTTAACAACACACATTTTAGAAATATGGTCAAAAATATTTATATGACTAGAATCTAATGGAATCCAATAAATGGAATCTATAATATCTTGTGATAAGATATCGGTGGATTCTGAAAAATAAATAGAATCTGATGTAATAATATTTGATGGTAATAAATTTGTTCTATTTTGAGAACATCCATAAAATATTATTACAGATACGAAAATTGCAACATTTCTAATAATTGTATGTGTCTTATATATTATATTCCCGTCCATTTTTTATGTTAATTTCTAGTCTAATTATGGTTATGCTTTATATTACACATCCTTTCTATAATTTACTCACCCAGAGCACAACGTTATAATCTATCAACAAAAATTCGTTGTGTTAACTTTTCCATAATCTGAATGTGCCCTAACAATTTAAAGAATTAAGGTGTCCAGTTTGATGTTCCAACTTTTAATATGATATAAGTTTCAAAGAGCTGATAATCATATCTATTTAAAATATTGATCTAATGAATTAGCAATGCTTTTTTCGTATATTAAAATTGCACCTAAAAGCAGTTCTATTCAAGATGATAATCAATATGTCGTTAAATTAATATAGAAAACGAGAACATAGAACTGGACACCCTATTAAAGAATTGAATAAGGATACATGCTGGATTTTGGTTATGAAGGGTGAACTGGACACTTTTTTGAATTGCAACCAGACCCACCACCTTGGCAAACTATTACTTCTACCTTACATCTTTTAGTCCCTAAGAAACTTGATCCTATTGCAACATTACATGTCGTTGAATATAGGTATCCATCTTTGAATTCGTAATCTCCGCCTTCACTTTGTGCTAATGCTTCCACATTAGCTAAAGCAAGTTCAGACAATTTAGATTTCTACTGTGATGTGTACACTCCATAACCGGCTGATAAGGCGACAACCAGCGCCAGTGCTGTTTTTGTCATTTGTTTCATGGTATTTAATTTTATTGGTTATGTTTGCAAATGTAAAAAAGAAAATTCAGCAAGCAAAACAAAATTCTGTTTTTATTCTTTGTTTTTCAGATACTTATCCGGAACATCATGCGTCAGATTCAATGGAAGGATTGCTCACCCTGACCGTCCAGCACGAACTGCTGTTCCTCCCGTCCCTTCGTCAGGTCTCGGAGCCAGAACACCGCATTACCGGGCACACCCTCGTAGACCAGACTGTCTGCGTCGGCGGTCTTCCTGCCCAATGATTTCCAGCCTTCAGAACCATTTTGGTAAAACAGTTCATAAGTGTCTCCAGGTTCTATGTAATTTCCGTCATTATGCGGTATATAGAGCATGTCTGAGAGACGATAGATGCCACCAAGGTCGAACACCAGCGTCTGAGGTCCATGCTCCTTTGCTTGGTAGGTGGTCAGCACGTCACCGTCGGTCATGTTCGACACTCCGTGCCCATAGACTGGGGAGGGCAAATCGAGGAGTCGGAAAGGAAGCTTCCGTCCGGTTCCGTATTCATGGAAGGCAATCTCCGCCACGGACACGTTGAAGCGGGAGGGGATGGCATCCCAGCGAAGATAGCGCACAGGCCTGTTCGAGGCGGACACCATGACGTGCCGGTTCGTCTTCAGCGTACGGGGGAACGTAAATAATGTGTCCGGAAAGCGGAAGTCCCTTCTGGAGCTACCAGTCACCCTGTTGCCGGCCATGCGGAGCCCCCGCTCCTTAAGATGGTGGTGGAAAGCGTATTTCCTGCGTAGCAATGCACGGGTACGATTCCACTTGTCGGGAACATAGAAAACCGTACTTCCCAGGCTGTCCACACAGAAGGGATGCCCGGCAAAGCGCAGGTCTCCGGACTGATGCCGGTACATCGGGAAAAAGCGGATGCCCGGCTCTAGGTCGTGAAAGGCTACCTCGCCCCGGTGCACCTCGCCCTGTCCTACGGGCACGAGCCTGCCGCAGCTGAAGACACACAGGAGAATGCGGCTGGCACGGATGTCACTGCCGATCCTTACCCGTGCCACGTTTCTTCCGAAATATTCGGAGGTAACATCGCATGTCCGGCCGCCGAACTCTAAACGGAACACCTTGCCCTTGGGCCTTCCGTCATCCATCTCCCTTCCCACCTTCGACTCCTCCAGCCAGAACGGAACCAGGCTTCCAGTAGTGTCGCGGACAGCATTCCACCAGTGCATGCCCGAGGTGTGCGGGGAAACAATGTAGTGGTCGGTGACAGAAGGGATGCCTAGGGCCCTAAGCAGGTAAAGGGTAAAGTCACATGACTCGCGGCAACTGCCCAAGCGGTGACGGAAGAGGTAGCCGGCCCCTAGATGCGGCAGCGAGGGAAACAGCTCGTTCCACTGGAAACCATCCCTGTTGATGATGGTCTCGACGGCCTGCGTTTTGCGGATCACATCTCCACCAGAATAAATGGAATCCACGCGATTGGCAAAATGCATGTAGTAGGACTCCCGCCAGTCCTCCAGCGGTTCATCCCCCAAACGATAGGGGAGTACATGGCGAATAAACTCTTCCAGTGGATAGTACTTCGACCATGGTCTGCTGTCCCATATGGCAAAAGCATGGTCAATGTGCCGGATAAGGAAATCTGCCGTGATCACCTGCGCATCATAGACCTTAGTACAAGAAAGGAGTTGTGGGAAGTTCCAAGCCTTCTTTACAGAATCCGTCCATGCTTCCTTTCCAGGCAGGCCGGAGAGCTGTTTCAGACGTTTGAGGGTGTCAATGTTCGTTCCTGACCAACTGTAGCAGTCCGCCATCTGTTCTAACAGAAACAAGGCAGCCCGGTGCTTGCGACTGTCATCACCATAGTGGCGGAGTACCTTCTCAAGTTCAGCTCGATTCTTTCCAGCCCGTTCCCATGTCCGTTCTAGACCGGACGGATGGGTACATGCCGCCAGGCAGGACAGGACAGCTCCGAACAGCAAGACAGCTGCCCGACGTGTCATATTTTTCTTTTCCATTGTCTGTTTCATATTTCTTTTATTGTTTGGGCTTGTTGAACTCGTCACTAATGTATTTACAAGCCTCTATTATTACCGGTATAAATTGAATCAAACAGATTCCCATAATATGCATTGTATAACGAACGCCAGTCGGACAATCTTTCATTGCCTATACGATATGGAAGTATCAAGTCACAAAAGTCATCAAAGGATAAAGATTTATTCCATGGACGCTTCTGCCATTCCTGAAAAGCCAAATCTATATTCTCTATCAGGTATTCTGAAGTTATAACTTTCGAATCATATATCTTATTTAATGCGTGATAATCAAAACTATTCCAGCGCATCTTATCATCCTTTGAAAGAATACCCTCCCTGTCCTTTCTCATCAATACTTCCAATGTATCCAACTGCCATCCATCATAAGCATACCAGCGCGGCATATTCTCTATCAAGAAACATGCTGCACGAAATTTAAGGCTGTCATCACTATAATATTCCAACACTTTCTCCAATTCTCTCCTGTTTTCTCCCGCAAACTCCAAAGCATATTCCAAACGGTCAACCTTAGTAGCACACCCAGAAAATAATAGAAGGAAAAACATTAGTAAAGAAAGGCTGTGTTTTATATTTAATATATTCATACTCTATTAATTTTTTGTTGGTTTACCATATGAATTTGTACATTATATAGTATTCGATTTTTAACTCCTTCAAAAGAAAAATCGAAGTTACTTATTTATTAGGAACAATAAGGTCTATACTCGGTATTTCATAATCTAGGTTTTATCTTTTAATATTTTTTTTACCTCCTGCCGCATTTCTTTTATAGCTATAGAATTTACCTTAGGTTTAGCATTAAGTACATATTTTGCCTCTTTAATAAGCTTTATTCTGTTAAAATACTCAGACTCCGAATAAAGTTTTACAAGTAAATAATGGGGATAGATACGCTCCGGCAATCTGTGGGTAGAACGTATCAAATATTTCTCTGCTTTCTCATACTCACCCCTTTCCTGTGCATTGCGTCCCAAAATATTCAATATCATCGGATCTCCGCTGACCGTCATGGCTTCAAGCAGAATTTCTTCCGCTTTGCCGTAACTTCCGGCTTTGTATAATGCCCTTCCATACTCAAAACAAAAATCTTTATGCCAGTTCATCCTTTCATAAAACTTACCATACTCTTTAACAGCCGCCTTAAACGTTCCAGAATTATACAAAACCCTTGCAGGCATCCACTCGCGTACAGCCTGCGTGCGTATGGAGTACCAATCATGTATTTTTATTGAAACAATTAATCCGGATGCTACAACCGATAGCAAAACTATTTTGGGAATCAACCTATACTTCATCATCACCAAGCCTTCACCACAAAGCACAATTACCACCAAAGACCAAATAGAAACAATAGCCGGGATATGGATTGGATAGGAAAAACATGCAAATACCATAAGCGATACAAGGCATCCGCCCATTCCTGCAAGATGTTTACAATTCCCGGCTATCTTCAACAACATAAGCAATACAGTTACAAATAACACAGACCCCCACACACCATATTCAACAGCAATCTGCAGATACTCATTGAAGGCAAAGTCGGGTGTTCCAGCTACCCATGCCTCCGAATCTGAATATTTACAATCTGTGAAGTATCTTTCCTGGACATCACCGTAGAAGGCAGAAAAAGTTTTTCCGCCTTCTACACCCCATGGACTGTCAGCAATGGCTTGGGTAGTTATTTTCCATATAAGCAAACGACCGTCAACCGAGTCACGTTTTATGAAATACATTCCAGTAGCAAACAGCGTACCGACTATAAGCACGCCCAATAAGGCATATCTGTGTCTTAATACAAAAGATTTTATTTTCTCACGGTATAGCCTGAGAACCACATATCCGCACGAAACCAGAGAAGCAATCCATGCTGCACGGCTCATACCCGCCGGAAGCACACAGCATATCAGTATTAGCACACATAGTGAGAGATAATACTGCACGACTAAAAGGAGGTCTTTCTTTCCGTTCAACACTAACATCCGGTGCAGGGCTTCCAATGCTCCGAATCCCATCAGCATCCATTCTACCGATTCCGACACTATACGTACAATCCGTTGCGGATTCGCAACATATCCGGCAAGCCACAAAGGTAATGCAACAGTCATTACGGCAGCAAGCCACATCCACTGCGTCCCTTGCAGGTCGACCGGAATGCTTCCGTCTGTCACCAGTACAGTTCCACTTACAAGTCCCGTAAGCAATACTCCTACAAACCATGGCAGAACTTTGCATACCCATTTCCTTAGTTTAGCATCCATTTTAAATTTCTATTCAATTTTTTTCCATATTCTATCCCAGCAAATCTTACCGGTATAACTGTCCTCTGATTTCCATATTCTTGACGCCACACCCACTATATACTCTTCTGGCAGCAGTCCCCAGTAGCGTGAATCCTGTGAGTTTGCTCCACGATCTCCCGCTACGAAATAATAGTTCTTGTGGAAACGGTAAGAAGTTATCACACTGTCATTAAGTAGTACAATATCTCCCTTTACATGCATTTTTCCTCTTTGTTCCCATTCAATGAGTTTTCGGTACAACACACCGCCTGTATGATCCATCTTCACTACATCCCCCTTGCCGGGTACAAACAAAGGTCCGAACTCCTTTATGCTCCAGTCCAGTAGGGAATCGTATGGGAAACACTTGTACACACCTTCTGAAAAATCCTCAGGGCGCATTAATCCTATACGCTTCTGTGAGGCAATATTCCCTAAAGGCACATCCACACCTTTCACCCTGAACATACCTTTTTTTATGGATACTGTATCTCCAGGTAGTCCGATACACCGCTTGATGTAATATTTCATTATATGCATCTCCATACGGCTCCAGTCATTGGGATGCGGGAAGTTGAAGACCACTACGTCGTTGCGCCTTATCTTCCTGAATCCCGGCAACCGGTAGATCTCCGTCTGTTCCAGCTGAAGCGACCTATGCAGGTTGAATAGGCGCGCCCCCACAATCGGCTTCCACACAAGCACGCAATCCCCCTTCTGAAGTGCTGGTGACATGGAATCACTCGGAATCCGGAAGGAAGAAAAGAGGAATACTTGCGCCAGGAGCCAAAAGATGAACAAGCATGCACATCCAAATAATAAGTTCAATATTATGTCCAACCACCGATTCATATTCTTATACTATATAGAAATCCGTTGGCGAAATTAAATTAGCGCATATTTATTCAGCCAACGGATTATCATTATACTCACTTAAAAAAACGATTCAAGACAATCTCATAATATCTTCTTGAATATACCGGAATCTCCTTCATGGGAATCATTAAATTTTTGAGAATCATATCATTGTTTATTAAACAGCAATATGGAATATTTTCTTCTTTTAATACATCTTCAGAGTTTCTACTATAATAAATAGAATATGGTAAAGAATAATTCTTAATAAATGCCTGAAAAACTCTTTGGTTATCATAAGTACCTATCAATATGACTTTATTTGATGGGAATTTATTTACTACCTGTCTTAAACCTTCAAAAATATCATCTATACAAGACGAACAATTTAATTGAGAGAATCTTATAAGTAGTTTATAGTCATCATTTAATAGCTCTGATAAATGTAAAGAATCACCATCTATTGTATATAATAATAAATTAGGTATTTTTTTATCATTATATGTATAATGAAGCATTATGTTGTCTAATAATAATGCACGTTCTAAGCTTAATGTTTCAATAGTTGTTGAAGCATTTTTTAATTTTTTTCTAATATCAACATTAGTTCTGTTAGTGTAATATAATAGACACAAGCTTAATGAGCAAAATATTATAAGATTGTAATTCTTCAACTTATGTTTTTTATTTTTTATTTCCATACTTCATATAAATTTCAGCTAGAACAGGATTATCATCAATCCCAACATTTATGGGTAAGTTATTATTCTCCGGTATTTCAGAAGGTTCTATAACACAATAAACTTTATTCCCTTCAACACATCGCGGAGAAAACAAAAAACTTTTATCTATATCATTCTCTATAGGAATTTTTCCCAAAGAAGATGCCTCTTTGTATTCTTTCGTATCAGGATAATAAAAACCGGAATAAAGAAAACCATTCATACGCATAAATAATAAATGCACACTATCGCATGAAAAATATGTTATCAATTGAGGGAATTTTCCTTTGTTACAGGCTTCTTCGGCATCATTTACGGTCATTCGTTCAGTATAACTACGTTCTATGTACTCATTTTTATATAATAAATATTTGTCATCATATTTTAAAATGCATTTTGCCGATATTAAATCTGCATCTAGTCTATAAATAGTATCATTTAATGGCAAATATAAATTCTTGTCATATAAATTATTTAGTGTGGACGTATAAGCCAAGTTGTTCACATCTTCATTAAAATATAAATATCCAGCAATTTCATTCTCTGCTGTATTGAAATATATCACGCTTGGATATTTCTTATCTTTATATAATGAATAGTTTGGAGTATAATCACAGCAAAATGATAACAGATTTTCATTTATACAACATAGCGAATAAGCTGTATAGTCAAACTTATAAGAATCTAGAAAGTCACCATTCTCCGAATATTTCAAGACTTTCTTTTGTACGCTATCCCATACATAAATAAATCCATATCCATAAGTCACATCTTCTATTTTAATATATTCCGCCATACCTAGTCCTCGTGTACCGATGCGACATTTAAAACGCCCTTCATCATTGAATACAAAAATAGAAGAAGCCACATCCTTATCTACTACAATTATATCACTATTATCAGTCCGTAATATTTTATCGATAGCTCCAATCAAGCAAGAGTCTGATGTTTCTAGTGATATATAATGAATAGAATCTGCTATCTCTGACAGTCGTATTATATTTTCTTTCTGATATAATTTAAGGTTTATAACATCTATTGTTCCATTTTCGTATTTCAGCTCCTTTTTACTAGTACTAGTACAAGAGGTTATTCCAAAGAATAAAAAAAACATCAAATAACAAATGAGTTTCATAATCTTACATTTTATCAAAAGTTCGTTAATAATTAGCCAAGTCTAAGCCGCTTAAACTTGGCTAATTATTAACGAACTTTTTTATATTGATAGTTTGTTTATCAACAAACTGTCGATATTTTTCTTTAATTACGTATGTTTTTTTAAGACTTGTTTTTACTTTTTCTTTAGAATGCCATCGCAATCTGTTTGTTCAGATGGATTGCAACAAACACCTGACATCTCTTTGCATTTTTTATGCGAACCTCCATTCCAACAATTAGCTGTTCCTAAATAGTGATTAGGAACCCAAGTAGAATGACCACCACATCCTAATTCACCGTTTTCACCCAAAGCTAAAGCTTCAACATTGGTTATTGCCAAATCCAACATATTCGCATCTTGCTGTGAAACATATGCATCATAACCTGTAACAGCTATAAAAGCAGTTATTAAAACTGCACTTAAAAATTTAATTTTCATGATATTTTTATTTTTTTCAGCAAAAGTACATTGATAATTTGAATTTCAAAGCACTGTTAGGTAATTTTTGTTATCATTTTGCTAATATATGCAAATTTATATTGTATTGCTCTTACATGTTTGCAGTTGTAATGTATATGCAGCCACTACACTTGTTCCCGGAAAAAGAAGAAGAAAAACCGGATCAGCCTAGACGGAAGTCAGTTTCTAAAAAGAAAAAAGCCGGCAAATGATTGAAGCGGCCTGGTGCCGCTTTTT
>OGRN01002781.1_pt1 | contig 13077 bp, 9 predicted proteins | sample 1553401 | NCBI WGS metagenome assembly OGRN01 (sample SAMEA2580096, study PRJEB22360) | human gut metagenome | biome: human gut; feature: human-associated habitat; material: faeces | place: Denmark | collected 2008/2010 | reverse complement strand
CTGTTCCGCGGCGGCCCGGAGAACCCCGGGATACTGGGCTTTGACCAACCCGGCCAGGGGAGCGTCTGGATGATCCCCCAGCCAGACACCCGCTTGGACGAAATGGGTGAGCACCCCGGGGAGCTGGGCCTCATCGCAGCGGGTTCCCAGGGAGAGAAATTGGTTGAGAAAGCCGGAAATCTGATTGGACCGCAGCCCCCGGCCCCGGGCGGCAGCGGGGAGGTGGGAGACAATGGCCTGGTGATAATATCCGGCCAGCACCCAAGGCCAGGTTTCCTCCCTGGGGGCGTCCTGCCAGGCCCGGCCCAAAAGGGCGGCTGCCGCTCGGCCCGCAGCCGCGGCGGCCTGCAGGTCGGCGCCCCGGGGCAGGGCCCCCCTGGATTTGGCCTGAAAGGCCGCGGTGGCCTCTGCGGCCCGGACATCGTCCCGGTGCCAATGGGGGACGGAGCGACCGTTGAAACGGCGGTATTGGGGACGGGGAAGAAGCTGTGCCATAAGTTCCTTGGTCCATCCCCGGCTTTTCAAAAGTCCTGGGGTCCAAAGCTTGCCTGATCTCCTGTTTGCCATCGCCGTCTCCCTCCTTGTTGGTTCTCTTATTGTAGCATGTTTTCCGCCTGGGGGCAATCGGGGCTCTGCCTTGACATTCTCCCCTGGACGGGCGTATCATAAAACCAGAAGCCTTGATTTTTTGAGATTTCATTGTTTTTATAAAAGAGGAGGTTCCATGGCAGAGCAGAAGCAGAAAAAGGCGGGGCTGACCATTTCCCTGGGGCGTCGGCCCAAAGTGTTGCTGCTGGGCAATGGGATGAACCGGGTCTATGGCGGCGCCTCCTGGGCGGGGCTGCTGGAAAAGATCAACCGGACGTCCTTTACCGCCGACCAGGTAAAGTCCATGCCCTTTCCCATGCAGGCGGTTTTGCTGAGCCGGGACCAGGTGGATGTTTCCCTCCAGGACCTGCAGCGGGAGCTGACCCAATGCGAGGTCCATCCCTGGCTGGGGGAGCAGCTGCGGCGTCTGCTGGCGATGCCCTTTGACTGCATCCTGACCCCTAACTTTACCTATGAGGTGGAGTGCGCGCTGGTCCCTGACTTTATGGATCATCCCCTGCGCTATCTCCGCCATACTGCGGCGGTTCCTCGGGCGGAGAAGGGGTTTATGCTCCACACCTATTATAATCTGCCCCGGCCCCAGGGGGATCTTCCCCTGTTTCATGTCCATGGGGAGGCCAGGGTGCCCAATACGGTGATTTTGGGCCATTACTACTATGGCAATCTCCTCTTCTGCTGTGATGAATACCTGACCCACCGGGCGCCGGAGCAGCGTTATCCCCTGTGGCCGGGGCATGGGTCTCTGCCGGCGCTGAGCTGGCTGGATTACTTTATTTTGGGAGATGTCTATTCCCTGGGATTTGGCTTTGATACCTCGGAGATGGACCTGTGGTGGCTGCTGTGCCGGAAGAAGCGGGAGCGGGCCCCCCACGGGGACCTGTGGTTTTTTGAGCCGGAGCGTCAGTCCGCTGAGACCAAACGCGCCCTGCTGGAGGCCTACCATGCCAAGTGCGTGTCCCTGGGATTCAGGGAGCCGGGGGCGGGGGACTATCGGGCCTTTTATGAAGCGGCAATCCAGGAGATTGGACGGAGGCTCACGGAGGAAGGAGGAGCCAGCCAGAGGGAGTAGGCGAACGGGACCGCCTGAGGAGGGGGAGATGGGAATGAGAAAAATCCACTATGGCTGGGTGATTTGTGTGACCTGCACCTTGCTCCTGTTTGTGACCATGGGGACAGTATCCAATGGATTCTCCATTTACCTGCCCTATATCATGGCGGAGCGGGGGCTGACCCATGCCCAGACCTCCTCCCTGGTGACCCTTCGCTGCCTGGTGGCCTTTGTGGCCATGCTCCTGATTGGAGGATACTATCGAAAGGTGTCCCTGCGGGTGGGGACCGGGCTTGCCGTGTGCTGTGCGGGGCTTGCCTTTTGGCTGTACAGCGCGGCGGAGACCTACCCGCTTTTTTGTGTGGGGGCGGCAGTGTCCGGGATCAGCTATGGTCTGGGCTCGATGATTCCTGTCTCCATCCTCATCAACCGTTGGTTTGACCAGCATCGGGCGCTGGCACTGAGCATCTGCGCTTCGGGCAGCGGGATTGCGACCATTGTTCTGCCGCCGGTCACCACCCATTTGGTGGAACGGTTTTCCATGTCTGCGGCCTTTCGCATGGGAGGGGCGGCCATTCTTGTTTGTGCAGGGGTGGTTCTGCTGGTCCTGCGGAATGACCCCAGGGAGAAGGGGTTGCGTCCCTGCGGGCAGACGGAGATACCACCAGAAGCGCCGGCAACGGCGGTGTCTCCCTCCCAGGGGGCGCTGGGGAGACGAACCTGGATCTTACTGGGCTGCGCCAGCTTATTTATGGGTGCGGTGGCCAATCCGGGCTTTTCCCATCTATCCGTGCTGTATACCACGGAGGGGTTTGCACCGGCCACGGTGGCGCTGATGATCAGCGGCACGGGGGTGATGATTACCGTGGGCAAGCTCCTCTATGGGGAGACCACAGACCGGATCGGCGGGCGGGGGTCCTGCCTGCTGTTTGGCGGGGTTCTGCTGGCTGGGCATCTGCTGTGCTGTTTGGCCTTTGTCCAGAGTACGGCACTCAGCGTGGTCAATGTCCTCTGCCTGGGACTGGGCTATCCCATCGCCACCATGGGTCCCTCTGTATGGTCCAATGATTTGGCCGCGCCGGAGCAATACCCCGTGGTGGTCCGGCGGCTCCAGGTGATCTATGCCGGCGGTGCCCTCCTCTTCGCCAGCCTCCCGGGTCTGTTGGCGGACCGGCTGGGCGGGTATATTCCGGCCTACCTGCTGTTTTCCGCCATCATTGCCCTCACTCTCCTCTGCATTGCTTTGGCCTATCGGTCGGGGGGAGGCGACCGGTGAGATAGAAAAAGAGAACGTCCTCCGTGCGGTTTTCCGCTCGGAGGACGTTTTTTTGATCTCAGGGGGCAGTTCCATCTTGGGGGGAGGTGCCGGCAGGCGGCTGTTTGGCTGGCCGGTCAAAGTCAGGCAGAAGGAAGGTGCCCACCAAAAAGGTGAGGGAATACAGCGCGGTGAACATCATGGCCACAGTCCAGCTGACGGTGTTGGCCAGGTGGACCACAATGGCATAGATAATCATCTGTAAAATGTACGCGCCGGTCCAGTAGAGGGTGAGGATCACGGCGACCTTTTGCGGGGTAGCGCCTGGCAGGCGGGCGGGCAGGGTGAACAGAGAGGGGGTGGAAATAAAGATCACAAAGCCCAGCAAAATGGCGCATACGGTGGCCAGAACGGCGGAATTGGTGAGAATCATGGCGAAAAAGAGAATGGACTGGGCAACCCCAGAGAAACGGAACAGCGTGATCTGCCGTTTGAGCTTTTTGGCCAGGACGATGCCCAGGATCGTGCCTGGAATCCCCGTCAAGGCGATCATCAGGGAGATAAACTGTGCGTCCACTGTGAAGTCGGGATGCAGGGGAAACAGATACAGCATGACGGTGTACATCACCAGACGGCCAGTCATGGTAAAGAGGAATTTATAGAGAAAGGGCTCTCGTAAGCCGTCCCGATAGCGGTAGACCGTGGAGGAGAGGGTCTCCTCTTTGGCCTTTTCCGCAATGGGATATCCCCGACCCACAAAGAGCCAGAGAACCAGAAAAACCACGCTGAAGATCCCGTAAAAGAGGATGACGCTGCGCCAGGACCCCAGCCACCCCCGGACGGCGGTGACGCTGAGCAGGGCGATGAGATTGCCGGTATTGGGGCCGGCGTTGTTCAGCCCGATGAAGATGGGCTGCTGTTTGGGCTCAAAGCAATAGACCACATAGGGGGTCATGCAGATCATCAGAATCGCGCCGCCGAATCCCAGCAGAAACCGCGTGAGAATGAAGGCGGGAAAAGAGGTGGAAAACGCCCCCACAACCACCGCGCAGATCAGCAGGCAGGACAGGGAGACCGTCCGCTTAGGGCCCAGCTTCAGAAGAATCCAGGCGGCGACAAAGTTTCCCAGAATTTTGGCCGCGGAGATGGCGTTGTTGACAGAGGAGGGAATGGTATACACGCCGAATTCCTGGGCCATGTCCGTTGTGACGATGGACCCAACCATCCAGGAGGCACTGAAGAAACAGTAGGCAAAAAACAAGAGCAATTCAATGGAGAGGGCCCGCTTGGGGCCAATGACCTTGGGTGGCAAGGGAGACGCCTCCTTTTTTGAGCCCCCAGTTTTGGGGGCATAATAAAGCTATTGTACCTTGAAAATGACCATTCGTCAAGGAAAACGGAGCCTCCTTTTGGGCAAAATGGAGAGAAAACCCCAAAAAGGGACGGCTTTGTCGGAAGGAAGAGAAAACGGTTGAAAAAGGAGCAGTCTGTCTTGCAGGGAATTTGGCGGTGGTGGAGCAGAGCCGCCTGAACCGGCAAGCACAAAAAATGGAAAAAAACCAGCAGTTCCCGGTGTTCGGGGACAGCTGGTTTTTGTTATTCTGGGAAGGGGAACGTGCGACGCCGGACAGAAAGGGAGGAGAGACGTGAGAGGAAAGCGATATGGGTACATCCGTGTTTCCAGTACAGACCAGAATGAGGACCGGCAGAAGCTGGCTATGGCGCAGGTGGCGGTACCGGAAAAGGATATTTATATGGACAAACAGTCTGGCAAGGACTTTGAGCGCCCGCAATACAAGCGGCTGGTGAAAAAACTGCGACCGGGCGATTTGCTCTACATTTTGAGCATCGACCGGCTGGGGCGCAACTATGAGGAAATCCAGACCCAGTGGCGGGTTTTAACCAAAGAGATCGGGGTGGACATCTGCGTGTTGGACATGCCCCTGCTGGATACCCGCAACGGCAAGGACCTCATGGGGACCTTCATCGCGGATCTCGTGCTCCAGATCCTGTCCTTTGTGGCACAGAATGAGCGGGAGAGTATCCGCAAACGCCAGGCCCAGGGGATTGCTGCGGCCAAGGCCCGGGGTGTCCATCTTGGCCGTCCCTCTTCCGCCCGGCCGGATAATTTTAGTAAGATTGTCCGGGCCTGGGAGGCCCAGAAAATTACCTTTGAAGAGGCTCTTCACCGCTCGGGCCTGGGGCAGTCCACCTTTTATCGCCGCCTTCGGGAATACCGGCTGGAGGTGGGAGAAGAAAGAAGGAAATAATGGAGAGAGAAAAAATCAGCTATCAAAAGGTACACCTTTTGATAGCTGATTTTCTTGCTCTCATTTTATCTTCAATAGATAAATAAAGCAAGGTTTTTTTCGGCGTTTATTGAAGAATTGACGAAAAACTGTGGCATTTGCAAAGAAAATAGAGGACTTTCAAAAGGTGTACCTTTTGAAAGTGGAAAGGAGCAAATGAAACAGACAGAGAGGAAACCCCATTCAGAAAGAAGGAGGAAGTAAGATTGAAGAGAAAACGATGGTTGGCAATGGCACTGGTGTTCTGCCTTTTGGGAACTACGGTTCCGCTGACGGCGCTGGCAGCAGGGGAAGACGGGGAGGTTCAGTATATCGTAAGTAACGATGGAACAACCTTGACCATCCAAGGCGATGGTGAGATTACCAGTCAGGCTTTGGATGCCAATGTGACAGCGGAACAGAAAAAGACACTCACTTCTGTGGAGATTGGCGCCGGCGTTACAGGGATTGCAGATGGTTACAGCTCGGTATTTCCCGCGGGTGTAACCAACGTTACCCTGAAGGGATCGGGGGCGTTCCGATTTGGCAAGTATTCTTTTAAGGGACAGAAAAATCTAACGGTGCAGTCAGAGCGTACATCCCTTGCCATTGGAAGCTATGCTTTTCACAATGCTGTACTAACCGAGTTTCCAATGGACCAACTGCATACCATTGGAAGCTATGGGTTTTCCAATGCGGTTTTGCCGTTGGAGGGGGAGACGCTGACGCTGCGGATAGAGGACCAGGTGGATGTGGAGGCACAGTACCCGGCCATTTCTGTGGGGAGCTGTGCGTTCAGCGGCGTAAAAAATAAAGAAGGAACCGCTTTTTCCAAGGCGAGCGTTACCATTGGGGGAACGGTTCAATTTGGCGATTATTCTTTCAATGCAAGCGATGTATTTGGAAGCAGTGCGGCCTTGGAGGAGCTCACCTTCCACCTGAAGGAGGGAGCCTATCTCATCTTTGGAGGAGGTGCCTTGGGAATCCCCGCTCTGCGCAGCGCTGTGTTTACCGGGACGGGACAGATTGATTTTCAGCATCCCAGCTATCGCTATGTGCAGGCAGCACCCTTTCGCAACGGGAAGCAAGTGGAAACCCTGGATTTCAGTGGATTTACCGGGGAGATCACATTTGCTAAAAATATGTTTCATGCCAGTGCAACTTCAAAACCAGGGCTAAAGCAGGTGATCTTGGGGGAAGGGTGCCAGGTAACGAAAATCCGGGAAAAGGCATTTGCCTACTGTACGCAGCTGGAGACCTTTGACTTTTCCAAGGTGACAGGAGAAATTGCAGGAGAGGCGTTTCGAGACACCGGGTTGAAAGGAGCATTGGACCTGAGCCGGGTGACCGCCATAGAGGTGGGTGCCTTCGAAAACGTCACAGGGGTGACGGATTGGAGTGCAATCTGTCAGGGGGCCGAGGCGGGTATCCTGAAAAAGCTGGAATACAGCAATGTATTTCTCAAGGACGACGCGGTATGGGACTTGGTGGAGCGAGCAATGGACGGTAAGTTCCGCCTCAACCAAGACGGCGGGTATCCGACGTTGCGGCCCACCGACAACGCATGGGAGGACAGTCACCTGGGTGAGAAGAACGGACTGGGCGCGGCCTCCACACAGCTGACCAAGGCGGCCAAATGGACCGACGAAGACAGGACGACAGCCCAAGTGGAGATTCAGGCGGCCTATGCGCCGGACCGGCAGAGAGATTTCGTGTTTGTCCTGGACACCAGCACCTCCATGGAGCAGGTCAACGGACAGGGCGCGGCCCTGAACAAGATGTATGAGATGCTCTCCAAAGTGGCGGATGTGACCGAAACGCTGCTGACCTCCCAGGAGGTGGACAGCCGGGTGGCGGTACTGTCTTTTGGCAGCGGGGTGAACGCAGCTTCCGCAGGCTTTTTTGAGGGGAGCAACGCGGCGCATGCCGGGGAAGTGATCCGAGGCCTAAGCTGTGAGGGGAGGACCAATTACACTGCAGGATTGGAAAAGGCGGTGGACTATCTCCGCATGGCCCAAAGCCTGGGGCGTTCGGTCTCGGTGGTCTTTCTTTCCGATGGGGAGGCCAATGAGGACACAGAGGGAATCCCCGTAGCGGCGCAGGCGATACAAGCCCTTGGGGTTTCGACCATTGGGGTGCTCTATAAAAGGGAACCGACAGAGCAGGAGAAGACCTATATGGACCAGGCCTGCACGGAATTTTATCTGGCTGAGGATACGGACGGGTTCAGTCGGGCGGTGAACCGTACCATCTATGATGCTTTCCGTACCTTTACGCTGACGGATGTGGTGGGAGAGGATTTTCAGACCATCCAGCAGGCGGCGATTCAAGTGACTGGCGGCACGGCGACGCTGGCAGAAGACGGACGCACCGTCACCTGGGACCTGTCGGGGACAGAGCCCTATGAGACCTATACGATGACCCTCCATCTGACCCTTGCCCCTGGACAGGATGGCACATATCCGGCGGGGACTTTTGCCACCAACCAGGGAGAGAGCGTCCTGAGGGAGCAGGGGACGGAGAAGGTACAAAATCAGGTGGCCTCGCCCCAGCTGCGCCGGGGAATCCAAGACGGTGGAGGCGGTGGAGGTGGCGGGGGAGAGACCCGGTATACCCTCCGCTATGATTCCCGGGGAGGAACTTCCTACCCGCCGGAACAGTACCCCGGCGGAACGAAGGTCCTGCTGGAAAAAGTACCGACACAGGAGGGGTATACCTTCACCGGCTGGTATGGGGAGGAAACATTGAGTAAGCGGCTTACAGAGGTGACAATGACTTCGGACCGGACGGTGTACGCCGGCTGGCAGGCCACATCGGTGCCGGATATGCTCAACGGAGCAGATCACTTTGCCTATGTGATCGGATACCCGGACGGTCAGGTGAAGCCGGGGGGCTCCATTACCCGGGCAGAGGTGGCCACCATTTTCTTCCGGCTGCTGAAGCAGGAAATTCGGGACGGAAACCTGACCCGGGTCAATGGGTTTACCGATGTACAGGACGGCAGCTGGTTTCAGCAGCCGGTGTCTACCATGTCGGCTCTGGGCATTCTCAAGGGGCGGACGGAGGAACGCTTCGCGCCCAATGCCCCCATTACCCGGGCGGAGTTTGCGGCCATCTGTGCCCGGTTTGACACTGGAGTGTCCGACGGATGCAGCGAGTTTACGGACCTTGCAGGGCACTGGGCCCGGGAGGAGATTGGAAAGGCGGCCAGTCTGGGATGGATTCAGGGGTATGAGGACGGAACATTTCGTCCGGACCAATCCATTACCCGGGCCGAGGCGATGACCATGATCAATCGGGTGCTGAACCGTCTTCCCGCCGCCAAGGAGGACTTGCTGCCCGGCATGCTTCAGTGGCCGGACAACCAGGACCCAGGGGCCTGGTACTATCTGGCGGTGCAGGAGGCCACCAATAGCCATACGTGGAAGGAGAAAGGGGAAATTTCTGAGCAGTGGACGGAACTGACTGAGGCGCCGGACTGGAGCCGTTACGAGACCTGACCTGTGCAGCCGCAGCGTAGGGCGCCGAGGGAAAGCAGGGAAACGGAGAGAATTTTTGCGCTTTTCGACAGGAACCCTGGGGAATCTGGGAAAAAGAAGGAGAATCCCCCTTTTCAGAAGAACTGGAATCCGCTAAAATAGAACGGGAAAAGCCAAAGAGAACCGGGAACCCTGGCGGCGTCCAGCATGGGCAGGGGGCCTGGGAGAAAAGGGGAGAGGACTGTGCCGAATTACCGCTTGACCCTCTGCTATGACGGGACCCGCTGGAAAGGGTGGCAGAAGCAGGGAAATACCGAACAGACCATTCAGGGAAAGCTGGAGGCTCTTCTGTCCCGCCTGCTGGATCAGCCGGTTGAGGTAGCCGGTTCCGGACGAACCGACGCGGGGACCCACGCAAAAATGCAGGTGGTCTCTTTCCGGGCCAAAACCCAAAAGACCACAGAAGAGATCTTGGCCGGCCTGCGCCGCTATCTGCCGGCGGACATTGGCGCTATCCGGCTGGAGCGGGCGGAGCCCCGGTTCCATGCCCGCCTGTCCTGCACTGGGAAAACCTATGTCTACCGGATATGGAACAGCGATCTGCCCAATGTCTTTGAGCGCAACTATTTGTATCACCTGCACGAACCTCTGGACCTGGCGGCTATGGTTCAGGCTGCGGAGGACCTCTGCGGCACCCACGACTACCGGGCCTTCTGCTCCCTGAAGAAATTCAAGAAGTCCACGGTGCGCCGGGTGGAGTCCATCACCATTCAAGCCTTGGGGCCGGAGCTTCGCTTTACCCTGAGTGGGGACGGCTTTCTTTACCACATGGTGCGAATCCTGGTGGGAACCCTGCTGGAGGTGGGCCGGGGACATCTGCGGCCCGAGGATATGGCGGACATTCTGGCCTCCCAGGACCGACGCCGGGCGGGGGAGACCGTACCGGCCTGCGGCCTGTGCCTGGAGGAGGTCCGCTATTAAGGACAGAAAAAAGCCCTTGCGCTGAAAGGCGCAAGGGCTTTTTTGAGTTCAGGAAAGGGGCTTGTCGTCCTTCATCATCGTCTCCGCCGCCACGCACAGCAGAATGATGACCGCGCCGAGAATCCCTGGGGTGGAGAGCTGCTCCCCCAGAAGAAGACGGGAGAACATGGCCGTCATCACAGGGCAGAAACACTGGAGCAGGGCCACGGTGCGGGAGGAGAGCACCCCCAGCGCCGCGTTTTGGAGCAGATAGCCGGCCACAGTGCAGAAGAGGGCCAGGTAGAGGATGCTCATCCAAACCGAGGGGGTGGCCGCGCCCAGGTGAATTCCCTGGTCAAAGGCCAGGGCGCACAGCAGGGCCATGAGGGCTGAGGCGGCGGTCTGGAGGGTGGTGAGGGTGACGGGGTCCACCCGGTCCAGGGCGTGCTCGCCAAAAATCAGGGCCCCGGCCAGCAGAAGGGCGGAGAGGAGGGAAAAGACTTCTCCCAGACCAAACCCGGACAGCCCGCCCAGGCCGCAGAGCAGGTAGAGCCCCACAAGGACCAGCAGCTGAACCGGAATGTGTTTTTTTCCAAACTTGCGGCGGTAGAAAGCCAGGGCCAAAAGTGGGGTCATCATCGTGGACAGGGAGCGCAGAAAGGCCACGGAGGTGGCGGCGGTGAGCTCCAGGGCGATGTTGTTGGCCACATAGGCGCCCCCCATGCAGAGGCTGGGAAGCAGCCAGTCCCGGGGGGAGCAGACCTTCAGTCCCCGCCAGATTCGCCGGCCGAACACCAGCAGCAGAAAGGCAAGGGCAATGCCGTAGCGGGCGGTCAGCAGGGAATAGACGGGGAGAACCTCATAGGCGGACTTGGAAATGGGGTCCCCCAGCCCATACAGTACACTTTGCAGAAAGATAAACAGGAAAGGGAGCCAGCGCAGGGAGGCACCCTTCCGCAGGGGGAGCCGGGTGACAGGGGTGGATTGGTCTGACATGGTGATTCGCCTCCATCCGGAAAAAGCTGGCGGCTGACAGCGGCCGTGCTTCCCGATTATACAATATGGGGCAGGGAAAGACAAGGCTTCCCATGGATACAGATTGTTCACAGGGTTTTTAAGTTCAGTTAAAGAAGCCCTGGTATTCTGAGGCTGCTCCGGGGGAAGGCCCGGGGAAAGGAAAAAGGAGGCGGTGGTATGCGGCTGCTGCTGGCGGAGGATGAGCGGTCCCTGGCCCGGGCCCTCACGGTGCTGCTGCGAAAAAACAACTATGAGGTGGACGCGGTTTACGACGGGGAGGAGGCGATGGCCTATCTGGGGTCCGGCAACTATGACGGGGCCATTCTGGACATCATGATGCCAAAGCGGGACGGGATCGATGTGCTGTGTCAGCTGCGCCGGCAGGGGAACCGGCTGCCGGTGCTCCTGCTCACCGCCAAGTCCGAAGTGGACGACAAAGTGCTGGGGCTGGACAGCGGCGCCAACGATTATTTGACCAAGCCCTTTGCCAGCCAGGAGCTGCTGGCACGCATCCGGGCCATGACCCGGGAACAGACGGTACAGGCCACCTCCCGGCTTCAGGTGGGAAACATCACCCTGGACCGGGCCACCTTTGAGCTCTCCTCTCCCACCGGCCGGCTTCGGCTGGCCAACAAGGAATTTCAGATGCTGGAGCTGCTGATGTGCAACCCCCGGAACCTCATCTCCACCGAGCGGTTTTTGGAGAAAATCTGGGGGTATGACAATGAGGCGGAGATCAACGTGGTCTGGGTCTACATCTCCTATCTGCGAAAAAAGCTCGCCGCGCTGCATGGGAACATTCAGATCAAGGCCCGGCGGAACGCGGGGTATTACCTGGAGGAGGCCATATGATCCGGAAACTCCGGACCAAGCTGGTGGCGGCGGCCATGCTCTCTCTGCTGGCGGTGCTGACGGTGATTTTAGGGGTGATTCTCCTGACCAACTATCGGGGAATTGTCTCTGACGCGGACCGCATCCTGGACCTGCTGGCGGACAACCAGGGCAAGTTTCCAGAGATCAAAGCGGACTTCGACTGGGAGGAACTGGGCCCCCGGCACCGGTCCGTAGAGCTGGGCTATGAGACCCGATATTTTTCCGTGCTCCTGGACCGGCAGGGAACAGTTTTGGCCACGGACACCGGAAAGATCGCCGCAGTGGATGAGGAGACCGCGGCCAGCTATGCCCAGGCCGTCTGGGCCCAGGACAGTCCACGGGGATTTTGGCAGGACTACCGGTATTTGGAGGCGCGGGAGGGGGAGAACACGCGGGTGATTTTCCTGGACTACGGCGCCCACCTGTTTACCTTTCACAGCACGTTGGTGACCAGCCTTTGGGTGGCGGCGTCGGGGCTGCTGGCGGTGCTTCTGCTGCTTCTGCTGCTGTCCCGGCGGATCATTAAGCCGGTGATCGAGGGACATGAAAAGCAAAAACGCTTCATCACGGACGCCGGCCATGAGATCAAAACCCCCATTGCCATCATCCAGGCGGACACGGAGGTCCTGGCCCTGGAGACGGGGGAGGAGAATGAGTGGATCGTGGACATTCAAACCCAAATTAAGCGTTTATCCACCCTTACCAATGATCTAATCTACCTGTCCCGCATGGAGGAGGAGCAGGGACGGCAGCAGTTTCTGCCGCTGCCCTTCTCCGAACTGGTGGCCGAGGCCGCCCAAGCGTTCCAGGCGGTGGCCAAGCGCCAGAACAAGACGCTGTCCGTGGATGTTCAGCCTATGCTCACCCTGGTGGGCGAGGAGAAAAGCCTGGTGCAGCTGGTGTCCATCCTTCTGGACAACGCGCTGAAATATTCGCCGGAGGGCGGGCAGATCGCCCTGCGTCTGTCCCGACAGGGCAAACACCTGCGCCTGTCGGTGGAGAACACGGCGGAAGTGCTGAGCAAGGAACTGCTGGAGAATATGTTTGACCGGTTTTACCGGGGGGATGCCTCTCGAAACTCCGGCCAGGGGGGATATGGCATAGGGCTGTCCATTGCAAAGGCGGTGGTCCAAGCCCACCGGGGGAAGCTCTCCGCCGCGGCCAAAGGGACGGACCGCCTGGTGATTACGGCGCTGTTTCCCAGCGCGTGAAGTCCATGACAAGTCCGGTGAGGGGCAAAAAGAGGCGCGGTTCCCGGACTTGGTGGGCCGGAACCGCGTCTTTTTGAGGGAGCACATCTCCCTGTGGGAAGAAGGAGGGATCGCAAATGACAGCGAACGAGTTTTACGGCCCGGAGCTGGCGCAGATGCGTCTGGCCGAGCGTCAGGTTCTGGAGGCGGTGGAGGAACTGCAGCGGGTATGGAAGGCCCAGGGGCGGCCGTCTCCCGTGCTTTATACCAGTTCCCGGATCAAATCCCCGGAGAGCATGTGCCGCAAGCTGGCCCAGCGGGGACAGCCACAGACCCGGCAGGCGGCAAGCTGGTAAAT
>OGRN01002779.1_pt1 | contig 13084 bp, 9 predicted proteins | sample 1553401 | NCBI WGS metagenome assembly OGRN01 (sample SAMEA2580096, study PRJEB22360) | human gut metagenome | biome: human gut; feature: human-associated habitat; material: faeces | place: Denmark | collected 2008/2010 | reverse complement strand
TGACCACCGTTCACGCTACTACCGCTACTCAGAAAACCGTTGATGGCCCGTCTCACAAAGACTGGCGCGGCGGCCGCGGCGCTTCCCAGAACATCATCCCGTCTTCTACCGGTGCTGCTAAAGCTGTAGGTAAAGTACTGCCAGAACTGAATGGCAAACTGACTGGTATGGCGTTCCGCGTTCCGACCCCGAACGTATCCGTAGTTGACCTGACCGTTCGTCTGGAAAAAGCTGCAACTTACGAGCAGATCAAAGCTGCCGTTAAAGCTGCTGCTGAAGGCGAAATGAAAGGCGTTCTGGGCTACACCGAAGATGACGTAGTATCTACCGATTTCAACGGCGAAGTTTGCACTTCCGTGTTCGATGCTAAAGCGGGTATCGCTCTGAACGACAACTTCGTGAAACTGGTATCCTGGTACGACAACGAAACCGGTTACTCCAACAAAGTTCTGGACCTGATCGCTCACATCTCCAAATAAGTTGAGATGACTCTGTGATCTAAAAAGAGCGACTTCGGTCGCTCTTTTTTTTACCTGATAAAATGAAGTTAAAGGACTGCGTCATGATTAAGAAAACTTTTGCCCTTCCGGTCATCGAACAAATCTCCCCTGTCCTCTCCCGTCGTAAACTGGATGAACTGGACCTCATTGTGGTCGATCATCCCCAGGTAAAAGCCTCTTTTGCATTACAGGGCGCACACCTTCTCTCGTGGAAACCTGCGGGTGAAGAAGAAGTTCTGTGGTTGAGTAACAACACACCGTTCAAAAATGGCGTCGCCATTCGCGGTGGCATACCGGTTTGCTGGCCGTGGTTTGGTCCGGCTGCACAACAAGGTCTGCCTGCGCACGGTTTTGCCCGCAACCTGCCGTGGGCGCTGAAATCACATCGTGAAGATGCTGATGGCGTAGCGCTGACTTTTGAATTGACACAAAGCGAAGAGACGAAAAAATTCTGGCCGCACGACTTTACGCTGTTAGCGCATTTCCACGTGGGTAAAACCTGTGAAATCGATCTTGAAGCACACGGCGAATTTGAAACTACCTCTGCTCTGCATACCTACTTTAACGTGGGTGATATCGCTAAGGTAAGCGTCAGTGGACTAGGCGATCGCTTCATTGATAAAGTAAATGACGCGAAAGAAGATGTACTGACCGACGGTATTCAGACCTTCCCTGACCGTACCGATCGCGTGTATCTGAATCCGCAAGATTGCAGCGTAATTAATGACGAAGCGCTGAATCGTATTATCGCCGTAGGCCACCAGCATCATCTGAACGTTGTAGGCTGGAACCCAGGACCGGCGCTTTCAGTTAGCATGGGCGATATGCCGGATGATGGCTACAAGACCTTTGTTTGTGTAGAAACGGCTTACGCTTCAGAAACGCAAAAAGTCACCAAAGAGAAACCTGCACATCTGGCGCAATCCATTCGCGTTGCGAAACGTTAATTTGCGTTAATATTGTGTGCCGGGTGCGATGCATCCGGCACGTATCAACATCACACCATATCCAGCGCAGTTTTTCCTTTTGGTGCCGGATACGCTTTATCCAGCATAACTAATTCCGCTGACGAAAGTTCAACCTCAAGCACTGCCGCATTTTGTTGGACATGTGCGACAGTTGCCGCTTTTGGAATCGCCATCACACCCTGATGGCTGATTACCCACGCCAACAATACTTGTGCCGCACTGATATTGTGAGCATGTGCAATTTCGTTGACTACCGCATTTTTTAACAGTCCATTGCGCAACCGCCCGGCCTGGGCTAATGGACTGTAAGCCATCACCGGCATCTGCTGTTTCTGGCACCAGGGAAGTAGATCGTACTCAATCCCTCGTGAACCGAGATGGTAAAGCACCTGATTAGTGGCACACTGATTTCCCCCCGGCAGCTGCCAGAGTTCCTGCATATCGGCATAATCAAGGTTAGAAACGCCCCAGCGGCGGATTTTTCCCTGGGTGATCAATTTTTCCATCGCTGCGACAGTCTCTTCGAGAGCGAAACTGCCAGACCAGTGTAATAAGTAGAGATCGAGATAATCAGTATTGAGACGGCGTAAACTGGCTTCGCATGCATTTATCGCTTTTTGCCCGCCAGCATTCCACGGATAGACTTTAGAGACGAGAAAGACGTTATCACGCAGACCGATTAATGCTTCCCCAACCACTTTTTCGGCACCGCCATCGGCATACATTTCGGCGGTATCAATGAGGGTTAAACCGAGTTCAATGCCCGCGCGTAGTGCAGCAACTTCTGTTTTACGCTGACTGGCATCTTCGCCCATATACCATGTTCCCTGCCCTATGGCTGGCAGTGAGACATCGCCACTAAATTGAATCATTTTTTGTTGCATTGCTTCCTCCCAGGTATTGCACCACCGTAATGCAAAACAGGGCATGACGCCCTGTTTTTATGCACAAAATGCCCTGGAAAAATGCATTATCAGAATTTGTAGGTGATCCCGGTAGAAATCAGGCCAGTCCAGGATTTATCCACCATTGGGCTGTCAGTAACTTCATCAGACAGACGGGTGTAGCGCGCGGTACCGTAAACACTCCAGTCACCGAGGAAGTTGTAGCTGGCGCTCAGCTCCAGGTAAGGGCTCCAGCTGTCGTTCGGGTTATAGCCATGCAGACCGCTGCGAGCGGACTCTTTGCGCGATACACCATAATAGTATTCGTTCTGGTTTTCGCTGTTCCACTGCACACCAATACCCGGAGTCACGGTCAGGCCACCGTTGGTGTAACGATACAACCAGGCCATATCCCAGACGATGCCGTTGCTGTTATCCAGGGTATCGCCAGCCAGGGTGGTACGCAGGTAACCGTACTGGGTAAAGTGAGCATAAGACAGACCAGCCATCATGGTGCTCTTACGGTCATCCAGGTGACGCATTTGGTGATCGCCACTGTCTTTAGCTTTGAAGTAAAGCGGCGACCAGTAAGCGGTAATTGAAAGTTTGTCCGTTGCGTCATTCCACAGGTAGTAACCACCACCTAAGCCACGGAACCAGAAGTTATCGCCTTCATAGTTGATTACCGGTACTGGGTAAACATCGGTATCGTAATCTTTATATGGGTGTTCAACGACACCTACGCCTGCGCCCAGGGAAAATTTACCTTCAGCGTGCGCTACGCCTGCAGACGTTGCGATAAGCACTCCAAGTGCCAGAAGTTTGAGTTTGGTCACAATTAATCATTCCTTAAACAAATGTTTAGCGGGCGACAAAGTTTACCCGTCAATACATCGAAACCCAACCTTTTTACGTTTTCATTTTTTATAGTAACTGTTTAATTTTCCTGACGCAGATGACACCACGCTTACAGCCAAATGAATTTAGCGTTACCGGCGACCCTATTATTTACATTAATTATGCAAAATTTATGGATGAGTTGTTGATATGCCATTGAAATTAAGAAAGCCGTGCAGGCAAGTTTTCCATTTGCCATCTACGCTTAATTTTGAAGGTGTATCACCGGGCACGTTGTTCTCATCGTCAATAAAATGGCATGAGAGTTGCTGTGTTTTAGCAAGAGACGTCGTTCAGTTTACCTCTTCCGGGAGCCTCAACTATTCATATGAACGGCTCTTAACCTGTGCTAAAAAACGAAAGGACGGCATACCATGAATATATTCGATCACTATCGCCAGCGATATGAAGCTGCCAAGGACGAAGAGTTCACACTGCAGGAGTTTCTTACCACTTGTCGGCAAGATCGCAGTGCTTATGCCAACGCGGCTGAGCGGCTATTGATGGCTATTGGTGAGCCTGTCATGGTCGATACAGCCCAGGAACCCAGACTTTCTCGACTCTTTTCTAACCGGGTCATTGCACGTTATCCGGCGTTTGAAGAGTTTTACGGCATGGAAGACGCGATTGAACAGATTGTCTCTTATCTGAAACACGCGGCTCAGGGGCTGGAAGAGAAGAAACAAATCCTGTATCTGCTGGGGCCTGTGGGTGGGGGTAAATCATCGCTTGCTGAGCGACTGAAATCATTAATGCAGCTCGTACCGATTTATGTATTGAGCGCCAACGGTGAGCGTAGCCCGGTCAACGATCATCCGTTCTGTCTTTTCAATCCGCAGGAAGATGCGCAGATTCTGGAAAAAGAGTATGGCATTCCTCGCCGTTATCTCGGCACCATCATGTCGCCGTGGGCGGCAAAACGCCTGCATGAATTTGGTGGCGATATCACTAAGTTCCGGGTAGTGAAGGTCTGGCCGTCAATTCTGCAACAAATTGCTATCGCCAAAACAGAACCCGGCGATGAGAACAACCAGGACATCTCCGCCCTGGTAGGGAAAGTCGATATTCGTAAACTCGAACACTACGCGCAGAATGACCCGGACGCCTACGGCTATTCCGGTGCGCTGTGCCGCGCCAATCAGGGGATCATGGAATTTGTCGAGATGTTTAAAGCACCGATAAAAGTGCTGCATCCCTTGTTAACCGCCACCCAGGAAGGTAACTACAACGGGACGGAAGGTATCTCCGCCCTGCCGTTCAACGGGATTATTCTCGCCCACTCGAACGAATCCGAATGGGTCACTTTCCGTAATAACAAAAACAACGAAGCCTTCCTCGACCGTGTTTACATCGTGAAGGTGCCGTATTGCTTGCGCATTTCCGAAGAGATCAAAATCTACGAGAAATTGCTTAATCACAGTGAATTGACTCACGCCCCCTGCGCCCCTGGCACGCTGGAAACGCTGTCACGTTTTTCTATTCTTTCGCGTCTGAAAGAGCCAGAAAACTCCAGCATTTATTCAAAGATGCGGGTTTATGATGGTGAAAGTTTGAAAGACACTGATCCCAAAGCCAAGTCGTATCAGGAATATCGTGACTACGCCGGTGTCGATGAAGGGATGAACGGTCTGTCGACGCGTTTTGCGTTTAAGATCCTCTCCCGCGTGTTCAACTTCGATCATGTAGAAGTGGCGGCAAACCCGGTCCATCTGTTCTACGTCCTGGAACAGCAGATCGAGCGCGAGCAGTTCCCGCAAGAGCAGGCAGAACGCTATCTGGAGTTCCTGAAAGGTTATCTGATCCCGAAATATGCCGAGTTTATCGGCAAAGAGATCCAGACGGCCTACCTTGAATCCTATTCAGAATATGGGCAGAACATTTTTGACCGTTATGTTACCTACGCGGATTTCTGGATTCAGGATCAGGAGTATCGCGATCCGGATACCGGGCAGTTGTTTGACCGCGAGTCTCTTAACGCCGAGCTGGAGAAAATCGAGAAACCGGCGGGGATCAGTAATCCAAAAGATTTCCGCAACGAGATTGTTAACTTCGTACTGCGAGCCAGAGCGAATAACAGCGGACGTAATCCGAACTGGACCAGCTATGAAAAACTGCGCACGGTTATCGAGAAGAAAATGTTCTCCAATACCGAAGAGCTGTTGCCGGTTATTTCGTTTAACGCCAAAACGTCAACCGACGAGCAGAAGAAACACGACGACTTTGTCGACCGTATGATGGAAAAAGGCTACACCCGTAAACAGGTGCGTTTACTGTGCGAATGGTATTTGCGCGTACGTAAATCGTCTTAACAACCCTGGCCCGGTACACATGCTACCGGGCCTACAGCGACAGCGAACCGTGGGCCAGAGAAGCGGCAACACAGGCGTAGCATACCGTTGGCAAATGTAGTACGGGGGGCATATGACCTGGTTTATTGACCGGCGTCTGAACGGCAAAAATAAAAGCATGGTGAATCGCCAGCGTTTCTTACGCCGTTATAAAGCGCAAATTAAACAGTCGATCTCCGAGGCCATAAATAAGCGTTCGGTGACTGACGTCGACAGCGGCGAGTCCGTATCCATTCCCACGGAAGATATTAGCGAACCGATGTTTCATCAGGGGCGTGGAGGCCTGCGCCACCGCGTGCATCCGGGCAATGACCATTTCGTCCAGAACGACCGAATTGAGCGTCCCCAGGGTGGTGGCGGAGGTTCCGGCAGTGGTCAGGGCCAAGCCAGCCAGGATGGTGAAGGTCAGGATGAATTTGTCTTTCAGATTTCGAAAGATGAGTATCTTGATCTGCTCTTTGAAGATTTGGCCTTACCGAATCTGAAACAAAACCAACAACGCCAGCTGACCGAATATAAAACGCATCGGGCGGGTTATACCGCTAACGGCGTTCCGGCCAATATCAGCGTTGTACGTTCATTGCAGAACTCACTGGCGCGGCGCACAGCCATGACGGCGGGCAAGCGGCGGGAACTTCATGCACTGGAAGAGAATTTGGCCATCATCAGCAACAGTGAACCTGCGCAACTGCTGGAAGAGGAACGGCTGCGCAAAGAGATTGCTGAATTGCGCGCCAAAATTGAACGCGTTCCTTTCATTGACACTTTCGATTTACGTTACAAGAACTACGAAAAACGGCCCGATCCCTCCAGCCAGGCAGTGATGTTTTGCCTGATGGACGTTTCCGGTTCAATGGATCAGTCCACTAAAGATATGGCTAAACGTTTTTATATTCTGCTGTATCTGTTCCTCAGCAGAACGTATAAGAACGTGGAAGTCGTATACATCCGCCATCATACCCAGGCGAAAGAAGTCGATGAACATGAGTTTTTCTACTCGCAGGAAACTGGCGGCACCATTGTTTCCAGCGCCCTAAAACTGATGGATGAGGTAGTGAAAGAGCGTTATAACCCGGCACAGTGGAATATTTACGCAGCCCAAGCATCAGACGGCGATAACTGGGCCGATGACTCTCCGCTTTGCCATGAAATTCTGGCGAAAAAAATATTACCCGTTGTTCGTTATTACAGCTATATCGAAATTACACGTCGCGCGCATCAGACACTGTGGCGAGAATATGAGCATCTGCAATCTACTTTCGACAACTTTGCGATGCAGCATATCCGCGACCAGGATGATATTTATCCGGTGTTCCGTGAACTGTTTCATAAACAAAATGCAACAGCTAAAGACTAAAACTGTCAGCCGGGTCATTATCGCCTGGCTGATTTTTAGCTCACTGTAAATTATCTCTTTTATTACATACATTAGCTTACAATCGCTTTAAATATGACAGCATAACCTTTACACAATTTAGTTCCAGAAAACAATCATTCGGAAAAATGATTCGGTCAACACGTATTTCCCTGGGGTTATTCTTTAATTATTTTTTATCGTTAACGAAAATTGATCCTGGTCAAAACTATATATCTCTGCCATCAATAAAATCCAGCACTCACATTGCTCTCCTTTTTATGGCTTCTATGGGTACACAAAAATTAAAAGCTCAAGGCTTTTTTATTTTCAGCTTATTGCTGACGTTAATTTTATTTTGCATTACTACCTTATATAACGAAAACACGAATGTAAAACTCATCCCACAGATGAATTACCTGATGGTTGTTGTGGCTTTGTTTTTCCTTAACGCCGTCATTTTCCTTTTCATGTTAATGAAGTATTTCACTAACAAACAAATTTTACCAACACTCATTTTAAGCCTTGCATTTTTAAGTGGCCTTATCTATTTAGTTGAAACCATTGTAATTATCCATAAACCAATCAACGGCAGTACACTGATCCAGACAAAGTCGAATGATGTTTCTATTTTCTATATTTTCCGCCAACTCAGTTTCATTTGTTTAACCTCGCTGGCGCTCTTTTGTTATGGGAAAGACAACATCCTTGACAACAATAAGAAGAAAACTGGCATTCTGTTGCTGGCGCTGATTCCTTTTTTAGTTTTTCCCCTTCTGGCACACAATCTGAGCAGTTATAACGCTGACTATTCTTTGTATGTCGTCGATTACTGTCCGGACAACCATACTGCGACCTGGGGAATCAACTATACAAAAATATTGGTTTGTTTGTGGGCATTTTTACTGTTCTTTATTATCATGCGTACACGATTAGCCAGCGAACTATGGCCGTTAATAGCATTATTATGTCTGGCATCGCTATGCTGCAACTTACTTCTACTGACTCTGGATGAGTATAATTACACCATCTGGTATATCAGTCGCGGGATTGAAGTTTCCAGTAAACTGTTTGTTGTGTCTTTTCTGATTTATAACATTTTTCAGGAACTGCAACTCTCCAGCAAACTGGCAGTTCATGATGTACTGACCAATATTTATAATCGGCGCTACTTTTTCAACAGCGTAGAGTCATTATTGTCGCGACCTGTTGTTAAGGACTTTTGTGTCATGCTGGTTGATATTAATCAGTTCAAACGCATCAATGCCCAATGGGGACATCGTGTGGGTGATAAAGTGCTGGTATCAATTGTCGATATTATCCAGCAAAGCATCCGCCCCGATGATATTTTAGCGCGACTGGAGGGTGAGGTGTTTGGCTTGCTATTTACCGAACTCAATAGTGCCCAGGCAAAAATCATTGCGGAACGTATGCGTAAAAATGTCGAACTCCTGACCGGCTTTAGTAACAGATATGATGTTCCTGAACAAATGACCATCAGTATTGGCACGGTTTTTTCAACGGGTGACACGCATAATATCTCGCTTGTCATGACGGAAGCAGATAAAGCCTTACGCGAAGCGAAAAGCGAGGGGGGCAACAAAGTGATTATTCATCATATTTAAGTGCAAAAATATTCAGAGCCATGCTTTTTGCGTGGCTTTTGCATACAATTTATTACTATTACCCCTAAATTTCCCCTCCCCAGCGGCGCAGAGATGAGTATAATTAGCGCCCCTGTGCCAGGCCGCAATCGAACTTTATCTGGTTTTCTCGTTTCACTAACCGAAGGAGTGCCATTTATCATGAAATTGCACCATAGAATGCTCCGGCATTTTATCGCCGCAAGTGTCATTGTGCTGACATCTTCCTTCCTTATTTTTGAACTTGTCGCCAGCGACAGAGCAATGAGTGCCTATCTGCGCTATATCGTGCAGAGAGCAGACTCTTCCTTTCTTTATGATAAGTATCAGAATCAGAGTATTGCCGCGCATGTGATGCGCGCTCTCGCTGCTGAGCAGTCGGAAGTGCCGCCAGAACAGCGGCGCGCCATCTGCGAGGCTTTTGAGTCTGCCAATAATACCCATGGCTTAAACCTGACTGCCCATAAATACCCGGGCTTACGCGGCACACTACAAACCGCATCCACTGACTGCGACACAATTGTGGAAGCTGCAGCACTATTACCCGCTTTTGATCAGGCAGTGGAAGGCAACCGCCACCAGGATGATTACGGTTCAGGTCTTGGGATGGCCGAAGAGAAATTTCACTATTATCTCGATCTCAATGACCGCTATGTCTATTTTTATGAGCCGGTTAATGTTGAATACTTTGCGATGAATAACTGGTCCTTCCTGCAGTCAGGAAGTATTGGTATCGATCGCAAAGATATTGAAAAAGTATTTACCGGGCGTACCGTATTATCGAGCATTTACCAGGATCAGCGTACTAAACAGAACGTGATGAGTTTGCTGACGCCGGTATATGTCGCAGGGCAGCTAAAAGGGATTGTGCTGCTGGATATTAACAAAAACAATCTGCGGAATATCTTTTACACTCATGACCGCCCTCTCCTCTGGCGTTTTCTCAATGTCACGCTAACCGATACAGATTCGGGGCGCGACATTATCATCAACCAGAGCGAAGATAATCTGTTCCAGTATGTCAGTTACGTCCATGACTTACCGGGCGGCATTCGTGTCTCGTTATCCATTGATATTCTTTACTTTATCACGTCTTCGTGGAAAAGCGTTCTGTTCTGGATTTTGACGGCGTTAATTTTGCTGAATATGGTGCGGATGCACTTCCGCTTATACCAAAATGTGTCGCGAGAAAATATTAGTGATGCGATGACTGGACTCTATAATCGCAAAATTTTAACCCCTGAACTGGAGCAGCGGTTGCAGAAACTGGTGCAATCCGGTTCTTCGGTGATGTTTATTGCTATTGACATGGACAAGTTAAAGCAAATAAATGACACCCTCGGTCATCAGGAGGGGGATTTAGCGATTACGTTATTAGCTCAGGCGATTAAACAGTCGATTCGTAAAAGTGATTATGCCATCCGACTCGGTGGCGATGAATTCTGCATCATTCTTGTCGATTCGACGCCGCAAATTGCAGCACAACTGCCTGAACGTATCGAAAAACGTCTGCAACATATCGCGCCGCAGAAAGAGATCGGCTTCTCTTCCGGTATTTACGCGATGAAAGAAAACGATACGTTACATGATGCGTATAAAGCTTCCGATGAGCGTTTATATGTCAATAAGCAGAACAAAAACAGCCGTTCATGATAATCTTCTGTGGTTGTTTGCTTGTAATCTCAGGAGCATGAAATGACTGAAATGGCTAAAGGAAGCGTGACGCATCAGCGGTTAATCGCTTTATTATCACAAGAAGGTGCTAACTTCCGCGTCGTTACCCATGAAGCGGTAGGTAAATGTGAAGCGGTGTCAGAAATTCGTGGCACCGCTTTAGGCCAGGGGGCTAAGGCACTGGTATGCAAAGTCAAAGGCAATGGCGTAAATCAACATGTTCTGGCGATCCTCGCTGCCGATCAACAGGCCGATCTGAGCCAACTCAGCCATATAGGCGGATTACGCGCTTCGTTGGCCAGCCCGGCGGAAGTCGATGAACTCACAGGCTGTGTCTTCGGCGCGATCCCCCCTTTCAGCTTCCATCCAAAACTCAAACTGGTTGCCGACCCCCTACTCTTCGAACGATTTGATGAAATCGCCTTCAATGCAGGCATGCTGGATAAATCCGTTATTTTGAAAACCGCGGATTATTTGCGTATTGCGCAACCAGAACTGGTCAATTTCCGCCGCACTGCGTAACTAGCCTGTCCGTTCAATAAGCAGAACGGACAAAACCAGCACAGCAGCAATGGCAAAAAACGATGACGTGATAATCAGTGTCTCGACGAACATTTGATCGTTCATAGTATGCCCCCGGGAGATAGCTGTTTTCACGTTATTGTTAGCGTGCACAAATGGCAGTTTGATGACAGTTCGCCTGATTTTTTATGCAGAAAACGTAAAGATTTTCTACTTCCTGCCTGCAGCAAGCGTAAAGTAAGCAGGCTTATTATTTTTTGGCAAGGAAACCACGATGTTTGATGTCACTTTGCTGATCCTGCTCGGGTTAGCTGCGCTGGGCTTTATCAGTCATAACACCACTGTCGCCGTTTCAATTCTGGTGTTAATCATTGTCCGCGTCACACCGTTAAGCACCTTTTTCCCGTGGATTGAAAAACAGGGGCTAAGTATCGGGATAATCATTCTGACGATTGGCGTTATGGCCCCCATCGCCAGCGGGACGCTACCGCCCTCAACCCTGATTCACTCGTTTCTGAACTGGAAATCGCTGGTGGCAATTGCAGTAGGCGTTATTGTCTCCTGGCTAGGTGGGCGCGGCGTGACGTTAATGGGCAGCCAGCCGCAACTGGTCGCCGGGCTGCTGGTAGGTACTGTTTTAGGCGTGGCGCTGTTTCGTGGCGTACCGGTTGGCCCGCTTATTGCCGCGGGTCTGGTTTCGCTGATTGTGGGGAAACAGTAGTTAATCCCGCAATATATCGGCCTGGCGTTTGTCCCAGGCCTTTCTTAAACATTGTAATAAAGGCCGTTGTTGAATCATACCCCAGCGTATGAGCAACTTTCTGTACAGTATCGCCTTTCACTAATCCCTGAAGCGCCATAATCAGCTGTAACTGCTGACGCCACTGGCGAAAACTCAACCCCGTCTCTTTCACTATCAGCCGGGCAAGATTGCGTTCACTCATCGCAAAAAAGCCAGCCCATTGCCCCAATGAGCCCCACTCGACGGGCTCTTTCGCCATCATCTCCACCATCGTGCGGATTTTAGGATGAGAAGAAACGGGCAGGTGCAGCTGTTGTTGTGGCTGCTGAGGGAGTTCATCAAACAGGACCTGAATTAATCTGCGGGTCATCGGCTCAGCACGCTGAGTCGTCGTCCTGTTTGCCAGGGTTAAAATTAATTCCCGGCATAAGGGCGATATTTTCAATGTGCAACATGTTGTCGGCATTGTCACTGCGCTGGGCTCGATAAACAGAAAACAGAGTTCAGCGTTAGCTGTCACTTGATTACTATGTTTCACCCCGCCCGGTATCCAAACCGCATATTGTGGCGGCACCATCCACAAAGCATTTTCCACCGTACAGGTAATTGCACCATGTAGTGCCAGTATCAACTGCCCTTTGCGGTGCTGATGTACAGGACTGGTTAACTCATCCGTTCCGGCGTGAATACAAAATGCGACCGCGGCTTCATGGTGTCGGTCGGGTTCATAGCCATTGAGATTCAACCTGTGCATCATTTTGTCCGAATTTAGCGATATTTTGTCATTTTAGCTTGATTCAACATAACAATAAAAACGGTAAGGTACAGCCTCGTTTGTAACAATGAGAAGCATATGACCTGTTCAACTTCATTAAGCGGCAAAAACAGGATTGTCCTTATCGCTGGCATTCTGATGATTGCCACAACATTACGCGTCACCTTTACCGGCGCAGCACCGTTACTGGATACGATTCGTTCCGCTTACTCGCTGACGACGGCGCAAACCGGCTTATTGACCACCCTGCCATTATTAGCCTTTGCGCTAATCTCACCTCTGGCTGCCCCGGTGGCGCGACGTTTTGGTATGGAACGTAGCCTGTTTGCCGCGTTACTTTTGATCTGTGCAGGTATCGCAATTCGCTCTCTCCCTTCGCCTTACTTATTATTTGGCGGTACAGCGGTCATTGGCGGTGGGATTGCATTAGGCAATGTCTTACTGCCAGGATTAATTAAACGCGATTTCCCTCATTCCGTCGCCAGACTTACCGGCGCATATTCCCTGACAATGGGAGCTGCGGCGGCACTGGGATCGGCGATGGTAGTGCCGCTGGCTTTGAACGGTTTTGGCTGGCAAGGCGCGTTGCTCATGCTGATGTGTTTTCCTCTGCTGGCTCTTTTTTTATGGCTGCCACAGTGGCGAAGCCAACAACATGCAAATTTGAGTACTTCACGCGCCTTACATACTCGGGGTATCTGGCGTTCGCCGCTTGCCTGGCAGGTAACATTGTTTCTTGGGATCAACTCACTGGTCTATTACGTGATTATTGGCTGG
>OGRN01002775.1_pt1 | contig 13087 bp, 10 predicted proteins | sample 1553401 | NCBI WGS metagenome assembly OGRN01 (sample SAMEA2580096, study PRJEB22360) | human gut metagenome | biome: human gut; feature: human-associated habitat; material: faeces | place: Denmark | collected 2008/2010 | reverse complement strand
CGCATTGCCGAGGTGCTGGCCGCGCCCGCGGACCTTGCGCCCCAGAACATTCCTCCGGTGCAGGAGGACGCGTTCCTCCGCTTTGACCATGTCTCCTTTTCCTATGACAAGGTGAAAGACACGCTTTCAGACGTCAGCTTTTCTCTGAAACGGGGCCAGACGCTGGGCATCATTGGGCCGACGGGCAGCGGAAAAACCACCATTCTCTGGCTGCTGCTGCGTTTTTACGACCCGGACAGCGGCGCGGTACGGCTGAACGGACGCGACGTTCGTTCCATTCCGCCCGAGGTGCTGCACAGCAAGTTCGGCGTGGTGTTTCAGAACGACTTTCTCTACGCGGATGAAATCGGTGAAAACATCGACTTCGGGCGGGGAATTTCCCCGGAGCAGACTGCTGCGGCGGCACGCACGGCGCAGGCGGATTTCATTGCACAGCGTAAGGGCGGTTTTTCCGCTCAATTGGCCGCAAAAGGCGCCAACCTGAGCGGCGGGCAGAAGCAGCGCGTGCTGCTGGCCCGCGCCCTTGCGGCTGACCCGGAGATCCTGCTGTTGGACGACAGTTCCAGCGCGCTGGACTACAAGACGGACGCTGCGCTGCGCCGCGCGCTGGCGCGCGACTTTGCGGATACCACAAAGATCATCGTGGCCCAGCGCGTCAGCTCCATCCAGAACGCGGACCGTATCCTTGTTCTGGAGGACGGCCGCGCCGCAGGCCTCGGCACGCACAGCGAGCTGCTGCGCTCCTGCGAAAGCTACCGCGAGATCGCGCAGGTCCAAATGGGGGAGGTGGAATAAATGGCACGCAGCAAAGGAATGGGCGGCGGGCCGAGCATGGCCTTCGAGAAGCCCCGCGCGGGAGCAAAAGCCATTCTCAGGCGCCTGTGGCGCTATCTGTACCATTACAAATGGCTGCTGGCCGCCGCAGTGGCGCTCAGCCTTACCGGCAATCTGCTTGCTTTGGCAGGCCCGAAGCTTTCGGGCTACGCCATCGACGCCATCCGCCCCGGGCCGGGCCGAGTGGACTTCACCACGGTTTTCCACTATGCAAAACGGATGCTTGTGTTTTATTTTGCCGCAGCGGCGCTGAGCTATGTGCTGGCCACGCTGATGGTGCGGCTGAGCCGCAACGTTGTTTACCGCATGCGCAAGGACATCTATGACCATTTGATGCGCCTGCCTGTGCGCTTTTTCGATACGCATGCCATCGGCGACGTATTGAGCGTGCTCTCCTACGACGTGGACACCATCAACGCCTCCCTTTCCAACGACCTGGTACAGATGCTCACCAGCGTCATCACCGTGGCCGGTTCCTTTGGAATGATGCTCTCCATCTCTCCTCAGCTGATCCTTATTTTCGTTGTGACCATTCCCATTTCCGTGATGTTTACACGACACCGTTCCAAACGGGTGCGGCCGCTGTCCCGCCGCCGCTCTGCCGGTCTGGGCGCTTTGAACGGCTTTGCCGAGGAAATGACGGGCGGGCTGAAAACCATCAAGGCCTATGGCCGGGAGGAGGTGTTTCTTTCCCGTTTTGAGGAAAAGAACCGCCTCGCCTGCGACGCCAACTATGAGGCGGACGCCTTTTCCAGTTCTACCGGGCCGGGCGTCAACTTCATCAATAATTTGTCTCTGGCACTGGTGAGCCTGTTCGGCGCGCTGCTGTACATGGCGGGCGGCATCAGCCTGGGCAGCGTGTCCTCTTTCGTATTGTATTCCCGCAAATTTTCCGGTCCCATCAACGAATTTGCCAACATCATCAGCGAGCTGCAGTCCGCGCTGGCTGCCGCCGAGCGCGTGTTCCAGCTGCTGGATGAAGCAGAGGAGGCCCCGGATGCTCCCGGCGCGCGGGAGCTTTCCGGTGTGCGCGGCGCAGTGGCACTGCGCGGCGTGCGCTTCGGCTACGGCGGCGCTCCGGTGCTGGACGGCTTCACGCTGGCCGCGCAGCCCGGCCAGGTGGTTGCCATAGTGGGGTCGACGGGCGCGGGCAAAACCACTGTCATCAACCTGCTGATGCGCTTTTACGATGCAGATTCCGGTTCCATCACCGTGGACGGACAGGAGATCCTTTCCCTCACCCGCGCCAGCCTGCGCCGCGCCTATTCCATGGTGCTGCAGGACACCTGGCTGTTTTCGGGCACCGTATACGAAAACCTTGCCTACGGCAAGGAGGGTGTGACGCTGGAGCAGGTGCGCGCTGCAGCGCGGGCCGCCAAGATCGACCGCTTTATAGAAGCGCTGCCCCAGGGCTACGACACCGTGCTGCGGGACGGCGGCAACAGCATCTCCAAGGGCCAGCGCCAGCTGCTCACCATCGCACGGGCCATGCTGCTGGACGCGCCGATGCTCATTCTGGACGAAGCGACCTCCAATGTGGACACCCGCACCGAACGCCGTATCCAGGCCGCCATGCTTCGGCTGATGGAAGGACGCACCTGCTTTGTCATCGCACACCGGCTGTCCACCATCCGAAACGCGGACGTCATCGCCGTGCTGCGTGAGGGCACGGTAGCAGAATGCGGCACCCACGACGAGCTGATGCGCCGGGGAGGCTATTACAGCGAGCTGTACCGCGCCCAGTTCGACGCCGCTCAGGATGCGGGCTGACCATACGGGGCGGGCGCGGCCAAAACGCCGCTCCCGCTTTTTTCGCCATTTTCTCAAACGGAACGCGCGCAAACAAAACTTTAACAATCGCATTTTATAATAGCAGCAGAAAATTGAGGAGGGAAATGTTTTGTTCAAGATATTGGTGGTGGAGGACGACCGGGAGCTGAACCGTGCGGTCTGCGCGTTTCTGGGGCGGAACGGATACGAAGCGGTGGGCTGCCTTTGTGCGGAGGAAGCCTATGACGCGTTGTATGAAACTGTGTTCGACCTTATCATTTCCGACATCATGATGCCTGGGACAGACGGCTTTGAATTTGCCCGTACCGTGCGGGAGCAGAACACGGAGCTGCCCATCCTGTTTATGACGGCCCGGGATGATCTCACGGCTAAACAGCGCGGTTTTTCCGCCGGAGCCGACGATTACATGGTAAAGCCCGTGGACCTGGACGAGCTTTTGCTGCGGATCGGCGCGCTGCTGCGCAGGGCAAAGATCGCCAGCAGCAAAAGGCTTACGGCAGGCAGCCTTTTGCTGGACGCAGACGAGCACACGGCCTATCTGAGCGGCGCGGAGGTTCCGCTCACCGTACGGGAATTCGACCTGCTGTACAAGCTGCTCTCCTACCCGAAAAAGACCTTCACCCGCGCACAGCTTATGGAGGAATTCTGGGAAATGGAAACATCCTCCGGCCCGCGCACTGTGGATGTATATATCACCAAGCTGCGGGACAAATTTTCCGCCTGCCCGGATTTTGAGATCGTCACCGTGCACGGGCTGGGCTATAAGGCGGTGCTGAAATGAACCGGGATCGCTTCTCGGGAGCCGGGCGGTTTCCCCGGTATCTGTTTTCCGCAACAAAATTCCTGATTTTTTTCGCACTGATCGCATTCGTGGTCACCTGCTCTTTCCTGCTGTTTCTTGATTCCATGCGGCTCGACCCGGATATCCTGCGGGAAAACGCGCTGCTCACTTTTCTCAATATCCTGCTTCTGAGCGCGCTTTTCACCGTCATCGACGGCATCCGGCGCAGGCTGACAGTGGAGCGCCCGGTGCGGCGCATCCGCGCCGCTACCCAGCGCATCATCCAGGGCGATTTCAGCGTGCGCATCGAGCCGCTTCACGGCCCGGAGCGTGCCGACGCCTTCGACGCCATCATTGAGGATTTCAACCAGATGGCCCGGGAGCTTTCCGGCGTGGAAACGCTGCGCACAGACTTCATCGCCAATGTTTCACACGAGCTGAAAACGCCGTTGGCCGTCATCCAGAACTACGGTTCCCTGTTGCAGGACCCTGCCCTGCCGAAAGAGCAGCGCGTCGAATATGCCAAGGCCGTCACAGATGCATCCCGCCGCCTGGCGGACCTGATCGCCAATATTCTCAAACTGAACAAGCTGGAAAATCAGCAGATCTTCCCGCAGGCGGAGACTTACGATCTGGGTGAGCAGCTTCGAGAATGCCTGTTGGGCTTTGAGGACGCATGGGAGGCAAAAGAGCTTGCTGTTGAGGCGGACATTCCGGACGGCGTGGCCGTCCGTACGGACCGCGAGCTGCTGACGCTGGTGTGGAACAACCTGTTCTCCAACGCCGTCAAATTCACGGATGCAGGCGGCAGCATCCATGTTTTCCTTCGGCATACCGGCACGCAGGCCGAGGTGTGCGTCACAGACACCGGCTGCGGCATGAGTCCCGAAACGGGACGGCATATTTTTGAAAAATTTTATCAGGGCGACAGCTCCCACGCAACGCAGGGCAACGGACTGGGGCTGGCGCTGGTGCGCCGTGTGGTGGATATCGTGGGCGGAGAGATCGCGGTGAAGAGCACGCTGGGCAAAGGCAGCACGTTTTCCGTGGTGCTGCGCGCCGAAACCAATGAAACGCCCTGAGCCTTTGCTGCGCCGCCTGCTTTTCCCCGGCGGCGGTTGGGCGGCGCTGGCCGTCTTTGCTGCCGTGGCCTCCCTGTGGACCGTCTTTTCCAACGGCTGGGGGGACGCTCCCGCCGCGCGCGCAGCCTATGCCTTTTCCGCCTATGTACTGGTCGTGGCCATTTGCCGTGCAGTGCTGGCAGCCCGGCGTGCAAAAACCGCTGTCTACGGCCTGCCCCCGGTGCGGCGCTGGCGTGCCGACGCCGCGCTGCGCGCGCTTGTTTCCCTTCGCGCCGGGCTGTGCGTCAATCTTTGCTTCGCCGCCTGCAAGCTGTACGCGGGCATCCGGTTCCGCTCACCCTGGTTCGGTGCGGCGGCAGTGTATTACACCGTTCTGAGCACCATGCGTTTTGCAGTACTTCGCGGCGTGCGGAACGCTCCGCCCGCCGGGCCGTCTGCCGCTCCTGTCTGGCAGATGCGCGGGCTGCGTGTCTACCGGCGCTGCGGTGTGCTGATGTTTGCCCTGAATCTGGCCATGACGGCCATAGCCGCACAAATGGTCTGGCAGAACCGCGCATACCGTTCTCCCGGCACGCTGATCTATGCCTCAGCCGCATATACGTTTTACTGCTTCGGCAGCGCAGCAGCCAGCGCAGTGAAAGCGCACCGCATGCATGACCCCGTGCATGCGGCCGCAAAAATGCTGGGCCTGGCCGGTGCGCTGATGAGCGTACTGACCCTGCAGACCGCCATGCTTGCCCAATTCGGCGGAGACGCGGCCATGCGCCGGACGATGAACGCCGTCACCGGAGCCTGTGTGTGCTCGCTTGTATTCTGCATGGCCGTATTTATGGCCGTACGCGGAAATATCCTTCTCCGGCGGGCCGCGCGGCAGAACGCGGCTGCTTCCGCTGCACCGCCGTCCATTCATTTCTAAAGGAGTGTCTGTTTATGGAAGAAAACAAGGAGATTTTCACCTATACCTACTCCGCCCGGCAGCAGGAGGAGGTCAGGCGCATCCTCCAAAAATACACGTCGCCCCAGGAGGATAAAATGGAGCTTCTGCGCCGCTTGGATAAAAGCGCCCAGCAGCCCGGTACCATTGCCGGCATCGCGCTCGGCGTATGCGGTACGCTGATGCTCGGGCTGGGCATGTGCTGTACCATGGTGTGGACAGGTGTTTTCGCCCTGGGCGTGGCCGTCGGCTGCACCGGCATCGCCGTGCTGGCGCTGGCTTATCCGATGTTTCTGCATCTGACAAAACGCCGGCGCGCACAGCTTGCGCCGCAGATCGAGGCGCTCAGCCGGGAGCTGTTGGGGCAATCGCCTGCATGCGGGCGAGAAACAGAACGATAACGGCAGTCTCTGCTCCTCCCGCCGGACAAACCAGTTTTTCCGGCCTGAAAATGCCCAAAGCTGCCTGCAACAATTCTTGAAGTATTTTGTGGATGTCTGCTATAATAAGGGCGCTATCTGACCCGTTCATTGGAGGAAACCATGCAGAACAGCGGCAGCACCGCTCCTGCGCCCACTGCGCTTTTCCCGGAGACAAGGCATTGCCGCGCCCTTTTCCGGACAGGGTGCCGGCGGTGCCTTTTCGCGTTTCCGTGACCGGAAGGATCGAAAGGAGAACAAGCACAAATGGAATTGAAACTGACAGGCATCCGAAAACACTTTGGAGAAAAGGAAGTTCTTAGAGGCTGCGGCTTCACGTTCCAGCAAGGCAAGATCTACGGCCTGCTGGGGCGCAACGGCGCAGGCAAAACCACATTGTTCAACTGCCTGACGGACGAGGTGCCGCCCGACGGCGGCACAGCAGAGCTTGTGCTGGACGACGGCACACGCCGCGCCCTGGCTCCGGACGACGTGGGTTATGTGTTCGCGACACCCATTCTGCCGGACTTTCTCACCGGATATGAATTCGTGCGTTTTTATATGGACGTCAATGCTGCACGTATTCGGGACGGACGCTCCGCCGATGATTATTTCGACATGGTGCAGATTGCTCCGGAGGACCGGCACCGGCTCATCAAGGGGTACTCCCACGGTATGAAAAACAAGGTGCAGATGCTGTGCTTTCTCATCGCGCGGCCGCCCGTTATTCTGCTGGACGAACCGCTCACCTCCTTTGACGTAGTGGTCGCGCTGGAAATAAAACAGCTTCTGCGCCAGATCAAGCACGAGCATATTATCGTATTTTCCACACATATTCTGCAGCTTGCCACAGACCTTTGCGATGAGATCGCCGTGCTGCATGAGGGCATGTTGAGCCAACTGGACCACGCGCTGCTGCACAGCGGAGATTTTGAGGCACAACTCATCGAGCTTCTGAAAGACGAGGGCGAAGCATGAGACAGATGGTCGGACAAATCATAAAAATGCGGGGCGCTCTTTGGGTGAACGCGTTTCTTTATTATTTCAGCCGTCTTTGGATGGTTGGCCGTCTTGTGCCGCCGACGGCCTACGCGGGCTACCGTGCAAAAAAAGCGCTTTCCGCTGCGGCGGTGGCCGTCCGGCAGATCATCGACCTGTGCGGCAAACCGCTTTATCTGCTTACATTTCTGGTTTTGCCGGTCATTCTGCTGGCCGGCAGCCGCCCGCAGTTTGCAGGGCAGGAATTCTCTCTGTTCCTGTCCATGCTGTTTTTCCTCAGCTGTATCCTCGGCGCTTTTGGCGACAGCCATATTTTCAATGTAACGCGGGAAAAGGTCGCATTTCTCAAATATCTGCACGCCGATGCCCGAAGCTATATTCAAGCTTCTCTTGCGCTGCGGTATGTGCCGTTTTTCTCCTATTATCTTCCCTTCCTTCTGCTGGCTGCATGGCTTTTCGGCGCGCCGCTGTGGCAGGGCGCGGCCGCCTGGGTTCTGCTGGCGGCTTTCCGCATGATGAGCGAAGCCTTCCATCTGTTTGTGTTCGACCGCACGGGGCGTGTGCTTGTCCGCAGCACCGGGTACGCCTGGCTCGTCATCGCCGTGGGGCTGGCGGGGGCATACGTGCCGCCGCTGCTGGGCCTTGATTGGCACATGGGCCTGGCCGCATTTCTGCTGCATCCCGCATCCATATCGGCCTTTGCCGCGGCAGGTGCGCTGTGCCTTTATTACATCGCCGCCGGATATCCTGGCTATGCACGCAAGCTGCCGCGCTCGCTGGACCTCAACTTTCTTTTGTCTTCCATGCTCAAAACTGCCTCCGGCTCCTCGTTCAAGGAGGTGGAGGTACGGGAGGCCGACGCCGCGCTTTCTTCGGAAGCGCTGGCAAAGCTCCAGCGCCTGAAAGGGTACGATTACCTGAATGCGCTGTTCTTTGCGAGGCACCGACGGCAGCTGCTGCGCCCCGTGTGGTACCGCCTGGCCGCTGCGGCGCTGGCCTTTGCCGCGGCCGCGGCGCTGCGCATCTCCAGCCCGGAACTTGCCGCAGCCCTGAGCCGGAACCTGACCGCTATGCTCCCCTCCTTTGTTTTCATCATGTACAGCATCACTGTGGCGGATAAATCCTGCCGCGCCATGTTTTACAACTGCGATAAAGACCTGCTCCGCTATGCCTGGTACCGCAAGCCGAAGGTCATCCTGCGCAGCTTCGGCATTCGCCTGCGCCGCGTAGCCCTGTACAACGGGCTTGTAGCGGGCGCGCTGTGCCTTGCGGCGGCCGGCTTCTGCCTCATCAGCGGCACCGGTATTTTCACCGCGGATCTTGCCCTGTTCTGTGCCGCGCTTCTTTTGCTCTCGCTTTTGTTCACCGCGCACCACCTGTGCCTTTACTACATCTTCCAGCCCTATTCCGAAAGTCTGAAAACCAAGAACCCTCTGTTTTCGGGCATCCATGCCGCCATGTATCTGCTTTGCTTCGCCTGCCTGCAGATAGAGGTGGGCGGCAGCTTTTTTACGGCGGTGCTGCTTGGATTCACGGTTTTGTACATTGCCGCCGCACTGGTGCTGGTGTATTTCCGCGCTCCGCGCTCGTTCCGCATAAAGTAACATTTTGTATGGCTTCGTCAAAAAAGCCCTTGTTCCCGCAAACGTCTTGTGCTATATTGTTATTAGAAAAATTTACCGCTGGGAGTTGTTGATAGATGGCTGAACAAAAACGTGTCCGCAGGACGCCTGAACAGATCGCCGCCGATATCGACGGGCAGATTTCCAAACTGGAGGAAAACATTCGCGGACTGGAGGAGAAAAAAATCGCGGCGTGCGCGGAATTTGACGCGAAGATCGCCGCTGTGCAGGAAAAGGCCGCAAAACTGGCCGAGCGCAAAAAAGAAGTGCTTTCCCCTAAAAAGCGAAAGCCCCGCAAAAGCAAGGCCGAGCGCATCCGGGAGCTTGTAAAGCAGGCTCAGAAGTCCGGAATGAAGCTGGACGAAATCGCGGAAAAGCTGGGCATGCCCCTTTCTGAGTGAATCCTGTGCAATAGCCAAAAGCCGCTGTGAAGCTTTCACGGCGGCTTTTATTCTGTGTCCTTATGCAATATTAACAGTATCGAAAAACTCTTAACGGCACGCAAAGCCTTCGCGTCTTATACTGAAATTGTCCGGAATACGGTCTTAATAAAGCCTTTATTTTGGCTTTGCAGCTTTTTTGCGCGCCCTCCGGCACCTTAACGGCACGTTCACAGCGGTTGTGATACACTGAAGCTGCAAAGGGGAACAAGTGTTTTCCCCCTTTGCAGGAGGCTTTCACAATGATGAACACACAGGCTGTACGTTGTCCCGCAGAATGGTCTCGCCCGGCCAAAAGAGAAAAGAGGCGTGCGGCGGTTTCTTTCGCCGCGTTGCGCAGGAGCATCGCAGCATATCTTGAAACACACACTGCGGCATTCTGGTTTTTCAGCTATATCGGCATACCTGTTCTTCTGCTGAGCGGCGTTTCAGCCCTTGCATGCCTGTTCGCGCTGCCCATGCTGCTGTTTTGTTGAGCGCACATGCTTTTCACTCCCGCCGCGTGATGTGCGGGAGCTCTTTTTGTTTGCGGAGTTTATTTATTTCCAATTTTAGCAAGCGCACGACAGGAGGCGTTTTCATGCAGGACAAAAGGCCGGACCCCGACCGGATTTTGCATCAGATCCAGCAGCAGGAGGCCGATGCGGCGCATGTGCGCGGCAGACTGAAGATATTCTTCGGCTATGCTGCGGGCGTGGGAAAAACCTACGCCATGCTGGAAGCCGCACACGCGGCACTCGCGGCGGGAACCGACGTTGTGGCCGGATACATCGAGCCTCACACGCGTCCGGATACGCTCGCCCTGCTGGAGGGACTGGAACAGCTGCCTCCGCTGTGCGTGGAATACAAAAACGTGACGCTGCGCGAATTTGACCTGGACGCTGCCATCGCACGCCGCCCTGCCCTTCTTCTTGTGGACGAGCTTGCCCATACCAACGCGGAGGGCTGCCGGCACCGAAAGCGCTGCCAGGATATCGAAGAATTGCTGGCGCTTGGCATTGATGTGTACACCACCGTGAATGTTCAGCATTTGGAAAGCCTGAACGACATTGTAGCCGCTGTTACAGGCATTACAGTGCGCGAACGCGTGCCGGACAGTGTGTTCGATAATGCCGATCAGGTGGAGCTGGTGGACATCGAACCCGATGACCTTCTGGCCAGGCTGGACAGGGGAAAAGTTTACCGTCCGCTTCAGGCCCGCCGCGCCATGGACCATTTTTTCACCAGAGAGAACCTTGTGGCGCTGCGGGAGATTGCTCTGCGCCGCACGGCCGACCGTGTGAACCGCCGCGCGGAAAAAGGCAAGGATGCCAGCGCCAGCTATTATACCGGCGAACATATCCTCATCTGTCTGTCATCCTCTCCCTCCAATGCCCGTGTCATCCGCACAGCGGCGCGCCTTTCCGATGCATTTCACGGCCGTTTCACCGCCCTGTTTGTTGAGGTTCCCGGCACCCGGGAGCTGAATGGCGAGAGCCTCGCCCGCCTGCGCGGCAACCTGCGCCTGGCCGAACAGCTCGGCGCACGCATCGCCACGGTTTACGGCGAGGACGTCGCCGCGCAAATTGCCGAATACGCACGCGCCAGCGGCGTTTCCAAAATCGTCATTGGACGTTCCAACAACAGACGCGGCATTCTGCCGCGGCCCACGCTGGTGGAGCAATTGACGGCGCTGGCCCCCAATGTGGATGTGTACATCATTCCGGATAATCTGCCGCCCTACCGCAGACACCGCCGCGCGCCGCCCGAGCGGCTGACGCCGGCAGATACGTTCAAGACGCTCGGCCTGCTGGGCCTTTCCACCGCGGTGGCACTCGGCTTCGCCGCAATTGGCCTCAGCGAGGCCAATGTCATTACGGTGTTCATTCTTGGGGTACTGTTTGTTTCCGTTTGCACCGGCAGCCGTATTTACGGTGCCGCTGCTTCATTTTTCAGCGTGCTTCTGTTCAACTTCTTTTTCACCGTGCCGCGCTTCACGCTCCAGTTCAACGATCCCGGCTATGCCGTCACCTTCGCGATCATGTTCGCCGCATCATTCATCACCAGCACCCTGACGGTGCGCGCCCAGCGCCAGGCGCGGCAATCCTCCCTGAAGGCCTACCGCACCGAGGTCCTGCTGGAGACCAGCCAGAAGCTGCAGCAAAGCGAAACACAGGATGACATCATCCGCCAAATGGCCCGGCAGATGCAGCGCCTTTTGGGGCGCACCATCTGCCTGTACCTGGCCGACGGAAAGACGCTGGGCCGCCCAACCGTCTTTCCCACCCCGGACGCCGGCACGGATACCGCTCCCTATATCACACCCGGCGAACAGGCCGTGGCGGAGTGGGTATTCCGCAACAACAAGCACGCCGGCGCCGGCACGGACACATTGCCCGGCGCGAAGTGCCTCTATCTTGCCGTGCGCAGCCAGGACACGGTGTTCGCGGTGGCGGGTATCGCCATGGATCTCGGAGGCCCGCTCGACGTTTACGACCGCAATCTGCTTTTGGCGATGCTGAATGAATTTGCTCTTGCTCTGGAGCGCCAGCAGGCTGCCGAGGCCCGTAACCGGCTGTTCATCCAGGCCCGCCAGGAGCAGCTGCGCGCCAATCTGCTGCGCGCTGTTTCCCACGATCTGCGCACCCCGCTCACCAGTATTTCCGGCAACGCCAGCATCCTGATGGGCGGCCCGGAGCTGTTGGACGAGAAGAAAAAACAGCAGCTCTATACCGATATCTATGACGACGCCATGTGGCTCATCAGCCTTGTGGAAAATCTTCTCACCGTAACGCGCATCGAAAACGGTACCATGCAGCTCACACTGGAGCCGGAGCTCATCGACGAAGTAGCCCAGGAGGCGCTGCGCCACTTAAACCGCCGCAGCGCGGAGCACACCGTCACGCTCGCTGTCCCCGACGATCTTCTGATGGCCAAAATGGACCCGCAGCTCATCGTCCAGGTGCTCATCAATCTAACGGACAACGCCATAAAATATACGCCTGCGGGCAGCAGCATTGCAGTGAGCGCACAGCGCAGCGGAGAAACGGTTCGCGTGGAGGTCGCTGACGACGGCCCCGGCATCCCGGACGCAGCCAAAGAAAAGCTGTTTGAAATGTTTTACACCGCACAGGCAAAGCGCGGCGACGGACGGCGCGGGCTCGGCCTCGGGCTTTCCCTGTGCCGTTCCATCGTGGAAGCCCACGGCGGCCAGATCGGCGTGCGTGACAACAACCCCCACGGCACTGTATTCTGGTTCACGCTGCCTGCATCAGACACTCCTTCCGCCCCGCCGCAAAACGGACCGGCTGTAATGCAAAAATGTGTTTTTTCCGATTTCGCTTGACTTGGAGCGAACTCCATATGATAAGCTTTTTCCTGCAAGGCCGCTATGGGCGGGCATGTCTGCCCACAACGGCGTAAAGGCTCGGAAGCTGCCTGTGCAACAGGAAGCCCCCTATTGTTAAAAAGGAGAAAATACAATGGAATATGTAAAGCTCGGTAATTCACCTCTCACGGTGTCACGCCTTTGCGTAGGCTGCATGAGTTTTGGCGACCCGGCCAGCCGGATGCACGCCTGGACGCTGGACCCTGCTGAAAGCGAAGAGATCGTGAAGCACGCGCTTTCGCTGGGCATCAACTTCTTCGATACTGCCAACACCTACTCAGCGGGTACCAGCGAAGAATACCTGGGCCGCGCCATCCGCAGCAACGTCCCCCGCGACCAGGTCATCCTCGCCTCCAAGGTCTACTTCAACGAGGGGCACCTCTCCCGGGAGGCCATCCTGCGCGAGATCGACGGCACGCTGCAGCGGCTGGGCACAGACTATCTGGACCTGTACATCATCCACCGCTATGACGCAGACACGCCCGTCGAGGAGACGATGGAGGCGCTGGACAGCCTTGTACGGGCGGGAAAAGTACGTGCGCTGGGCGCTTCCGCAATGTACGGCTATCAATTCTTCAACATGCAGCTTGCAGCGCGGGACAACGGCTGGACGCCATTTGTTTCCATGCAAAACCACTACAACCTGCTCTACCGCGAGGATGAGCGGGAGCTGATCCCCATTTGCACGCAGCAGAACGTGGCCCGCACCCCGTACAGCCCGTTGGCGGCGGGGCGGCTCTCCCGTTTGGAATGGGACGCAGACACCAAGCGCAGCCGGACGGACAAAACCGCCGTTTCCAAATATGACAGGCCCCGGG
>OGRN01002773.1_pt1 | contig 13089 bp, 11 predicted proteins | sample 1553401 | NCBI WGS metagenome assembly OGRN01 (sample SAMEA2580096, study PRJEB22360) | human gut metagenome | biome: human gut; feature: human-associated habitat; material: faeces | place: Denmark | collected 2008/2010 | reverse complement strand
GCATGTAGCCAGCGCCGCCTGCCCACCGCATAGGCACCCGATCACCCGGCATGACGAGGCCCCCGCAGCCAGACGGCTGCGGGGGCCTTTTGCACTTGCGGGGCGTTGGGCGAGTCGTTGGGGGCGACAGCGCAATGCCAACTTCACTTGTGGTACTTCTCGCCGCGGGAGATCTTGCAGGCGCGGTAGACCTGCTCCAGGAGCACCACGCGGGCCAGGTTGTGGGGCAGGGTGATGGGGCCGAACGAGAGGGTCTCGTCCGCACGGGCACGAACCTCGTCGCAGACGCCGTCGGAGCCGCCAATGACAAAGGTGACGTCGCTCTGGCCGCCCAGGGCAAGCTGGTCAAGACGGCGCGAGAAGTCCTCGCTCGAGCGCTCCCTGCCCTCTATGGCAAGCAGGATGACGTGCGAGCGGGCGGGAACGGCCGCAAGGATGCCCTGCCCCTCGCGGGCGCGCGAGCCCTCGACACCGCCGGCCCGGGCCGGGTCCACGTCAGGCACCTCCACGACCCTGACCTTGCCATAGGCGCCCAGGCGCTTGACGTACTCCGCACAGGCGTCCTTCCAGAAGCGCTCCTTGAGCTTTCCGACGGCAACTATGGTGTAGTTCACGGCGCCTCCTCGGGGCCGCATCTGGCGAGCCCGGTTGGTATACCCTCAGATGGGAGTACGTTCGGACGTGGGGAGAAGCGCGTGGGCAGCAGAAAGCAATCGGCGCGGGAGCGGCAGCGGGCGGCCTTTGAGGCCAGACTGGGCCAGGGCTCCTGCAGCCTGGACGACGCCTTTGCCTCCGCCGCGGCACAGCGCGAGCGCATGGCGGCCGACCACGAGGCCCACCTGCGCCACAAGGCCTGCGAGCGCAAGAAGTGCTACGCGAGCCGCACCGAGCCCGAGGCGCCCATCCGCGGCTGCAGGCGACACGGCAGCCGTGACCTGCACTGCTACCAGTGCCCCTACTGCGGCGGCTGGCACCTCACGCACAAGGGGTAGGGCCGGGCTAGTCCAGCTGGATCTTCTCGACGCCCTCGCGGGAGGTCTCGCGGTACAGGGAGAAGCGGCGGCCGATGACCTGGACGACCTCGGAGCGCGTGAGCTCGGCCAGCTGGTCGGCGGCCTCGCGGGCAGAGAGGCCGGAGTTCTCCAGGGCGGAGCACTTGATGAGCTCGTGGGCCTCGAGGGCGGCGTTGGCCTGGTCAACGACGGCGGGGGCGACGCCCTGCTTGCCGACGGTGATGACAGGCTCGAGGTGGTGGGCCAGGCTGCGGAGCTGGCGGATCTGGCGACCGGTGAGGGCCATGTGGTTCCTGCTTTCGTCTATTGCCCCGCGGACGGGGACGCTGCATTCAACCTGCTTACATTAGCGCATTTGCGCAGCTTGGGGGTTAGGGGCGCGCGATGGCACCGGTCCTGCCGCACAATCACACATCTTGGTCTCACGGTCTGGGCGGCACCAGGACGTCGTAGCGAACCGCCTTGCCGGCAACGCTGTAGCTCGGCTTCATGCCAGCAAGCAGCGCCCCCTTTGCCGGCCGCTTGATGACCACCTTGCGCGGCTGGGCCGCCAGGGCCGCCGCCACGAGGGCCTCTTCCTCCTCGCATGGCTGCTCGAGATGGTGGAGGAGCTGGAACTTCTTCTTCACCGCGGCGCTCTTGGTGCGCGCGGGAAACATCGGGTCCAGGTAGACCACGTCGGGGGGCTCCGGCAGCGTGGCGAGGCCGGCGATGCTGTCATCCGCCACGAGCGTCATCCGGCCGACCGCCTCCGCCAGGCGAGGATCTGCCGCGGCGCGCTCCAGCGCGTCGGCGAGAAGGGCCGCTATGGTCTGGTCCCGCTCGAAGAGCGTGACGGTAAAGCCCGCCGCCGCGAGGAGCAGAGAGTCCTCGCCCAGGCCGGCCGTGCAGTCGACCGCCGTGGGGGCCTCGGCGCCCTTGATGCGCGCCGCCTTGACCAGGAGCTCCTGCTGCAAGCGCCCCTGGCGCAGGCGGGGCAGCATGCGCGAGAAGTCCCCGCGCAGCTCCATGCCATCACCCACCAGGGCCAAGCCCCTCTCGTCACGCACCAGGCGGACGGAGACGTCCCCCTCGCCAAGCGAATCTGCCACGTACGTCCCCCTGTCGTTTCCTCGTGCGCCAAAGTCTCTGCAGAAGTGTATACGACCAGATGCGACCGGGGGACGTCCGGGCGACCTTACGCGCTTGCCCTGACGAAAGCCTCCAGCTTTGCGTCAGAGGCGCCATTCAGGACGTCTCCGGCGGCAAACGTGGCGCCAGGAGCGGACGTCTTGAGCGCAGCGACGGTTGCGCCCATGCGGCTTCCGCCGGAGGTGGCGAAGGGCACCACATGCTTGCCCGAAAGGTCGTAGGCCTCCAGGAAGGCGTTGACGATGGTGGGGGCAACGTACCACCAGATGGGGAACCCGACGTAGACGGTGTCGTAATCGGCCATGTTGTCGCAGGTGGAGGCAACCGCGGGGCGGCACTTGGGGTCGCGCTCGCGGGTGGAGCGGCTGTTGCGGTCGGTCCAGTCCAGGTCCGCGGCGGTGTAGGGGCGCTCCGGCACGATTTCAAAGAGGTCTGCGCCGGCGACCTTCGCCAGGCGCTGCGCCAGCCTGCGGGTGGAGCCGGATGCGCTGAAGTACGCGACGAGTGACTTGCTCATGATCTTCTCCCATCTTGCGGGCCATTGGCAGGCCCGCCAACAATATAATTCACACGTATCATCACCCTTGGAGCGCACTCCAAGGCAACCCCTCACCCCAGACTTCACAAGGCGAGAAGTGCATGGCTTCCTTTGAGATCATCCTCCTGCTGCTTGGCTGCATGCTGGCGTCCAGCGTCTTTGGCCAGGTCCTCCCCCGCGTCTCGCTGCCGCTGGCGCAGATCGCGCTGGGCACGGTGGTGGGGACCCTCGTGACCCAGGACCCCACGGAGGTGCTTGGAGACCCGGAGCTCTTCCTCGTGCTCTTCATCGCGCCCCTTCTCTTCGAGGAGTCCCGCCACGCCAACAAGGAGGCGCTGCTGCGCAACTGGGCGCCCGTGACCTCGCTTGCCGTGGGCCTCGTGGTCGTGACCACGCTGGTGGTGGGCCTCGCGCTCCACGCCGTCATGCCGTCCATCCCGCTTGCCGCGGCGCTTGCCCTGGGAGCGGCGCTGGGTCCGACCGATGCCGCGGCCGTCGCGGCCATGGGTGCAGACGTCACGCTGACCGAGAGGCAGAAGTCCCTGCTCTCCGGCGAGGCCCTCTTCAATGACGCTTCGGGCGTAGTCTGCTTCGAGTTTGCCATCGCCGTCGCCGTGGGAGGTGCCTTCTCGCTTTCGGACGCCACGGCGACCTTCTTCCTCGACTTCTTTGGCGGAGTGCTGGTGGGCCTCGTGCTTGCCGTGGCGGTCATGTTCGTGCTGGGACGCATCCGCGCCCTGGGCCTCGAAACCCCGACGGAGTTCGTGCTCTTTGAGGTGTGCATGCCATTTGCCACCTTCCTGATTGCCGAGGAGCTGGGCGTGAGCGGGGTGCTCGCCGTGGTGTCTGCGGGACTGCTCATGCGCTTCTATCCAAGCCGGCTCACGCCGGAATCCTCCCGCCATGCCGTGGCCAGCGAGAACGTCTGGGAGCTCCTCACGTTTGTGATCAACGGCTCCGTCTTCCTGCTGCTGGGCATGAAGCTCCCCGCGACCCTCGGGCCCTACTGGCGCGCGACGACGGGCATGGGGGCGCTCAGGGCATGCGGCCTCGTCGTCCTGGTCACGGCACTGCTGGTGGGAATCCGCCTCGTCTGGGTGATTGCCCTCGAGTGGCTGCACCGCAAGCGCAAGGTCCGGCGTCTTGCCGCCTTGGGAGGGGAGGTCGCCTCGACGGTGGCGGCCGGCTCCTCCTCCGTCCTCTTTGGAAGGGACCTCGTAAGAAGCGCCCTGGTGACCACGCTGTCCGGGCCAAAGGGAGCCGTCACGCTCTCCATCATGCTCACCATCCCCTTCGTCAAGGCTTCGGGCATGGCGTTTCCCGCCCGTAGCCTGCTTGTCTTCATAGCGTCAGGCGTCATCGTCCTCACGCTGCTTCTGGCCAACTTCGTGGTGCCCCTGCTTGCCCCCGCCGCCCAGTCGGACGGAAGCGACGAGTCCCTCGCAAAGGCAAAGGCCAAGATTCTTCGACACGTCATCAAGGACCTCCAGTCGCGCGTCACCCCCGAGAACCAGCAGGCCATGAGGCTCGCCATTCGCTCGTATAGAGACCGCCTTGACCTCGCACTCGACTGCCAGGCCTCCCCAGACACGCTCCGCCTCCTGCGCGTCAAGACCATCGCCAAGCAGCTGGTCTTCGTGGAGGAGCGCGTGAGGGCGGGCCAGACGAGCCGAGCCGTCGCCGACCGCTACGAGAATGCCCTGGAGCAGTTGGCCTCGACCTACGAGTCTCACCGCGGCTTCTCTGGCGGCAGGGGCAGAAGGACCGCCCACCTGCTGTGGGTCGCCCGTTCCACCACGGGAAGCGCCTCAGAGGACGAGCGTCGTGAGCTTGGTCAGCTCCACGTGGCCGCCGAGCGCCACGCCATCGACGAGCTGCGCGCGATGGAGCCCAGTCTCTCGGACGAGGAGAGGCGGGCGGCACGCATCATTGCCGGCGAGCACAGGGCACACCTCGCCTCGGTTTGGCTCGAGCCCACCGGTCAGAGCAGACCGCAGCACAGCCCCAACATCACGGCAAGAAGGGCTCGCCGCCGCGATGTCGAGATTCACGCAAGGGACATCGAGGCCGCCGCGCTCTCGCTGGAGCTCGAGCAGATCAGGCTCCTCCACGATGCCGGCGAGCTGAGCACGCACGCCGCAAGGGAGCTTCGTGAGGAGGTCTACCTCCTCCAGATGGGCCTTGAGGCCAGATAGTCCCCAGCTTCACCGAACAACGCCTGCAAAGAGAACGGACCACCTCCCATGAACGAGAACAAGAACGTTGACGCCTGGCTGAGCGATGCGCCCGAGAACGTCACGCGCACGACCGAAGGGCTGCTCCATAAGGTGGAGGGGATGCGCGACGAGCAGGTCATCTACCCTCCCCAGGAGGACATCCTCAACGCGTTGGCATGGACCTCCCCCCGCGACGTGCGCGTCGTCATCCTGGGGCAGGACCCCTACCACGGGCCGGGGCAGGCGATGGGACTCTCCTTCTCGGTCCACCGGGACCAGAAGCTCCCACCCAGCCTGCGCAACATCTACAAGGAGCTTGTGGCAGACCTCGGATGCGCGCAGCCGCCGACGGGCGACCTCAGCAACTGGGCCAGGCAGGGAGTCCTTCTGCTCAACACCACCCTCACGGTGCGCGAGCACGCCGCAAACTCCCACAGCAAGCTCGGCTGGCAGACGCTCACGGATTACGTCGTCAGGCGCTGCTGCGAGCTCCCCCAGCCCGTCGTGTTTCTTGCCTGGGGAGCCCACGCCATCAAGATGGTGGAACAGACCATGGCTGCCACGGGGACAGGAGCGGCAACCCGCAAGTACTGCCTGGCCTCGACCCACCCCTCGCCACTCTCGGCAAACCGAGCGGCAAAGGGCGTGCCGGCATTCATGGGGTCCCGTCCCTTCTCCCAGGCAAACGAGCTCCTGGCGTCATGCGGCCAGGAGCCCATCGACTGGGCAAAGGTGGGCTAGAGCAAGCCTCTTCCCGAATCAGACGCTTCCCTTGCCGCATCAACAAACGCAGAGAAGATCTTGCGGCTCTTTTCGTCAACGCCACGGGAGAACTCGGGATGCCACTGGACGGCCCAGAGAAAGCGAGACTCTGGTCGCCAGACGGCCTCGATGACTCCGTCCGGTGCGGTGGCCATCGTCTCAAGGCCCGGCGCAAGATTCCTCAGTGCCTGGTGGTGGTAGCTGTTGACGGCGTATGGTCCGGCGCCAATCGCCTCGGCCAGCGGAGTTGCCGGAATAACGTCCACCTCATGCACGGGTTCCTCGTACGGAGGAAGGCCATGGTGCTCGACCTCGGAGGGTCTCTGCTTGGGCAGGTCCTGCCATAGCGTGCCGCCAAGGACGGCGTTGATGACCTGAATGCCGCGGCAGATGCCCAGCATGGGCACGTCATCCCTTACCGCAAGGGGGATAAGGATCGACTCCATCTTGTCTCTGGCCGCGCATAGCTCGCCGCAAAGGGCCGCGACCTCGGCCCCATGCTCGCCGTAGAGCTCTGGCGAGACGTCCGGGCCACCCGTCACGAGAATGCCATCGCAGGTTGCGACGAGCTTTGAAAGAGTCTTGGCGTCATCCGTCAGCGGAAGCATGACGGGCACCCCTCCCGCCTCGAGAATTCCCTCGAAGTATCCAGGCAGCATCCAGTAGCTGTCTCTGCCCTCGTCAACGAGGGGAACGACGCCAATGAGGGGAGGGTTGTTCTCTGCCATGGGAGCTCCTTTCGACGATGGAGACCAATCCTAGCGGAACGCGACGCAAAGGCAAACCTAAAATCGAACAAATATTCTCAAGAACACTCGTTCCCTTTTGTGCTAGATTCGTTTCCACGCGAGAGTGGCGTGAGCGGCACGGTGGCCCCCAATGGTACGTGCGCACGGGCAAGTCGGATGACTCCAGAGGCCGACGGCACAGGCCCCTCGCTACGGCAAACGCGTTGCCGCCTTGTTTTCACCATCTCGTTGGCAACAAGCAAGAATCGGGGCCACCCATGTCCATTGACTCAAACGAGGTCCAGCAGCTCTTCTCCTCCATCGTCCCCCTGGTCAACAATTACGGCTATCAAGAGAGGCAGACGCCTGCGGCAAGCAAGAACGAGTGCCGTTGGATGATTGCGTCCATCCTAGCCCCCAAGACAACGGGGGACCGCAAGGCAGACACTCCCCTGCTCACGGCAGTGTCAAGGAGCCTCAACACAGAGTTCGGCCGCGGCTTTGGCGTGCTTTGCCTAAGAGAATGGCTTGAGGTCTACCGGGCCTTCCCCAACAGGGAGGAGATTGGATTTGAGCTGACCTGGGCCCACTACCTAGCACTGAGCAAGGAATCCGATCACGCCAGGAGGCTCGTGCTCGCGCAGAAGGCCATCGAGCGCGAGTGGTCGGCCGCCTCGCTGGCCGCCAGGATCTCCAACGCTCCTCGCGGCTACGGCTGCCGGTTTGAGATATGTGACCAGCTCATTCTTGACCTCGCGAGAACGTACTCATGCAACTGCGGCATTCTTTCCATCGACGAGCTCAAATCCCTCTACCACGAGGCCTGCAATAGCCCCGTCGATGACTTTGATTTCCAGGAGACCCTCCTGTACATGGACAAGGTCTCGACCGACAAGGACGAGCCCTGCCTCTGGAAGCACCAGGGCGCCACGTACGTCATGGACCGCGCACTGGCCGACCCACCCACCGCCGACGAGCCGCGCTACGACTGCGGGTACGAATGGGGATGGAATCGGTCCTATGTAAGGCCATCCGCCTTCCTCGGAGCCCTCCGCAGGTCATACGAGGGATACGTCGAGCGCCGTCGCATCGAGCTCATCGAGGCTCATGTTGGCATCCCGGTAAGCCGGCCAGGGAAGACTATCGGAGAGGCCCATGGCCTTCCCTCCCTTCTCCACTGGCGCGACGTCGAGCACCTCAGGGAGTACTGCATTGGTGACGTCGTGGCCAGCCGCTCGAACTCGGACGAGTACGAGACCGCCTTCGCCCGCGGAATCGAGCAGTTGGTCCGTCACGTCAGCCAGCATGGCATTCCCTCTGACGACGAGATTGACGAGGATGCGAGCTTTCTGCTTGCCAGAACGCACTACAGCCGCGACTACTGGGACAGGCACGAGCATCGCTCCAGCCAATACGTCGCGGGAATCCTCAAGAGCATCTACTGGCAGGCCCCCCTCTGGGAGGAGAACGGCCGCAGCGCCCGGGAGCTCGACGAGGAGTCGCTTGGCGACGTTGCCTGACGCGTAAAAAATGCGGCCCCGGCAGAGAGTGCCGGGACCGCACGAAGAATCACGCTTCAACGGCAAGGAACTAGAAGGTCACGTTGCCAAACTCGGAAAGCTTGAGGTCGGGATTATGCTCCACTGCCCAGTTGAGGTTCCACTCGCTCGTGAAGAGCAGAAGCTTGCCGCCACGCATGTCCTGGACGCGGCAGGTGTCGCGGGTCAGGCTGAGGCCGCGGACGGCAGACTCCTCCATGTCCCCCTCGATCCAGCGAATGGTGTTGTAGGGAAGGGCCTGGCGGTAGACCTCGACGTGGTACTCGCTCTTGAGGCGCTGCTCGAGCACCTCAAACTGAAGCACGCCCACCACGCCGACGATGACGCTCTCCATGCCGGCGCCGAGCTCGCGGAAGATCTGGACGGCACCCTCCTGGGCAAGCTCCTCCATGCCCTTCACAAACTGCTTGCGCTTGAGGGTGTCCACCTGGGAGATCTTGGCAAAGTGCTCCGGGGCAAAGGTCGGGATCGGCGGGAACTGCACGTGCTGCTTGCCCGTGCACACGGTGTCTCCGATGGAGAAGATACCCGGGTCAAAGAGGCCCACGATGTCTCCGGCGTATGCCTCATCGACGATGGCGCGATCATCGGCCATCATGGACGTGCCCGTGGCGAGCTTGAGCTTGCGACCGCCCTGCACGTGGTAGGCATCCATGCCGCGCTCGAACTTGCCGGAGCAGATGCGCACGAAGGCGATGCGGTCGCGGTGGTTCTTGTCCATGTTGGCCTGGATCTTGAAGACAAAGCCGGAGAAGTCGTCGCGCGTGGGCTCCACCGGCTCGCCGGAGAGCTTGTCGATGTAGGCGCGCGGCGTGGGGGCAAGGCGCAGGAACTCCTTGAGGAAGGGTTCCACGCCAAAGTTGGTGAGCGCCGAGCCAAAGAACGCAGGCGAGAGCTTGCCGCAGGCAACCGCATCAAGATCGAGCTCGTCTCCGGCACCATCCAGGAGCTCGATGTCGTCCATCAGGTTGCGGTGGTTCTCCTCGCCAATGAGCTCGTCCATGGAGGGGTCGCTCAGCTCGGCCTCGATCTCCGCGACCTTCTTGGTGGCGTTGGCGCGGCCGTCGCCCTCGAAGGCAATGACGCGTCGGGTCTGGCGGTCAAAGACTCCGCGGAAGTTGCGGCCGGAGCCAATGGGCCAGTTCATGGGATAGGTCCTGATACCCAGGACGTTCTCGATCTCCTCCATGAGCTCGAAGGGATCTCGCGCATCGTGGTCGAGCTTGTTGACGAAGGTAAAGATGGGGATGTGCCTGAGCGTGCAGACCTTGAAGAGCTTCTTGGTCTGGGCCTCGACGCCCTTGGCGCCGTCAATGACCATGACGGCGGCGTCCGCGGCCATGAGGGTTCTGTAGGTGTCCTCCGAGAAGTCCTGGTGGCCGGGGGTGTCCAGGATGTTGATGCAGTAGCCCTCGTACTGGAACTGCATGACGGAGGAGGTGACCGAGATGCCGCGCTGCTTCTCAATCTCCATCCAGTCGGAGGTGGCGGCCCGGGTGTTCTTTTTGCCCTTGACCTGCCCGGCCTGGGCAATGGCCCCGCCGTAGAGCAGGAATTTCTCGGTCAGGGTGGTCTTGCCGGCGTCCGGGTGGCTGATGATGGCAAAGGTACGCCGGCGATTGATTTCTTTCTCGTATTGTGACAAGGTAATGTCCTCCTTGATAGAGTTGGTGCATGGGTGCCGGGCGGATGTGGGCATCCGCCCCTACGGCGGGAACAAGCCCGCATTTGGACGTTGTAGGGGGCGATGCCTACATCGCCCCGCCTTACGGCGGAGTGAGGCGGCGGATCGCATCAGGAAGATCCCCAAAGGTAGCCACCGAGGGCACAGGGCGGTCAATGCGCCCGAAGCCGTAGGCGGCATGGAGGAAGGGGACGCCCGCCTTGGAGGCAGCGTCATAGTCCCCCTGGGTGTCCCCGATGTAGAGGGGCCGCCTCAGGCCGTTCCGCTCCGCCACCAGGGCGATGTTGTCCGCCTTGGGCAGCCCCGTGCGGCCGGGGTTTTCGTAGTCCGTAAAATAGCGCCCCAGTCCATGGGCCTGGAAAAAGGCCTCAATATACCCGTCCTGGCAGTTGCTGACGAGAAAGAGGGGACAGCGGGCGGAGAGCGCCGCCAGGGTCTGCTCCACCTCGGGGTAGAGGACGCCCCCGTGGGCGGCCACATAGGCGTTTTCCTCCGACAGCACCTCCTCCAGAATGGGCTTCATCCGCTCCTGGTCCAGCTCCGGCACCAGGCGGTGGAGGATATCGGGCAGCAGCATCCCCATACACGGCAGCAGCCGCGCCCGGGTCACGGTGCCGGCATACTCCGGCGCAAGCCGCTCCAGGGCCCGGTTCCAGGAGATGCAGATGGCATCCACCGAATCCCACAAGGTCCCGTCCAGATCAAACAGAAGTCCGTCAAACACGTCCATACCCCCGGTTCCGTCTCACAAAAACGACCACATCCGAAGGGATGCAGCCGATACCAATACCTTGATACTATATCATACCCAAGCCGCCCTTTTCAAGCCTCCCTGTCCCATATTTTGCACAAAAAGCCGGGGCCGCTGGGCGGCCCCGGCTTGGGAGCTGGGTTACAGGGTGAGGGCGCGGTGGAGAATGACGGCCATCTCCGCCCGGTTCAGGGTTCCGGTGGGGTTGAGCTTGCCCTGCTCGTTGCCCTGGATCACGCCTGCCTGGGCCATGGCGGCCATGGCCGTGCGGGCGTAGTCCGCCACGGAGGCCCCATCCGGGAAGCGGCTCAGGTAGCTGTCATAGGCGTTGGGCACAGACCGGTTGACGGCCTGCATGGCCCGCAGGAGGAACACCATGGCGTCCTGCCGGGTGACAGGGTCGTTGGGGCGGAAGCTCCCGTCCGCCTCGGCGGTGGCGATGCCCAGAGCCTTGGCATGGGCCAGGGCCTCGGCGTAGTAGCTGCCGGCGGTCACGTCAGTAAAGTTGCCTGCGGCGGCGGTGCTGCTGAAGCCAAAGGTGCGGTAGAGCATCAGGATATAGTCGCCGCGGGTGAGGGTGGAGGCGGGGCTGAAGGTGGCGCCGTCGCCCGTACCGGTGGTAATGCCGTAGGCGGCCAGGAATTCCACGGAGGCTCCCGCCCAACTGTTATAGCTGCCCATGTCGCTGAAGCGGGAGGAGGCGGAGGGCGTGACCATCACCTGAACGGTGCCGGTGTACTCGATGCCGTCGGCATCGGTACCCACATAGGGGATGGTCACAATGCCGCTGTAGCCCGCTTTGGGCAGGAAGGTGACCTCGCCCAGCAGGTAGACGCCGCCCACGGAGTAGTCCACGGAGGAAACCACCTCGCCGCGGTACTGGGTGAGAGTGTGGAAGTTGTAGTAGAGCTGCCCGCCGGTGGTGTCGGGGGCGGGGAACCGGACGGAGGTCAGGGCCTTGCCGCCCCGGGCCGCGCAGGCGGCGGTAAAGTCGGCGGCGTTGAAGTCCACGGCCAGGCCGGTGGAGGTGTAGGTGATGATAGTGGGCTCACTCAGCGTCACATAGGTCAGCTTGACCTCGCCGTAGAAGGACTTGCCGTTGGTGGCCTCCCCCTCAAAGGGGATGCGCACGGAGCTGCCGGTGCCGCTGCCGGGGACAAAGGAAACCTGGTCCAGCCGGGGAGAGGAGGCGCGGTAATAACGGCCGGAGCCCACCTCAGACTCGCCGGACTCGCCGTGCTGGTAGTACAGATAGCCGCCGCGGCCGGAGTCGTAGTCAAAGATCACATAGTTCAGATTGGTGCCGGTCTCCTTCACGCAGGCCTCGTTGAACGCGTCCGTCTGGAAGTTGACGGTGGAACCGTTGCCGGCCTGGAGCTCCACGGTAATGTCGGCGCCCCCGGCATCGCCCACCCGAATGACCAGCTCGCCGGAGAACTTGTCGCCGTCGTCCGCCCTGCCCTCAAAGGGGATGGTGACCGCCCCTTCAAAATTGCGCTTGGGTACGAAGGTCAGATTGTCGATCTCGTCGTGGCGGATTTCCTCGTCCTCGTCAATCTCCTCCTGATCCCGCTTGTCATAGTCCCGGTAGAGGGTGCCCTCCCGGGAGGAGGGCAGCTCGGTGAACCAGACCCGTCCCACCTCGGTACCGCTGGTCTCGTCGTAGACGAACTCGTCGAAGTCGTCATAGTCGAAGTCCACCGTGTCGTTGACGTCCACATCGTACGTCACGTCGCCCCTGGCGGCGCTGCTGCTCCGGCCGCCGCCCACCTCGATGACCAGGTCGCCGTAGAACTTATCCCGGGCGTCCGACCGGCCCTCGAAGGACAGGGTAACCGTCCCCTCATAATTCCGCTTGGGCACAAAGGTCAGGTCGTCGATCTCGTCCCGGTCGAACTCCTCTTCCTCCTCTACTTCGCGTTCACTGGAGTAGCCATAGTCGTAGTAGAGGGTGCCCTTGCTGGAGGAGGGCAGGTCGGTGAAGAAGATGTAATCGACCTCGGTGCCGTCCGACTCGTCGTAGGCATAGTCGTCAAAATCGTCCACGTCCAGATCCACGGCGTCGTTGACATCCACCTCATAGGTCACTTCGCCGTCAGAGGATGAACGCCCTGTGCCATTGACCTCAATATAAAGTGTACCAGAAAAATTCTCACCCTGGTCGGACTCACCGCTAAAACCGATCGTTACGAAACCATCGTAGTCCTCATCTGGCACAAAGGCGAGATCATCTAGGTCTCTGCGGGTAAAGCTCTCTCGCTTTTCGACCTCATATTCGTCTCGGCCGTCATAGTCAAAATATAGCACACCCTTACTGGACGAGGGTAAGCTTGTAAACCAGAGCCCATCCACCTCGGTACCCTGTGACGTTTCGTCATACACAAATTATCGAAGTCCTCCTTTTCCAAGTAGAGGACCTCATCCGCATCCACCTCGTATTCTACATTTCGGCTCGCCGCCGTGGCCCCGGGTACCAAGCTCGTCAAAAGGGCCAGACTCATACCCGCGGACAGCAGCCGGGCAAGCCCTCTATGGGTTTGCTTCATGTTCATTCTCTCCTTCCAATGCAGGTTTTTCCTTGGTTATATATTCCATTATCCAACATTACAGACGAAATGTCCAGAGCAAGGTTCCCGGTATTCATTAAAAATATCTTAAAGTCTGATCAGAACAGCCGGGAGGGAGCCCGCAGGCTCCACTCCCGGCT
>OGRN01002772.1_pt1 | contig 13092 bp, 20 predicted proteins | sample 1553401 | NCBI WGS metagenome assembly OGRN01 (sample SAMEA2580096, study PRJEB22360) | human gut metagenome | biome: human gut; feature: human-associated habitat; material: faeces | place: Denmark | collected 2008/2010 | reverse complement strand
AGCCGGGGGCCCGGGCCTTCACGTCCTTCACGGTGCTGCTGATGGCCTTGCGGCCGCCGGCCTCTATGGCCTGCACGTCTGCGACGAGCTGCCGCAGGTTTTCGATCTGGATGGATATGCTGCCGCCCGCCATGGTCGTCACCTCCTTCAGGGGAAAAGAAAAAAGCCGCCGGGCTTCTTGTGGTTGCCCGACGGCTTTCTCGCTGTCGTTGTTCGGTTGTTGGTCTGGTGTCCGTCGGACAGCTCCCCGGCGTTGTCCGGGTGTCCGGCGGTCTTTCGACATGGTACAGTGTAGCACAGGGCGCTACTGCCGTTCAATGGATTTTACTGCCCTTTACTGCCTTTTACTTCCCTTTACTGCCGAGGCCTCTGTTTCCTTCAGGATCTCGGCCATCCGCAGCAGGGCGCGGCCGTGGGCCTTGTATGTCCTGTTCTGGTAGCTGTCTATCCTCTCGAGGTAGTCCTGCCGATCACTGAACAGGACGGCACAGATCCCGTCCCAGTCTGCCCGGTCGAAGTAGCGCAACCGCAGCACGGCGCGCTCGTCAGGGTTTTCCACCTGCCGGATCATCGCCTCGAGGGCGGCGCGTTCCTCGCGCTCCTCGGCGAGCCGTTCCTCGATCTGCTCCTCGAGCTCCATCTTCCGCAGCACCATCATCCCGGTGCGGTCGGTCGGTGTGCCGGAGCCCCGGGGCATACCTGTCATGTCAGGGCCGGGCGGCGCGGCCATGGAGATCTCCATGCGACCGAGGCGCTCGTACTGGTTATCTATTTCACGGAGCAGGCGGGGGTATTTTCCGAGCCGCTCCTTGATGTCGTGAGTGATCGGCTTGTCGCTCATTTAGGTTAGGGCGTCACTCCTGTCCACCTCCTTCCTCGTCAGGGTCGAAGATCCCGGCGATTTCCTCACGCGGTAGCTCTTGGCCTTGACGGACGCAGCGCACGTTATTGTCTCCAGTTGTTTTGATGTAGCGCCGCACGATCACGTCGCACCATTTGGGTTCGAGCTCGATCATGGCGCAGGTTCGCCCGGTGTTCTCGCAGGCTATGAGCGTCGAGCCTGAGCCTCCGAAGAAGTCGACCACGAGCTCGCCCGGCCGGCTGCTGCTCAGAATGGCCCGCTCGCACAGTGCGATCGGCTTCGGCGTTGCGTGCCCGCCTGCGTCGTCTCTTTCTGCTGTGTTTGTGATCGGGAAACGCCACACATCGGTCATTACGTCATGCTCGTCGCTGTCGTTGTGTGTGTTGTCGAAGAAGGCGCGCAGCTCCATCGCTTCTGATTTCATTCTCTGGTATGCCTCGGACGGCTTGTTGCGCAGTTTCATCACTTGATCGTGTGGAAGGCTGAAGGCTCGGCCCTTAAATGCCTGCTGGAGCTTTTTGTAGTGCCACTCCGGGATCGGCGTGAACTGCGATTTGCTAAACCAGTGCCCCCACATTTGAACGCCGGTGATCTCCGTGAGCTGCTTGGCCTTGAGTCCGACCTTCTGAGCCTCTCCGACCATATAATCGAGGATCGCCTCGTATGCGTCGTTGAAATGGTCTTTGTTATTGTTGAAGCCTTCGACGCCGCACATAACAAAGAGGCATTTCTCGGTTTCCCTCGGGTAGCTCCGCATGAGCTCGCTGTTGACGCCGAAGGCTGAGTGCTTCGCCCATGTGATGTAGTTTCTGAACGTGATCTGGTTCGCGGCGATCATCGGCCGAAGGATGAAGGCGTAAATATCCATGAGCGGCTCGTCGATGCCCCAGCAGTACCAGCTCCCGTTTTCCTTCAGGATCGAGAAACTGAGCGCAATCCACTTCTTGTTGAACTCGAGGAGATCGTTCTGGTTCTGGTTGTCATTCTGGACGCCGTCGCTCTCTTTTCCCATGCCGTATGGCGGGTCGGTGAAAACAAGGTCGGCGCGCTGCCCGTCGGTTGCCTTCTGAACGTCGCCCATCTTCAGGCTGTCGCCGCAGTAAAGCCGGTGGTCTCCCAGCAGCCAGAGGTCGCCGGGTTCGGTGAACGGTTCCTCCGGCGGCGCCTCGGGCTCGGTGTCGCCGTCCTCCTTTTCCGACTCGTCATCGTGCAGAGCTTCGGACAGAGCCGTGACAAGATTGCCGTATTCTTCTTCAGTGTAACCGCTGAGCATGAACGGGATCTCGCCGGTGTCGATGTCAGCGAACACTTCCGCGAGGAGCTTGTTGTCAGTGGTGGCGAGCTCGGCGATGCGGTTGTCGGCCGTCAGGTCGGCCAGCTCCTCGGCCTCGCTGGCGTAGTCCTGATAGTCGACCGGGGCCTCGGCCATGTCGCCCAGCTCGGCGGCCATCAGGCGGCCGTGGCCCTTGACGATGTAGCCACTGCGCTTGCTGACAGTGATGGGCCCGCGCCAGCCGGTGGCCCGGATGATGGAGGATAGGAGCTTGATCTGCTCCGGCGGGTGCTGGTTGGGGTTTTTCGGGTTGGGCCGCAGATCCTTCAGCGGGACGATGGCGTCGTGGGCGCAGAACACGGGGACGCCGCCGGCGTAGGCTTTGGGCTGAGCGGCCGTGGTGTACTCGGCCAGCTCGGGGGCGGCCTGCGGTTGGGGTTTGTCTTTTGCCATAGGCTTCCTCCTTTACCTGTTGAAAATCACGAGGAGGATGTGCCAGTTGTTCAGCATGGTGTCGAGGGACGAGTAGGGGCACTTGAGGCCGTCGTCCGGCGCGATCAGCACGACCTCGCCCTTGCGCTTCACGATGGTGACGGCGTAGAAGCGGCCGGCCCGGAAGCCCATGCTCCCGTTTTTGCCGGTGAAGATCGCGCTCGCCTTCACGGTCGGCCGGATCCGCAGCTCTTTCTCCAGCAGCTCGCGGGCCTTGTCTCTATTCATGGTGGCGACCTCCTTCTTTCAAATAGCCGAGCCCTCCGCAGCGGTCGCAGGGGACGGCGGTGTCCTTCACGCGGACGGCTGGCCCGCCGATGTAGCGCGCCGCCTGCATGGCTCTTACCTTTCCAGATCCGAGGCACTTCGGGCAGAGCCGGCCGAGATTGGCCGGCGTTCTGATGATGATCTCACTCACGACGATGGCCTCCTCTCTTGAAGCGGTCGGCCTGCGGGCAGGTGGCCCAGTGTGGCCGGTAGCCGGCGTCGGTGGCGTTGGCCCCGGGGACGATCTCGCAGCTCACGACCTCGCCCCGGGTGGTGACGACCTTGTCCTTGCCGTCTGGCGTGGCCTTGTAATAGACCGGCGCCGGGTCGCAGGGCATGGCCTTCCCAGCGGGCATCTTGATCCACACGATGGGAGCGCCGCAGCCGCGGCAGGTCGCCTTATTCATCCGGGGCACCTCCTCCTCGGGGCTGAGCACCGGCGTCGACCGTGCGGCTCCAGATCCCCGGCTTGTACTGTTGGTGCAGCCATTCGTGGAGGTTGGACTCGGCGTAGCTGTTGAGCCGTCCGAGCAGCCGGCGCAGCTTGTCCTCCTCGACCTCGTCGGTGCTGCGGGCAAATATGAGCCGGAGCTGGTCGAGCATGATCTGGACATCCGCGATCTCCTCGATGACGTTGGAGACGGCTGCGGTGGTGGTCGCCCCATGCGTCGCCCGTTTGACCTTGCAGAGGGCCTTGGTCAGCTCGGCCATCTCCTCGACGGCCATGTCGATTTGTGCGGCCTCCCCATAGCGGTGAATGGCTCGCAGCATAATGTCGCGGCGTTCTCTTTCGTCCATCATCTGCGCCCGGCCCTCCTTTCGGCCTGCTTGAGGAAGGCGATGCGCTTCTTCAGCTCGAGGTCGGTCTCCCCGGGCTGGCGCTCGAGGCCGTAGCGGCGCGCCTGCTCGTCGATGTTTTCGCTGCGCAGCTCCCGACGCTGGCGCTCCTCGGTCTGCTTGACGCCCTCCTTCACGAGGACGACGATCAGGACGACCAGCAGCACGGCGATGACGATGGCCGCGGGGATCCAGATGGGGGCCAGCACCCACAGCCAGCTCCACGAGATGACGCCGGTGAGCTTCAGGATGATGAAGGCGATGGTCAGCAGCCCGCAGAAGCCGATCCCGCCCGCGGTGCCGCTGTTGTTTCTGTTCTCATTCATGGTCTTTTTCCTCCTTTTTGCTGCTGGTGTCGACGAGTCCGACGCCGGCGGCGCCACGCAGGCCGCAGTCGGTACAGACGGCCCGAAGTCCGGGCTCGGCAGCGAGTGCCTGCCGGTGGATCTCGGTCTCCCAGCACTCGGCCCCGCAGATAGGGCAGGTGGCAGGCTTCCAGTCGTCGCGCTGCGGATCCGGGATGTGTGCCCGGGTCGGCATGAGCAGCAGCCCGCCGTCTCCGACTTCGTGCGGGACGAGTACGCCTGGATCGTCGTCGGGGATCATGGAGTTGAGCAGCTCGTCATACTTGTCGCCGATGGCCTTCTCGGCCGTCTGCCATGCCTCGCCGTGGTCTTTGTCCTCGGGCGTGGCTACATGGGCCAGCTCGTGCGCCAGCAGCTCAGGGGCGGCGCTGATGGGCGCCTCAGCCGAGATGCAGACGATGGGCGCGCTGCCGTCGTCGGGGAATATGGTCAGGCCGAAGGCTCTGTTGCCTGACTCGTCACACAGGTCGGGGACGAACTGCGCGTGGTAGTCGATGCCGGGGTAGAGCTCGGCGAAGGCCCGGGCCACGATGGCCGACGGGTCGTTCATGTAGGGCGAGGCCATGGGGCCGATCTGCTCGTACTTCTTCAGGGCTGCATAGGTCTGACGCAGCATGGCTCGGAGCTCGTCTTTCTTGAAGTCGTTGAGGGTCGGCCCGTTGAGGACGAGGTCGATCATCTTGTCGCTCCAGTCCTCCATCATGTGGGTCTCGCCCATATAGCGGGCGGCGCCGGGCTTGGCGTCGACCTTCTCGCGGGTGAGGGTCTTGTAGTCTTTCATCTGGCGCCTCCTTTGAAAAATCCATCAGGATCTCGGTGGATCGCTTCGACCGTGTCCTTGATGCCGCCGGCGATGCACTCTGCCATCTTGGTCGCGGTCGCGGTTTCGGCGTCCTTCGCAGCCTTCTCGATGGCCGGGCCGATCTCCCACGGCTCGAGGCCGGTGTTTTCGTAGGCAGCGAGGCGCTGCACGAGCGTCTCCTTGGTCTCCGGGCTCCAGTAGCCGGTCTTGATGCCGTTGGCTCTCTCGTGGGTCATGCGTTCCATGTGATCGCTCCTTTCTGAATGGCCGAGCGGGCCGCAGCCCGCCCGGCCTGTGTCTTTACTGCATGACGACGACCTTGCCGGCCTCGATCAGGTCGGCGAGGTTGGTGTTGAAGTAGTCGGCGATGTTCTTCTTGGCCTCGAGCTTCCAGATCCCGCCGTCTGCCTCGAAAAAGCCGATGCCCTCGTCAGGATCCACGCGCAGCAGGAACTCGCTCTCAGGCTGTTCCACCTCGAGGAAGGTGCGGAAGGGCCGCAGCATGACGCGGGGCTTCACCTCGACCAGCGCATTGAGGGCCACGCCCTGCCGGGCCTCCACGGTCTGCGTGACGCCGTTGTCGTTGGTGCTGACGCTTTTCTCGTCAGTCATCCGGCTCAGCAGGTCGAGCAGGTATGCCGTGCCCTCGTTGGGGATGCAGAGACTCCGCAGCTCGATCAGGGCTACCTCGCGTCCTCTGAAGCCGGTGTACAGGCCCGGGGCGTCAGCCTTGGCGCGGTAGAGCGTGTTGCGGGAGAAGTCGCTCAGGTAGGTGGTCATCACCTCGACGGTGTCGTTGCTCTTGACCTGCACCATGATGGTCGTGCCGACCTTCTCGAGCTCGGTGCGGATCAGCTTGCAGACGCCGTCCAGACCGCTGACGCTGATGGCCTCGGGCCGGTCGACATGGGGCGGGATGCGGGTGAGGTGGCCGTCGGTGTAGGTCTGACCGCCGATCTCGAAGGTCTTGGTCTCCTTCAGGCTGACGATTTTGTCGATCATTTTGGCGAGCATGGTGTTGTCCTCCTTGTGAATGAATATTTATGCGCTTATGCGTGGCTGACGAGCTTGAGGAGCTTCGGCTGCTCCTGCTGCGTGCCGTCCATGTTCAGTTGACCGGGCACCTGCGGCACCATTTCGGCCACGACGAGCTCGCCGTTGCCGTCGCCGGTGACATAGAGCGAGGTGGCGACCGGGTTGGTGGCGGCGAGGGTGCTCTTGGCCGTCACCGAGACTTGGATCTGCCGGCGCTCGTCGTCGGGCGTCAGCTCGATGGTGAGGGTGATCTTGCGCTTGGCGGTGGCCTTGGTGTTGGGGTCGAGGATGTTCTGGATCACCTTGTCCATCTCATAGTCGACGCGCTCCTCGAAGGCGCCGCGGGCCATGCGCATGATGCTGTCGCGGTTTTCGTTCATGGGGTTGCTCTCCTTTCTGTCAGGCCCCGGGGCCGAGGAGCGTCATCTGTTCCGGCCCGGTGGCGGGATTGTCAGCCGGTGCGGCCGCGGTCTGGTCTGCTGCTGCGGTATGTACCCGGGCCCACACGGCCTCGGTGGCGTCCGAGCGGGTGGCCTTCCTGCGGCCGACCGTCTTGAGGATCCCCATCTGCTTCATCTCGGTGAGGCGTGGGGCCACATAGTTGCGGTTGAAGTACGGGATCTCGCCGGCGGCGACGAGCTCCTCGGTGATCTCGCTGGCGGTCATCTCCCGGGCCCCGAGGGTCTCGAGGATCAGCCGGCAGCGTTTCTCCCTCTTTGGGAGGACGGCGTCATAGCTCTGGCGCCGCGTCTCCCGGGTCGTTCTGTCCATCGGTTTCCTCCTTTCTGGCGTCGGGTGCCGGGGCTTCGTCTCCCCATGCGTCCCATCCGGGAGCCGCCTCTCTGGCGAAAAGCTCGATCCGGGGCAGGTCGCCCATCAGCTCGACGATCCTGTCACGGGCCTCGGCCGGCTTGCGGCTGTGCTGCTGGACGGGCGAGAGGATGACGCTGTGCACGCTGGCGCTCATGCGTCTCGGCTTGCCCTTCACGGCGAGCAGGCAGATCTCCGAGTTGCTGCGCGTCCAGTTGCCGAGGCCCCAAAACAGGCCGGCGCCGGTCTTGTTCTGTTTTACCCAGTTGAAGGCGACGGTCTTGTAGGTGAAGCCCCACGCCTCGATCACGTCGAGGGCCTCGCGGAGCATGGGGAAGGTCGCCCACATGAAAAGCACGCAATCCTCGTTAGCAATACCCCCCCCCGCAGCTCCGACGCCCATTTTCTTGAGCTGGTCGACGGTCATGGTGCCGTAGTGCTTCGAGGCGGCCGCCCGGGTGCCCCTGTTCTGGTAGCTCCACGGCGGGTCGGCGTAGATGATGCTGTACTTCTTGTCAGGGAGCGGGATCATGGCTGCACCTCCCCGACGATGATGGTGCTCGGCTGCTCTCGGATCATCTGCTTCAGGCGCTCGAGCTCCTCGGGGCTCAGGTCTTTCACGGTGATGGCCTCCGGCGGCAGCTTGTCGAGGAACTTCACGAAGCCGGCCACGACCGGCACTTTGTAGGGCAGCAGCTCGTCGCGGGTCATGTACTTGCGGCCGTAGGTGGCGGCCATATCCCGCCAGACGGGCCACGGGACGCGGAAGCACTCGGTCAGGCTCATGGACACGAGGACGAAGGTGACGGCGCCGAGCTTGTGGTGGTGTTCGAGGTCGTCCCGCTGCTCCTTGGTCAGGCGGTTGTACTCGATGCGGTCGTCGTCGGTGTGCTTGGCCTCGAACACGACGGCCCGGCCGCCCTTGAGGGTGCCCTTGTAGTCCGGCTGGGCCTGCTTGGTGTAGCAGGCGAGGAACTGGCCCTTGTAGTTTTTCGGCCCGAGCGGTTTCATCGGCTCCGGCGTCTTTTCGATCTTGGCAAGCCCCCGGTCGAGGTAGTAGTCGCAGGAGCCGGAGATCATCGCCTCGAAGTAGCTGCCGGCGAGCCGGGCCTGCTTGCCACGGATCTGCGCCCGGATGTGCTTCTCGGCTTCGTAGGGCGTCGGGTCGTTGTAGCCCTCGGCGTTTTTCTTGGGGTTGTCTGCCATGACGATCACCCGCCGATCTCGAGCCGGCTGCCCGGGTTTTCCTTCAGGCGCTTGGCGAGGTCGATAATGACGCGGCCGTCCACCTCGATGCTGATGGGCCCGTGGTTGAGGTGCTCGTTGCAGCGGGCCATCGCCCGGAAGGCCGGCACCCGGATGATGACGCTGCCGGCGTCCTGCGGATCCTCGTCCTGCTTCTCGGCCTCGGGGATCTCGCTGATGGCCTTGAAGCCGTTGAGCACGGGGATCCCGCGCTCCCGGGCCAGCTCGATCTCGGCGGCCATGCCGGCGGTCGGGCAGTCGAGGCCGAAGGCCCACAGCTCGTCGCACATGAGCACCAGCTCGCGGCCGATGCTCAGGCCCAGCTCGCGCTCGGCCGGGACGGTGTCGTCCATGAACTGCGTGAGGTAGATGTGCGGGGTGATAGGGATGCAGCCGCGCTCCACGGCAGCCCGGCTGAACTCCTTGGCCCGCTGGATGTTGTTCTCGTAGTCCCCGCGGCACGGGGAGCAGATGTAGACCTTTTTCATGGGGTTATGTCCTCCTATCTCTGGCGCCAGCTCTGGCCGGTGAGGGTGATGGCCCTGCACATTTCCATGAGCCGGTCGATGGTGGCCCGGGCCGTCATGCTGTCGTGGCTTTCTCGCGGCGTCATGCGGTCGATCAGGGCCTCGGTGTCGTAGTTGGTGGTCACTATGGTCGGCAGGTATGCCTCATAGCGGCCGTTGATGATGTTGTAGACCGTGGAGATCGCCCACTCGGTCGGCGGCTCCTTGCCGATGTCGTCGATGACGAGCAGCGGGACGGTCTTGTAGATCTTCAGCACGCTGCCCTCGTCGGTGTCGCGCTTGGAGAATGTGCGCTTGATGCGCTCCAGCAGGTCGATCATGGTCATGCAGACGACCGGCCGGCCCTGCGCGATCAGGTGGTTGGCGATGGCCGCGGCGAGGTGTGTCTTGCCGGTGCCCGGCGGGCCGGCGATGAATAGGCCGTTGCGGCCGGGCTCGGGAGCCCCGGGCCGGGGAAGCAGGGTGTCGAAGCTGTCAGCATACCTGCGGGCCGCAGCGGCTGCGCGCCGGTTGTCGTCGGTGAGCTGGAAGGTGTCGAAGGTGCGCCGCAGGAAGCGGTCGCCCATGCCCGACTCGCCGATGATGCGGTTGATGCGCTCCCGCATTTTGCGCTCGGCCTCGGCCTTGCGGTTTGCCTCCTCCTCGGCGGCCTTGGCGGCCTTTTCCTCCTCGTAGGCTTTCACGGCCTGCGGGCAGGTGCACCTCTCGGCCCCGTAGGGCGGCCAGATGATGCGGTCGCCGAACTTGAAGCCCTTGTGGTAGCGCATGGCCCCGCAGAACTCGCAGGGGACAGGATCCGGGGTGTCTGGCAGGTCGGCGACGCGCTCGTCGCTGCTCCAGATCCAGCGGTCGCCGTCGTCACTGGTCTCCGTCGTCGTCTGCCGGTTTGAAGCCCTTGCCCCAGTCTCGGCCGGCGTCTGCATCCCGCTGAGGATCTCGCTGATAGCCTTCACCTGTGCTCACCTCCTCGCCGTTCTCCCAGTAGCCGCCGTTGAGCCATGTGGCCGGGTTGGGGATAAAGCGGCCATTGTCCCGGCGCCACTGTTCGGAGTGCTTCTGAGCGTTGACGGCCTGCATGATGGCCTCATGCAGCTCGGCCGTCGGCTTGATCTTCCTCCACGCCTTGAGGGCGTACTGCTTGCCGACTTTCTTGGGGTAGGCGTTCCAGAACTCGTCAAACCTGACCTCGATGGGCGACATCTTCCCCGCGCTATCCCCCTCGGCTGAGGGGGTAGGGGGTGTTACTCTCCCTTTCTTTTCTCTACTCTGGTCTACTCTACTCTTGCCGCCGGTCGCTGGCGTGGCGTCCGGCGGTTGTCCGGCGGTCGGCGTCTGGTTGTCCGGCGTATCATCCGAGGACGAAGCGGCGGCAGCACGGCGGCGGGCCGACCGTTCTTTTTCGGCCTGCCGTTGGTCGATCAGCTTGCCGGCGTACTCGTACCAGTCGTGGATCTCGAGCGTCCCGTCCTCTTTTTCGTCGATCCAGCCCGCCCGGATCAGCGTTTTCGCCAGCTTTTCGGGGTCTCCGTCCCACTGAGCGGCCCGCGAGATCATGCGCGGCGTGATGTCGACGAGGCTGCCGGTCGGGGCGTTGTCGAGGGCCCACAGCCAGAAGGACACGAGCAGCCCCATCATGTGCGGTGGGGTGATCTCGAGCTCGTCGGCTGCGTCAAAGAGCTTGCGGTGGTCTTTGAGTGTTTGGTGCACTTGAAGCCATGCCACGGTCGTCACCTCCTTTCTGTGGTCGTTTGTTTGTGGTCTGCTTTTGGTCGTCTGCCGGTCGTCCGGCGGTCAGGTTAAAATGGAAGGTCGCCATTGTCCTCGATCTCCGTGAAGTCGCCGGAGCCCTCAGAGTAGCCCGGATCGGCGAAGTCGCTGCCAGAGCTCTGGCCGCCGTCCTTCTTGCTGTCGCAGAAGTGGACGGAGTCGACCGTGATCTCGACGGCTTTGCGGCGGTTTCCGTCCTTGTCCTCGTAGTTGCGGCTCGTGAGCTCGCCCTCGACGAGGACGAGGCGGCCCTTGCTCAGGTACTTGCAGACGAACTCGGCCTGTGCGCGCCATGCGACGCACTCGATGAAGTTGGTGATCTTCTGGCCGTCCTTGGTCTTGCGGCCGGTGTCGCTGGCGAGCCGGAAGCTGGTGATCGCCACGCCGCTCGGGGTGTGTCTGAGCTCAGGGTCGGCCGTCAGCCGCCCTTGCAGTCCTGTGTGGTTATACATCAGCCTTGACCTCCTTGCTGGTTATGCTGCGCGGCAGCAGCGTCGAGGGAGTTGCAGATCTCGTCGTACTCCTGCCGGGTCAGGGTGGCCGGATCCTGCTTCTTGTACTTCTCGAGGATCCGGGCGATGGTGTGCTCCTTGGTCATGCCGGCGGCCTCTGCCTTCTTGTAGAGGCGGCTGAGCTGTGCCTCGGACAGGCGGCCAGAGCCCTGCCCCTGACGCTGCTGGCCCTGTCTGGAGCCGCCAGAGCCGCCCCCAGGGCCTTTACTCTGCGCGCCGAAGTCGCTGTTGTCGGGGTCGTCCTCACCTTGGTCGATGCTGAACTTCTCGAACAGGTAGTATTTCAGGGCATAGGTGTGGGCGGCCCCCTTGGCCTTGGCCGGGTCGTCGTTCCAGCCGAGGGCGTGGACGACGGCCTCCAGTGTCTCGTCGTCGTTGTCGAGGTTGATCCAGCGGATCGTCAGGTCGGCCTCGTAGAGGAACATGAGCTTGTCGCCGTTGTAGGTCTTGGTCTGCATGGTGATCCAGTAGACCGGGTCGCCGTTCTCTGCGTAGCGCGTGGCCTTCTCGCCGACGACCTCGAAGTCGACGCCGAGCTCGTTCATGATGGGGGTGATTTTCTCCCACACGTCGTAGATCTTGGCGTACTTGTATTTGACGCCTTCGCTGTGCTTCTTCTTGACGATCTCCGGGCAGGCTTTTCGCATTTCCACGAGCTTCTGCCGGAGCGTCAGACAGCGGGCCTCGATGGGAGGGGCCGCAGCAGCGGCCGCCTCCGGCTTTTTGGTCTCAGTTGCCATGTGGCACCTCCTTTAGATGTCGACCGTGAAGGTGGCCGGGGTCTCGTAGGCCGTGACGCCCTCCACGATCTCGCCGGTGCTCTGGATGGTGGCGATCTCGCCGGTGTAGGCGAGCAGCTTCTTCAGCTCGCCCCACTTGGCCGACTCCTCGACCTTGACGAGGTCGCCGTAGCCGTTTTCGCGCAGCCACGGCACCAGCTTGGCGTCGTCGACCGTAGCCTTGACGGTGCCCTTCTTGAGGGTCAGGGTGCCGGAGAGCAGCCGGTATTTCTCGGTCGTCTTGGTGGTCTTGTGTGGCACGGTGTTGAAGAAGTCGGCGAGGCAGGAGGTCAGGAAGGCGGTGCCGTTCTCCATGCGCCGGCGGGCGGCTTCGACCTTCTCCTCGATGGCCGCCTTCTGCTGGTCGGCCAGATCCTTCAGGCGGTTGTACTCGCTGCGCTCCTCGGCGATCTTGCGGATGGCCCAGTCGGCACAGCGGTCGTCGGTGATGCGGAAGGGGGCGCGCTCGCCCTGCTCCACGGTGCCGAGGTCGACCTGCTCCAGCTCGTCCAGCGTGGCAGCAGGCAGCAGCTCGGCCTCCTGCGTGGTGGTGGCCTCTGTGTCTGCCTGCTCGGCAGCGAGGGCCGCGGTGGTCTTATCGCTCATTGTTGTGCTCCTTTCTTTCGGTGACGTTGAAGGTGAGCATCACGCCGCAGGTGACAGGGGTGACGCTCTCGAGCTCGAGGTCGCGGCCGCTGCGGAGGTGCAGGGTCTCGCCCGGCTTCATTTCGGTGAGGTGTTTCATCTGGTGCTCCTTTCTGCAAAGAAACGGTGCCCGCCTTCCTCGATGACGAAGATCTGACTCTCGTGGAAGTCGCTGGTCACGAGGGCGGGGTTGTAGAAGTAGAGGATCGGCTCGTCCACGACGGTCTCGCCTCGGTCGAACACGGCCGCTACGGCGTCCTTGACGCGCTGTGTGGGATCCGGCCGGCTCTTGGTGTAGCTGTAAAGGACGACGGCCTCGGAGGGGTCGACGCCGCGCTTCTCGGCTGCGTTGAGGATGCACTGAGCGACGAGCATCTGGCCCTCGAAGGACTCCCCGCCGGCCTCGGCCATGACCACGCGCTCGACGACGTCGCGCTCGGCGTCGGTCAGAGGGTAGCGCACGGCGGGCTCGGTCGTCTCCACGGGCTCAGCGGCCGGTGCAGAGGTGTCCGGGATGTATGTGCCGACGGTGGTGGTCGGCGGCAGGATGTTGGTCTCCTGCTTGCTGCCGGTCGGGGTGGTGAAGATTGCCACAGAGATGCCGCCCAGCAGAAGGACGGCAGCGGCCAGCGTGGCAGCTCTCAGGGCTTTCCTCTTGGCACGGCGGCGCCGGCGTGTTATACTTGCGGTGCGGGATCCGTATGCTGGCAGGCTGCTGGATCTTCTCGCATGGGTCGCCCGGTCGCAACGGGCGGCCCTTTCTTTTGTGGTTTCCATTGGTTTCTCCTTTCACTGAGCCCGTGCGACAGTCAGATCACAGAGGGCGTGAGTGAGGTCGCTGAACTCGGTCTCTCGGACGGTGTCAGCGGTCAGC
>OGRN01002769.1_pt1 | contig 13099 bp, 10 predicted proteins | sample 1553401 | NCBI WGS metagenome assembly OGRN01 (sample SAMEA2580096, study PRJEB22360) | human gut metagenome | biome: human gut; feature: human-associated habitat; material: faeces | place: Denmark | collected 2008/2010 | reverse complement strand
AGGTTTTGGTCATAAGATCCTGTCATTATACCTACCCCGCCATTATTTTCCAGTGTTTTCTGTACGGCCTGTGACATGGCCTGTGTCTGCCCCGTTACAGTCTCACCTAATGAATATATTTTGTCTTCATAATTTTTCATTTTATAAAAGTCCTCTCTCCGTCTTATGCCTTCTTCATCCTGCTTTTATCTGTATACAGAAAACCTGTCCCTGCTAGTTTTGTTACCCATTTTTGCATACAAAAAGGACATCTGCCAAAATCTGCCAGTGTCCCTACTATATTCTTTAAAAGCACACATCTATATAGTATAAAAGGTATCGGAATCTCTTCTGTTCAAACATCTTTTCCATATATTATGATGATATGGAAACAGTGGCAACCGGCTGACATGGTCAAACTTTCTGACTTTAGTCCCTTCTGGCTTTGCGACCCTGCCTTTCAACAGGTTTGCCTTTAAAATAATTTTCATTTTTTCCAAAATAAAATACCATGTGGTTTTTCTTACGTCAATAATATTTTGGTGGAAAATTTACATATATTTTAACCGAATCAAGTAACTCCCCTGTGGAGATTGCGAAAAGCAATAAGCAGTGGGTGAGGACCTGCTTGTATCAGGAAGAGTTCAAGCTCAATGTCATCAACTGAATATCTTTATCCGATAATGACTTACTATTTCATTTGACATGAGCGCACAACCTTCATTGAAGTCCCAAAATGAATGATTTGCATATCTATGTATTAAAACTTTGCTATCGCAGAACTTAATTCTACTATGATGACATTTAAAAATTGTATAATTTATTCCTCTCTATTCTTTTTAGTGCATGTTCAACAAAAATCCTTGATTTTACTGACTTTGCTGAACAGTTAATAAGTTACATATATCTACAAAATAGAATTTTCTGGATATGAAGTGACTTCATGGAGTCCATTTCTGATGATTTTAGGTACAAGAAATAAAATGTCTTTGTTTCTTCTTATGAAGGCCTTCCTGTTTCCCAAATCCACCTACAGTAACTAACCTCTCATGTCTACCAGGATCACCATCCTCTGACGGATCCTAAATCCCTTCTTTCTGCTTATCCATAGTTGGGTGCTGCTCATGCTCCTTTAGCAGGGTCGTTGCCCTATAGAAAATGTCAATGCAGCTACTGGCTCTACTTTGTCTTATATATTTTGCATTCCTGTTTACAGTACTTTTGCTATTATGTCGCTTTTTCGGTGGATATCTGACATCATTTTAAATCTGTCATACTCCACACCTTTCGTTAATACCGCGTAAAACACTCGGATCAACTTACAGCTGACGGCAACCATTGGAATCATCATAAATATCCTGTATTTTTGCTTTTACAGCTTTACGACGTTTTTCTGTATCAGAAGGGTTGTATTTTTTCTAGCACCGTTTTTAGCCATGAGATATACACCTTCTTTTCTGGAATTTGTTAAATCTTCATGGTTATTATACTGCTTAATCCATGTACGAACAGTACTTGGTGCATGAATTTTATATTTTGCAGCTAAATCCTGACTCGTTATATTGCCTCCAAGATATTCAAGAACAATCTTCTTCTTAAATTTTGCAGAGTAATTACATAAATCAGCATTTTGCTTTTCTAGACCGTCTTCTCCAAACGTTTCGTATTTATGACCCCACCTGCGGATGATACTAGCCTCAATTCCATACTCTTTACCTAATTTCCAATAAGAGATTCCATCCTCAAGGTGTTTCTTTACGAGCTCAAGTTTCAACTCCTTACTATACTGTTTCCTAGACATAAAAATATGCTCCTCATATGATAGATTTTTGGATATTTCCATTGTCTACCATATGGGGAGCATATCAATCCAACGGTTTTCAGTGCTTTTTTCATATTACTTTATTGAATATCCCTCATTCTGCCTATATAAGTGAAACTTAGCGAAACTTAAATTAAATCTCTTTCAGACAATTCAATTTGGATATTCACCAACTGTGGATTATTTCTCAGTGCACCAGTTTCCAACTTACCGCCTGCTGCCTTGCATCCACAAATCTCTTATAAATACCTTCCTGTTTCATTAATTGCTCATGTGTTCCCTGCTGTGCAATTCTTCCTTTTTCAACAACCACAATCTGGTCTGCATGTCTGACTGTTTTTAATCTGTGGGCAATCATAATAATCGTTTTTTCCTTTGTAAGTGCATCTACTGCATCCATCAGATCCTTTTCATTCTCCGGATCAACATTGGCCGTTGCCTCATCTAATATAACGATTGGTGCATCCTTCATGATCGCTCTGGCTATCGAAATACGCTGCTTCTCGCCACCGGAAAGTGTAGCTCCTCCTTCTCCGATCACTGTGTCATATCCATTCGGAAGTTTGCTGATGAAATCATGACAACATGCTTTCTTCGCCGCTTCCACCACTTCCTCATGGCTTGCATCCTGACGTCCGAATTTAATATTATTCTCAATGGTATCTGCAAACAAATACACAGACTGAAATACAAATGAAAAATTACGCATCAGACTGTTCATACTATAGTCTTTTACATTCACGCCTCCAAGTGTCACTTCCCCGGAATCCACATCCCAGAATCTGGCAATCAGATTGCAAAGTGTTGATTTTCCTCCACCAGACGGTCCAACAATTGCTGTCGTCGTTTTCTGTGGGATAGAAAGTGATACATCATCAATAATCTTCCGTTTGTCATAGGAAAAGGAAACGTTAGAAAGTCTGATATCGTAATTTTCCGGATGGATCTCTTTGCCGTCGATATCCATGGTGTCCAGCTCCAGTATTGCATTTGCTTTATCTACACATACACTTACCACATGTAAAAGGGATGAATAATTTCCTGCGCATTCCAGACTGGAATAAAGCATAAATGCTGAGATTGTCATACCGATCGCATAGACCGCACTCATGGTTCCATTGATATAAAAATATGCACTGCACGCCACGATCACAGCACCTGTAATTTTGGTTATCACACTTTGCAGAAAATGATAGGGAACAAACAGCAGTTCCATCTTAGTATTGATCTTTTCGCATGCTTCATTTGCATCATTTAATCTTTTCGCCTGTTTTCCAAGCAGATTGTATGATTTTACTTCTGATATTCCCTGCAGATACTCCATGATCTGGTTTACAAGCTCCGTATCGCATACCACTTTTTGCTCTGAATCTTTTTTACCCGCATTCTGCATCACAGAATTGACCCCAAAGAAAATAAGTACTCCTGCTGCAGCTATCAGTCCGATTCTCCAATCAAAAATAAACAGCATAAGAATGATCATTGATGTTTCCAGAATTCCCTGCATTGTCAGCATAACCACTCTCGCAGCCACATCGCCAAGTATTTCCATTGTATTGGTTGTAATGGAAGAAATTTCCCCGATACTATTGGAATTGAAATACCCCATCGGCAGATATCGCAGATGTTCTGCAATCTTGATTCTCATAAAAGCACTTGCATTATATCCTCCCTCTGTCTGAAGCACTGTAGAGTATCTCTTGCAGATGACATCAACTACAATTGCAATCACCATGATCGCAATTGAACCACCAATATATTTTCCTATTGGTTTTCCACTCAGCAAACCGATCAATATGTACATAATAGCCGGTATCTTCATTGCTGAAGCAAGCGCCTCTACGAGTCCGATCACTATCGACAGTTTAAATTTATTACCATTTTCCCTGCCTGAAAAACGAAAGAATTTTGCCAGAATTCCAAACATATCATTCTCCCTCCTTCACAGTATCTTTTACAGAAATATGGGCATTCCACATTTCCTTATAAAGCGAGCATGACATCAGTAGTTCCTCATGTGTACCATGTGCTGTTACATTTCCATCATTTACAACAAAAATCTGATCACTGTCCTTAATGGTAGATAGCCTGTGTGCAATTACGATCAGTGTCTTCCCTGCTACCAGTTTTGCGATAGAATTCTGCAGAATCGCCTCGTTTTCCGGATCTGTGTAGGCAGTTGCCTCATCAAGGATCACGATCGGAGCATCCTTTAACATTGCTCTTGCAATGGAGATACGCTGCCTCTCGCCACCTGACAGATGTCCTCCTGCACCTCCTACAACCGTATCAAATCCATTCTCCAACTGCATGATAAATTCATAGCATCCACTTTTCTTTGTCACCTCGATGATCTGTTCATCTGTAGCATCCGGATTTCCCTGTCTGATATTTTCACGGACTGTTTCATTAAACAGATAATTGTCCTGTGCAACATATGCAATTTTCCGATTAAAATCTGCAAATGCCAGTTCTTTGACATCAACTCCACCGATTTTGATGCTTCCGGAATCCACATCCCACAGGGACGCAATCAGCTTTGCGATGGTCGACTTGCCGCTTCCGGAAGGTCCTACGATTGCATTTACCGTTCCTGCTTTCAGCTCCATAGTTACTCCGTGCAGGATTTCTTTGTCGTGATAACCAAATCTGACATCTTCAAGAGTAACGGAGTTATCTTTTGGAACACTTTTACTTTTCTCTGGACGTTCAAGCTCCGGCTGTTCCAGAATTCCTGCCACTTCACCAACAATCACTCCGATCTTGCCAAGATCATCTGTATAGGAACCCACTGTGATCAACGGTCCAACGATTCCAAGTGATAAAATAATGCAGATGACAAAATCTGAAATCGCAAGTGTTCCATTGGCTACATAATGTGCCCCAAACGGCAATACCGTAAGAAGCGTATAAGGTGTGACCACCATCATCAGTCCATGAAAAATCGAGCACCGTTTCATCCAGGAAATAAAGGAATCCGCATATTCAAAAGCCGCCTTTGTAAATTTGGCATAAGAACTTTCTGTCTTTCCAAATGCCTTAATTACTTCGATCCCGTCAATATATTCCACTGCCGCATCATTCAGATCTTTTGTTGTCTGAACCGTTCTCTCGAAACTTGGCTTATAATCCAGCATCATTCCAAAATAAGAGAACAGTCCAACAATAACCGGCACCAATGACCAGAGTGCCAGTCTCCAGTCTGTCAGGAAGAAATAAATCAAAATCACAATCGGTGCCAGCAGATTGGACGTGAATTCCGGGACAATATGCGCCAGTGTTGTCTCGATACTGTCGATTCTTTCCACCATAATATTTTTAAATGTACCGGAAGGTGTGTCTTTCACATAGCCAAGAGGTACCCGCGCCAGCTTGTCACAGCAGGATTTTCTTATATTTGCAAGTACTGCAAACGTTGCTTTATGTGACAATGCTGTCGAAAGTGAATGAAGCAGTTCTGCAATGATAAACGATAATGCAATCAGAACCGCTTTTGCAAGATATATTTCAAACTCCTTTTCACCATTTAAAAACAGCTTTACTACATCTGCAATAATAAAATACGGCAAAATCTTAAAAATCACATTTCCTATTGCAAGTAACACACTCCACACATAGGCAATTCTTTTTTGTCCGGCCCACGTCAGGATCCAGCTGACTGCCGACTTCTTTTTTTCTTTCACATCTGTTCACTCCTTACGTTCGTTTTATTATTTTGCCTTCTGTTAGTTCGCACTAACCAACATGTAATAAAATAGGTGGTTTACTGGCATCAACCACCTGATATTATTATCCTGTCTGAACTTTATTCAGAAATCCAGAACCTGCAACACACATAACCTATTCAGAATTCCTGTATCAGTTATACCGGAAATTCAATATTCCACAATCGTTTTAGATTTTCTTTATCTATCTACTCTTTTCCATTTTGCAACAGCATTTCTTACCCGCTGGTCAATATCCAGTCGTGCTCTGCGACATTCTTCCGGATATTTTCTTGCTGCCTGAAATGCCAGTTTCACAAAGAGTCCGGAGCCAACCGGGAGCATTGTCTTTAGCATACTCTCCGGAAAAACGAAATGGGTTCCATGCTCATAAATGACATAATCCAATCTGCATGTGTGAGGGTGTTCTTTCATTCGCTGTTTCATTCGGCGGATATATTTTGCAGTATCCCACAACACATCATCTTCAGCACCAATCAGCAATAATGTTCCATGGATTTTTTCAATCTTGATCATCTCGTCTTCTGTGATTGGATGAGCCTTTTCCGAGTCATCAAACAGTTTTCTTGAATTAATCATATCACCGGTCCGTTTTGTTTCTTTCTTAATCACATGCCAGTAATCCGGATGTTTGTAGCAAAATGGCATATACGGAAGGGGTTCTCCTTTGTAAGAAAAAAGAGATTCTCCTTCAATCGGCCATTCCTTACAGCCATCTTTTTTGCCCTGCATAAACCCCTGCCAGATAAAATCGCTCGGTGTCAGACCTATCGTTAATGTAATATCCTCAAAATAAGAAACGGCAGTCAATGCAAGTGTTCCTGTAGTAGATGCCCCGACAATTCCTATCTTCTGATTACTATGCATTTTTAACCAATTGATTGCTTTCTCTATACGTTCCAATGGATAATTATGATGTCCATAATCCTTTTTTCCAGGTGACATCGTCATCACATTTACGCCGAGTTTATGTAGCCATTTCACGGATGTACGCGCCAGATAATCCTCTGGATCATCTCCGATCATTGCTATCATTGCACAGTCTGAGCCTGTTTTACATTTCCAATATGCTCCATAAAATCCATCTGTTTCCACATCAAAATGTCTTTTCTTCATTTGTATCATCTCCTTAATATCGGCCACGTTTCTCCAAAACTATTATTTTGTTTGAGATATTCCGAACAGCCGGAATCTTACCTATTACACAATAAACAGGCATAATCTTTTTCATTCCTTCAACAAGACTGACTTCCTGTTGAACAGAAAATCCCGGCACAATTCTTTGCAGTTCTGTTCCGTTCTTAACTCCCCATGTGAATTTTGCATTGCTTCCCTCTATGGATTTCTCTTTCATATGCTTTACAACAAAGGGTGACATGGTTTCGACCATTACTGTAACTTTCTGAAATGATTTATCAATAATAGAAAACATCTTCCTGATATCTTTCTCATCCAAATACATGGTAAGTCCTTCGATTATTACCAGAATATTCTTACCGTGATAATCGATATCATCTATGTAGGAATCATCCATTGCAGACTTTGCAATCTGATACACCGGATCAGTTTCGGTAAGGAACTGGCTCCTTATTTTCATTGTTTCCGGAAGGTCTACATTATACCAGCGCAGATATTTTCCCTTCATCCGGCAGCATCTGGTATCCAGTCCGCATGCAATATTTACGACAACTGTATTTTCATGCTTCTTCAAATATTGCTCAACCATCCGGTCTAATACAATTGTTCTTGCAATCACACCATAGTTCATAGCGTTATCTTTATCTGCTATAGAAAAGTCATAGTCCAGCTTTTCCACAAGTTCTACTGCAATCTCATCTTTGATCTTTGCATTTTGTTTTTTTGTTTCTTTTGCTCTTGCATACAGGGTCTGTACCATTGTTTCCGGCACACCTGTCACATTCACTTTTTCTTTCATTATCTGTCGCCTTCCACTGCCTTTCTTACTTCTTCCACCCACTCTGCACTATGACAGCAAAACAGTTCTTCATGCTGCATGTTGTGTCTCCGAATATCCGGATTTTTGAAATAAGTCCAATATCTCTTTTCATATTTTTTACCCATCTTTGTAGCGTAAAACACATGGATAGTTGTTCCCGGCACATCAATTCCATGCTGGACTTTCGTAACCAGATCCGAATAGAACTGATTATAAATACTCTGTTTTGTAATCCACGGACATCCTCCTTTACCGATTCCAAACATGTTCAAAAATCCATTATATAATTCTTTTTTAACCTCATCTGTCTTATTCAGTTTTTTCTGCATAAATTTCGGAAGAACACCTGTATGTATCATTTTATACATGAAAGGGACTACCATGGATGACTTGATTTTTGCCACAAGACGACCAGCTTCATCCATATCACTGCTCCCAATAATGCCATGATCTATATGAATTCTTTTTCGCTGAATCAAAAGGGATACAAAACTTCCACCAAGGGAACACCCATACGCTGCTTTAATTCTTCCACCATACTTTTTCTTGATTTCCTGCTCAATCTTTTCACATTCATCTTCCATTGAATAAAATTCTGTTTTCTCATTTGGATCAAATCCATCATAAGAAACGATTACCGTGTAAAAATAAGAATGTAATCCATCCAGTACATGTTCAAAGCTGCTATACAGACAACAGGTACCAGGAAATAAAAATATCACTGGTTTACTACTGTCTCCACTTTCATAAAATTTCATATCTGGCCTCCTTTAGTTTTTTCATATAAGCATAAAATTGCTTATGCAGCTCCCTCATTTCATCTGGTGCCTTCCTGGCATGTTGATACATAAATTTATCTCCAAAGCTACTTTCGAATGTAACAGCAAACATAATCTTCCAGTCTTTTCCCGCTCTTTCCGGGCAATCTGCTTCGTAATATGCATCTGCAATCGGCACCCCCATGGCAAGATGACATAATTGCCACATATGCATATCCACTACTTTCTGATATGGTATATGAGCATGCCTCAATATCTTCGAAAACTGCTTTGTCTTTTCGGATTTATTTCCTGATATTTCTGCAAATGTTGTCGGCTGAATCATTCTTGGAGTGAGTGCTGCATCAAGGATACCATCATTATTTATACTTCCGCCCGCTCCTGGAAAAGCAGGCAATATTCTCCCTTTTCCAACAATATCTTCCCATTTTTTATAACTGTCCAATGAATTTACCATTGTAACAATTATATTGCTTTTATTATTTTTTAATTCAGCAAGTGCTTCATATAGCTGATTTTCCCTGACAGTTAGCAAAATAAAATCGTAAGCATCATTATCTGACAATTCTCCAAGAATCGTGGCTTCTGCCCGCCTTATCTTCTGGTTTTTCTTATAAAGCAGTCCATTTTTCTTTAAAAACTCAAGTCTTTTACCTCTGGCATAAATACTCGTATCATAACCAGTTTCTGCAAATAAGACCGCATACAAGGATCCAATCACACCTGCACCATAAATCAATATTCTCATAGAAATCCGTCCTCTTTTTCATTTTCAAAAAAACTGCCAGTGTTCATGTTAGTAATATCTAACTCTTATTTTCTAAAAAACCGTGTGAAAACAAAACTGTAATTCCACACGGTTTCTTTTCTTATGCATTCAGTATATCACTTTTACCTGGTTAATCAACCAAATTTTGTTTTCATAATATTTAAAATTTCATGTTCATGCGCATTATATTCACTGCACTTGGAATGCAATTTATCCCCTCATCTGGTCATTAAAATAATAATTTACATACAATCAAACTTCTTCCGAAGATACATTCTAATCAGTATGATTCCCATATTGACAAACACAAATAACACAATTAAATTCACAAGCAGATATTCTCTGATTACATCTCCTAGCACTGCAATCCCCGAAAGACTTCCAAGTAAAAACATCTGAGAAATTTTATCCCACATAAATTTTTCCCAATACTGCAGCATCGCGGTACTCCCGCATCCTCAGTCAGAGATAAGTTTAGCTGCTTCACTGTCTCGCCCTTCATCAGATAAACTTTTATTTATCTTAGCAGATATTTTATTCCTGCAATAAACAACACGCTGAATAGATATATTTGCAGGCTGAATGGTCTTAATTCTTATAATCAATTCAGGGCGATTACCCGCATTTCTACACTCTCCACAGTTTATTTAGTTAAATTATACTCAAACAAACAGTACTTGCAATAAAGATTAAGGCTGACAGTCCCCTCACACGACTGTCAGCCTTAAATTCATCCAGACATATTCAATTTCATTATTACCTTATTTTGTCAGAACTCTATAATTTTCTTTCTTATCATAATCTTTATGGATTCCGTCATCTTCGTACAGAGTATAGCTGCTGCCTTCATATCCAAGCATCTTAAGCTTCTCTGTGTCAATATCCTTTACGCACTCAGCTACTTCTGCAACCGGAATGCATTTGCCGCTTCGAATAAAAAGTGGTACTTCATTGAGGGCAACATCCACATAATGAACTCCTTTTGCAAGGACTTCTTCGAAAATGGTTCCATCTGGCATGAACTTGATGAATTTCATTTCTTCCGGCAGGTAAACGTAACGACCTCTTGCGTTCTGCTCATAAACCGGTGCGATCATGATCTCGTTGCCAAGCATCAATTGATCTTCAACACGGATTGCCATCTTATCATCTGGATAAACAAATCCAAGTGGCTTAAAGTACATATCGTCATTCAGTGCAGCTTTCATATATTCACTGTAAAGATATGGTACAAGGCGATATCTGGCATTAATGACACTGCGGAAATCTTCGATGTTTTCGAACTGGTAACATTCCTGTTCTCTTGTTCCTTCTGCCGCATGATCACGCATCAGAGGTGTAAACACACCGAGCGCAAGGAAACGAAGCAGCAGATCTCTGGTCGTATCATCGCCAAATCCGCCAAGGTCCGCACCTGTGTACATAAAGCCGCACATATTCAGAGATGGGAGCATCTTCAGATTCAAAAGAATGTGTGACCACCAGGATTTATTGTCTCCCATCCAGATTCCACCATAGCGGTGCATTCCGATGTAAGAAGATCTGGAGAACATCAGAAAACGTTTTTCCGGATTAATGCGATCAAATGCTTCTCCTGCTGCTCTTGTCATATTGTAACCAAAGAGATTATGTACTTTGTCGTGGCGAATCTTTTTGCCATCAACATTATGATAAAATCTTTTGTAATCTTCCGGATTGTTGGCAATGTTTATCATCTTTGCCTGCATAGCCCACGGATGAATCTTACCTTCGGTATCTTTTGCAAATTCTCCGGCCAGTTTTTTTGCCTCTGCAAGTCCTTCTGAAGAATAAAAGATTGCCGGCTCATTCATGTCATTCCAGAATCCTTCGATTCCCTGATCGATCAGAAAACGATATTTATCCCCGAACCATTTACGGGTTTTCGGATTCAGCATATCCGGAAAATGGGTGTCTCCCGGCCATACAGCCGCAACGAAATCACTGCCGTCTTCTCTCTTGCAGAAGTAGTTGTTTTTTACACCTTCCTCATAAATCTCGTAGCCTTTTTCCACCTTGACACCTGCATCAATGATCGGGATCAGGCGAAGTTCCTGGTCTTTCATTTCCTTTACAAATTCAGGGAAATCAGGGAAGTTTTTCTTATTGACTGTGAAGTCCTTAAAATCCTGCATGTAGTCAATATCCATGTAGATCATGTCGATCGGGATATGATTCTCACGATATCCTTTTGCCACCGTACGGAAATCTTCTTTTGTTGTATAACCCCAGCGGCTCTGTCCAAAACCAAAGGCAAACTTTGGCGGAATGTAACTGCGTCCGATCACATGGCGGAACTGTTTTACGATGTCGTAAGCATTCTCACCTTCAATCACATAGATATCCAGATCTGCATTTTCGCAGGACACTTTGAGGATATCCATTCTGGTATACCCAATATCAAAGGTCAGCTTTGACGGATAGTCAAAAAACAGGCCAAATGTAGTTTTACCACTCACGACAATGAAATTGTGAGCTCCATACAGAGAACGCTTGTCCTCTGTATGAATTGCATCATCCGTACAGTTGCTGATGTAGCAGTAACCTCTTTTGTTGATTCCCCGATTGGCTTCACCCAGACCATAGACAATGTCATCTTCGTCCATAATATAGGTAAATGCAAATCCATCATTCTGGCTGATCTCTCCATATGGAAAAGCGCCTTCAGCTGTTTCAATTTTTTCGGTCAGTGCCTCCGTATCAAACGGAGCTCCATATCTGTATTTTTTGATCATCTCTGTTTTACCTCTTATTTTTTATAAAGTACAAATGCCTCATATGGTTTCAAAACAATTTTACCTTCAAATACAGTTCTGTCAAGATTTGTGATCAGGCATTCTGCTCCTTTGAATTCTTCCGGAATCTCCATCTTTGCATTTTTGTCACTGAAATTGCAGACTGTCAGAAGTTTTTCCTGATCCTGTCTTCTTATATATGCAAAAATCTGCTCGTCGTCACGGTAAAGGGGTTCAAACCCGCCGTAAACAATAATGTCTTTTTCTTTACGCAGACGAATCAGGTTCTGATAATAATAGAAAATTGAGTTCGGATCTTCAAGCTGCTGTGCTGCATTGATTTCTTTATAGTTCGGATTCACTTTGATCCAGGACTCGCCATCTGTAAATCCGGCCTGTGCTGAATCATCCCACTGCATTGGAGTCCTGGCATTATCACGGCTTCTCAGCATCAGGCATTTCATCATGTATTCCGGAGTCATAAGTCCTGATTCTGTAAGCTCTGTAAAGAAATTGATGCTCTCAATATCACGATAATCTTCCAATTTATCAAAGTAAACATTTGTCATGCCAAGCTCTTCGCCCTGATACACATATGGCGTTCCCTGCATCATATGAAGACAGGTTGCAAGCATTTTTGCAGAAGTTTCTCTGTATGCCGGATTATCATTTCCAAAACGGCTGACACTTCTCGGCTGATCATGATTTCCAAGAAACAGGCTGTTCCATGCTTTGCCCTGAAGTTCTTCCTGCCATTTGATCATGATACGTTTGAACTCTTTGAAATCATATTTTTCAGTTGTCCACTTTCCATAATCACCGCTTCCGTTCTCAACATGTTCAAACTGGAATACCATATTCAGTTCATTTCTGGCTTCACCTGCATATTTCTGTGCCTCTTCAATTGTTACTCCTGAGGTTTCACCAACAGTCATGATATCGTATTTTGAAAGAACTTCTCTGTTCATTTCCTGAAGAAACTCATGAATTCTTGGTCCATGTACACAATATGGTCCAAAATCACCATACAGGCTGTTATTCATTTCTCCGTCCGGGAATGACTGGTCTTTTGAGATCATACTGATCACATCCATGCGGAAACCATCGATTCCTTTATCGCACCAGAATTTCATCATATCATAAACTTCCTGGCGTACTTTTTCGTTTTCCCAGTTAAGATCTGGCTGCTTTTTGGAAAACAGGTGCATATAATACATCTGCGTCTGAGGATCATATTCCCATGCAGATCCACCGAATGCTCCGCCCCAGTTGTTTGGTTCTTTTCCGTTTACAGGATCTTTCCAGATATAATAAT
>OGRN01002762.1_pt1 | contig 13122 bp, 10 predicted proteins | sample 1553401 | NCBI WGS metagenome assembly OGRN01 (sample SAMEA2580096, study PRJEB22360) | human gut metagenome | biome: human gut; feature: human-associated habitat; material: faeces | place: Denmark | collected 2008/2010 | reverse complement strand
TATGACTGTAATATCTTCTGTCAAAGCCCTCAAGCTCACCGAGATTCACAGCAGTCAGGGTCTCTTTAAACGCATATATTCTATCAATAAAACTCTTATCAATCAAGCACTTATGTGCTCCGTGCAGGGATGTATTTCCTGCAAATTCTGATTTTCCCTGAAAACTGTCCGGAAAAAGTCCAAGGCTTACCGCACTTGATATATTAAGACTGCACCCGAAGCCTCCTGCCAGATATACACGTGATACGTCCTCTGCCGTTATCCCCGCCATATCCATGAGGGATTCTATCCCTGCACATATGGCTGCCTTTGCAAGGAGAAAGCTTCTGATCATATCCATGTCAATTTTCACTCCACCCGCAAGTCTGTAGCCTCCGTCTATATACTGATCAACCAGGACTCCATCGTCATTCACTATGTGTAGCAAATTAAGTCTGTTCAGCAGATCAAAGGCTGTGGTTGGAGCTGCAACACCTCTCCTCAGCATTCCCTCAAATGCCGGACCACATGCACATGAGGTGGCATAACCGATACCCTGCTTTGCAAGTATGAGTTCTCCGTTTGTTCCGAGATCTGCAAACAACTGATATTTGTCAGACCTGTCAATGTTACAGACGACTGCACCGCACAATGCGTCAGCTCCAACAAATGCGCTGAGGTTAGGAAGACATGTGACTTCCGCACTGCAAAATCTTTCATCATCAAAGAAATCCTTCCCTGATACTGTTATACTGTCAGGATTCCTGATCTCAAATGGTGCATGCCCGAGATTGTCCAGAAGCAGCCGCTCCAGTATTGCATTCATGGTGGTGTTTCCGGAAATAATTATCCTTGATATATCTGCAGGGGCATACCCCATTCCGGCCAACTCTGAGGAAATCCTTGTGACTACTGAGCTTCTGAGCTTTGTCAGTCCATCTTCTGTGGAGCCTGTTCGGATCCTTGATATGACATCGCTGCCATATTCAATTTGCGGATTCATAAATCCACATCTGTCCGTGACACTTCCATCAGACATATCTATCTGTTCTATGGCGATGGTGGTGGTGCCTAAATCTATAGCTATGCCTATACCACGACCATCGCCATTATATACGTTGTTGAATTCATCAGCACCCTTGTACGAAGCAAGGACTGACATGTTATCCTCACCTATGGTTATCTGTATGTTATCAGTGATAGTGTAGGTACAGCTTTTTACCGTGCCCGCACCTTTTACATCCACCAGACATCTCTGACACCTTCCAAGACCTCCGCAGTTTCCACTGAACACATATCCGGCGCTGCACAGCACCTTGAACAGATTGTCACCGCGTCTGCAGGCGATTATTTTGTTGTCATTTACGGTTAAAGTGAGTTCATTGTTAATCATCGATATCAACTACAATTAATTGTATATTCCCTTTGTCATGACTTCCTTTGGCTTGTAGCCCTTATCAGCAAGTGTGTTGATGATGAGCTGCTTGTGCTCAGGGCCAAATGCCTCCATAGTGATAACAAGCTCAACTGCTGAATTCCTGTTGATGGATACGAACTGGTTGTGCTCAAGCTTGATAACATTTCCCTGGAGATCAGCGATAACCTTTGAAATGTTCATGAGTGCACCCGGCTTGTCAGGAAGAAGTGTTGAAACTGTGAAGATCCTGCTTCTTGCGATAAGTCCGTGCTGTACAAGTGAGGCAAATGTTATCATATCCATATTGCCGCCCGACAGTATGCTTACGACCTTGGCACCCTTTACATCGAGATGCTTAAGTGCTGCCACTGTGAGAAGGCCTGAATTCTCAACAATCATTTTATGATTTTCGACCATATCGAGGAAAGCTCCGACAAGCTCATCATCTTCTACAGTCAGCATCTGATCGATGTTCTTCTTTGCATACTCGAAAATGCGGTCTCCGACACGTTTTACTGCAGTACCGTCTGCAATGGTATTTGCACTGTCCAATGTAACCGGCTCGCCAGAAGCAAGTGCCATTGTCATACTTGGCGCAGCAGCAGGCTCAACACCGATCACCTTAATCTTTGGATTCAACATTTTTGCAAGTGTAGATACACCTGTAATCAATCCGCCGCCGCCAACTGGCGCAAGAATATAATCGACGGTCGGAAGCTCCTGCACAATTTCCATTGCAATACTTCCCTGACCTGCTACGATATCCAGATCATCAAACGGATGCACAAATGTACTTCCGCGCTCCTGGGCCAGTTTTTCGGCATACGCACAGGAATCATCATAGACATCTCCGTAAAGAATCACCTCTGCGCCGTAGCTTTTTGTACGATTTACTTTGATCAATGGTGTTACTGTTGGCATAACGATTGTAGCCTTGCATCCGAATTTCTGTGCTGCGTATGCAACACCCTGTGCATGGTTTCCGGCTGATGCAGCCACCAGTCCTTTTGCTCTTGCCTCTTCAGACATTGTGCTGATCTTATAATACGCGCCACGCACTTTATAAGCTCCTGTATACTGCATATTTTCCGGCTTCAGATAAACCTTACCGCCCGTCTGCTGGCTTAAGTTTTCACTGTATACCAGTTTCGTCGGAAGAGTTACGTTTTTTACAATTTCGCTTGCCTCTTCAAATTTTTCTAATGTTAACATACTTCATGCTCTCCTTTTACATCAAACAATGCATTTACAAATGTATCAGAATTAAATTTCTGCAGATCGTCAATCGTCTCGCCGACACCGATATATTTTACCGGAATACCAAGTTCCGCCTGGATTGCAACTGCAATACCACCTTTTGCAGTTCCATCCATTTTTGTCAGGATAACACCGGTAATATCAGCAACTTCATTAAATTCCTTTGCCTGAGCAAGTGCATTCTGACCTGTTGTGGCATCTAGCACTACCAGTGTCTCACGATATGCGTCCGGAAATTCACGGTCAATGATTTTATTCATTTTACGAAGCTCTTCCATCAGGTTCTTCTTATTGTGAAGCCGTCCGGCAGTATCAATCAAAAGTACATCGGCATGTCTTGCCTTGGCAGCTGCAACTGCGTCATAGACAACGGCTGCAGGATCAGAACCTTCCTGGCCTCCGATCAATTCTGCTTGTGCACGGTTCGCCCACTCTTTCAACTGCTCTCCCGCTGCAGCACGAAATGTATCTGCGGCAGCCAGCACAACTTTTCTATTCTGACTGCGGAGTTTTCCAGCTAATTTACCAATCGTAGTTGTCTTTCCGACACCATTCACTCCAATGACCATGACCACCGAAGTTCTCTCTTCAAATTCATAAGCAGCTTCTCCGACGTCCATCTGCTCTTTGATGCTGTCAATCAGGATTTGTCTGCATTCAACAGGTTCTTTGATATGCTGGGTTTTTACCTTTTCTCTTAATTTGTCCAGAATATCATAAGTTGCCTGAACTCCGAGATCGCCCATGATGAGGACTTCCTCCAGTTCTTCATAAAAGTCCTCATCAATATGTGTAAATCCGTTAAAAATACTGTCCATGCCGGACACAATATTATCTCTTGTCTTTGTGAGGCCATCGACAAGTCGTCTGAAAAAACCTTTCTTTTCTTCTGCCATACTTTTACTCCTTTCAAGGCCGGCTCCCTGCCAACATTCAAGAATGCCTCGGCATTCTTGCTGCGAGGTGTGCGTCATGCAATTGCATGACATACTTCTACGTTCTATCTTACCTGCGCTTTCTCTAATCGTCCAGTTCATCTTCCAGAAGACTGACGGACACAAGTGTCGAAATTCCTTTTTCCTGCATGGTGATTCCGTACAGACGGTCTGCCGCAGTCATTGTACCTCGTCTGTGCGTAATGACAATGAACTGTGTATTCTTTGTAAGCTTATGCAGATACTGTGCAAAACGGTCAACATTGCTATCGTCCAGTGCTGCCTCAATCTCGTCAAGCAGACAGAACGGGGACGGCTTGAGATTCTGAATTGCAAATAATAATGAGATTGCTGTCAGAGCCTTCTCTCCACCAGATAACTGCATCATATTCTGCAATTTCTTTCCAGGTGGCTGAGCAATAATACGAATTCCTGCTTCCAGAACATCTTCATCGTCCATCAATTCCAATGTACCTTTTCCACCTCCGAACAATTGCTTAAATACGTGGTCGAATTCCTGACAAATGTGTGCGAACTGCTCTGTGAACTGCTTTCGCATCGCTTCGTCCAATTCTGCGATAATTTTTTCCAGTGTTGCTTCTGCTCCCACGAGATCATCATGCTGCGTCTTTAAGAACTCATATCGCTCCGATACATTTTTATAGTCCTCAATGGCATTGACATTAACATTTCCCAAAGCGCGTATTTCTCCTTTTAATTCCTGAATACGCTTTTTCATCTTCGCAACATCCGTTAAATTTTCATTCCTAAGCTCCATCGCACGATTATAAGTGAGTTCATACTCTTCCCACATATAATTGATCTGCTTCTCGGCAGCTTCTTCATAACTGTTTTTCTGACTCTCCAGACGGAAGATTTCTTTATCCAGATCAGAAATCTGCCTGGAGAGGTCTTCACGCTTCTGTAAGAAATCTTTATGGCGCTGGTTCAGATCTTCACGTGTCTTCTTCGCCTTTTCAATCTCATCCTGAATTTCCACAAATAATTCTCCGGAATTCTCAATTGTCTGGCGCAGTTCCTGAATCTGAGATTCTTTTTCCTTGATTTCTTTGCTCGTACCGCCTTTACTTGCTTCCAGCCCCTTCAACTCTTCGCGGAATTTTTGCATCTCTTCCTGAATACGTTCTGCATTTTCCATTACGAACAGAACCTTTTGTTCTGTAGCAGCACAGGATAAATGTGCATTTTCCGAAGCCTGCTGCTGTAATATTTCCTGATGTTTCAGATCATCTAACTTTGTCTGCCCTTCTTCGATCTGTTTATTCAGGTCACGTTCTAACTGTTCAGACGTATCCAGCTCTACATTGATGGACTGCTGATTATCCATGATATCACTGATCTCCTGATCCAGTTGCTGTGTCTCTTTCTGAATTTCCAGCGCAGTCTGATTCGCTGCTTCAATCTTGCTCTTTGCCTGATCGGCATTCATCTTCGCTGTATTTTGGCGGACATATGCTTTCTGTAGTAAATCTTTGATCTGTTCGATTTTATCATAGTAACCGGAACGATTGTTTTTCAACTCCGCGATCTCCTGCTCTGTCTTTGCTACATCAGCACGGAGTCTTTGGACAGCCTGCTCCAGCTCTTCTATCTCACGGCGTCTGCTTAAAAGGTTGCTGGAATTCTTGAATGCTCCACCAGTCATAGAACCGCCCGGATTGATCAGATCACCTTCCAGCGTTACAATTCGAATAGACTGCCTGTATTTTCTTGCAATGGCAAGTCCGTGATCAATATGATCGACAACCAGTGTTCTGCCAAGCAGAGAGCCTGCCAGTTCCAGGTACTTGTCTTCCACCATAACAAGAGTGTCTGCAAGACCGATAACTCCTGCTTCATTCAATGCCTGTGGCTGAGCGATTCCTCCATGGGAACGGATCTGCGTCAGTGGGAGAAATGTTGCACGACCGAATTTATTCTTTTTCAAAAATTCAATCATACGTTTTGCTGTCTGTTCGTTATCTGTAACAATATTCTGGATACTGCCGCCAAGAGCCGTCTCAATGGCTGTCTCATATTTTTTCTCTACTTTAATAATATCTGCAACAACACCTAACAGCCCTTTTTCATGACTGCGGTTATCCATAACACGCTTAATACTGTTACCGTATCCGTCATAGCGTTCAGTCATATTTCTAAGAGACTCCAGGCGCGAATGCTCTCTGTGGTAAGCACTCTGACTTGCACGGATCTGCTCATTTTTTTCATTTAGAGACTTTTGAAGTTCCTGAATCTGTGATTCATAGTTCTTCTTCTCTTCTGCAAAGGAAATAATCTGATCTGATACTTCTTTTAATTCCGCATAAAATGTCTCATATTGTTCTTTCTGAAGATCGGCTTCACTTTGCGCACCAAAATATCTCTGGTTCAGTCCGGATTTCCGCACCTGGATCTGTTCCATCATAGTATCGAACTTCTGGATCTGAGCTTTTGTGGATGCACGGTTTCCGAGAATTTCCCGAATATCATTCTGGTTCTTTTCAATATCAGAACTAAGACTTGCAATACGGATCTGAAGCTTGTTCAGATTCTCTTTTTCAAGTGCTTCTGCTTTTCGGCCGGAATCTAATTCTGCCTGGAGTCTTGTCTGATCCGAAATCAGAGTACCAAGCTGTTCCTCACGCTCGGAAAGTTCCCGTTCAATGGACTGGGCACGATTCGCGTAATGCTCATCATTCATTCTGGCACTGTGGATCTGCTCCTTCAAAAGAGCAATCTGATTCTCCAACTGTTGTTTTAACATGCTTGTCTCAGTAAGCTTGCGATTATAAGTCTCAATAGACGCGTCCATCGTATCGACTTGTTCTTCAATACTTTCATATTCCTGCTTTGTATCTTCATACAAGCGGTTTGCTTCTCCCATCTGAGCCTTTGTCAGATTATCTTTTGCTTCCACATCCCGGATCTGCTCTTTCAAGCGGTCCGCTTCTAACAGAAACATATTGATATCATAAGTCTTCAGTTCTTCTTTTTTCTTCAGATATTCTCTTGCTTTCTCAGACTGCCGTTCCAATGGGCCGACCTGCTTCTCAAGCTCCGAAAGAATATCATTGACACGGATCAGATTCTGCTGTTCCTCTTCCAGCTTCTTCACAGACATACTCTTACGTCTTTTGAATTTTACAATACCGGCAGCCTCATCAAACAACTCTCGCCGCTCTTCCGGTTTACCACTTAAGATCTTGTCAATCTGTCCCTGTCCGATAATGGAGTATCCTTCTTTACCGATACCTGTATCATAAAATAATTCATTAATATCTTTCAGCCTGCATGCACTGCCATTGATCAGATATTCACTTTCACCAGAACGGTATAACTTTCTTGTTACCGTAACTTCTTCGAAATCAATCGCAAGTTTATGATCTGAATTATCCAATGTGATTGCTACAGACGCATAGCTTAACGGTTTACGGTTCTCTGTACCGGAAAAGATAACATCTTGCATTGTGCCGCCTCGAAGCTGCTTGACACGCTGTTCACCAAGTACCCACCGCACCGCATCGGCTACATTACTCTTACCACTTCCATTTGGTCCGACAATTCCTGTAATACCGTTGTGAAAATCGAATTTTATCTTATTTGCAAAGGACTTAAACCCCTGCACTTCTATGCTTTTTAAATACATACAACACCTACTTTATATTCTTTTTGTGGAGCATCAGAATGGTCTTGTAGGCAGCTTCCTGTTCTGCGCTCTTTTTTGTACGTCCTTTTCCGATTCCATAGACCTGTTCTCCGATCTGAAGTTCGACCTGGAAAGTTTTATCGTGATCTGGTCCCTCTTCCCCAACCAGATGGTAAGAAAGTTCTTCTTTAAAATGTGCCTGCACAATTTCCTGCAGGATAGTCTTGCTATCATAAAAGAGCTTTTTATTCTCCAGGTCTTTTAAAATGAATCGGTTGATAAACTCTTTTGCATTAGCAAAACCACCGTCTACATAGATTGCACCAATCAGTGCCTCCATAGCATCAGAAGTAACAGATTCTCTCTTCCTTCCTCCTGTTGCATCCTCTCCTTTTCCAAGAAGCAGATATTCTCCAAGTTCAATCTCCCGTGCACAAAATGCGAGTGCCGGTTCGCAGACCATGCTGGCGCGGGTCTTTGTTAATTCTCCTTCCGGAGTTGTCGGATGTTCAAAAAATAAAAATTCACTGGACACAAGTTCCAGTACTGCATCACCCAGGAATTCCAAGCGCTCATTACATTCATACTTCGGAAGATGCTCTTCATTCACATAGGAGCTGTGACTCATTGCCTTCTTAAGAAGCGCAAAATCCTGAAATGTATATCCGATTCTATGTTCTAATTCTTTTAAATTTCTCTTCATGCTCATTCTCCTATAGTCAGAAAGAGAGAAAGCCCTTTTTTCCGGACTTTCTCACTTATAATATCTTAGTTGTTTCCAGTTGCATTCTGGATCTGCTCAACAGCATCTCCTACCGTCACGATCTTCTCAGCATCTTCATCACTGATCTCAAGTTCAAACTCATCCTCTATAGCTGTAACAATCTGGAATACATCCAAGGAATCTGCGTCCAGATCATCCTTGAATGTAGAATCCATTGTAATTTTGTCCTCATCAACATCACAGACCTCTGCAATAATTTTTTTCAGTTTTTCAAACTCCATAATTACGTCTCCTTTTGCTTGTTTGTTCATTCTATTATTCAGCGGCAGCTTCTTCCGCCTGAATACTTGCTTTGATTTTCTCACTGATATTCTGTTGTTTAAATGTGACACACTGAATGATCGTATTCGTCACTTCTTTTGCTTTCGCACTTCCATGGGTCTTAACTACAAGACCGTTCAGTCCCAGAAGCGGAGCTCCACCGTACTCTGTAGCATCGAATGTCTTCAAAGTCGTCTTAAGCGCTGGTTTTACAAGAAGCGCGCCAATCTTGCTTCGAAGAGTGGACATCATACCGCCTTTGATCTTATCGACAAGAACAGCCCCCAGTCCTTCATAAAGCTTTAAGATCACATTTCCCACAAATGCTTCACAGACAATTACATCTGCCTGGCCATGTGGAATCTCTCTCGCCTCCACACTTCCGATAAAATTAATTCCCGGAAGTTCTTTTAACTGTGGAAATGTATCTTTGACCAGTGCATTGCCCTTCTCTTCTTCTACACCGATATTCACGATACCTACCTTCGGATCCTTTATACCAAGAACATTCTCCATATAGATGGACCCCATCTTGGCAAACTGAAGAAGATGTGCCGGTCTGGCGTCTACATTCGCACCACAGTCAATCAAAAGAGAAACTCCTTTTTCCGTTGGAATAAGCGGAGCTAATGGCGCACGGTCAACACCTTTGATTCTGCCAACGATCACCTGTCCGCCCACAAGAATCGCTCCTGAACTTCCAGCAGATACAAAAGCATCTGCTTTTCCCTCTTTTACAAGCTTCATCCCGACTACGATGGAAGAATCTTTCTTCCTGCGTATAGCATGTACCGGCGGCTCTGCTGTCTCGATCACTTCTGTTGCATTCACAATCTCGATCTGCTCTGGATTGTAGGTCTTGCCTTCCAGACCTTTTCTTATGACGTCTTCAATACCGACCAGAATGACTTTTACATTCTTTTCCTTGGAAATGGCATCAATTGCGCCGTCAATCATTGCAGCCGGAGCATTATCTCCACCCATAGCATCCAGTACTACTGTTGTAATTTCTGACATGATATTTCCTCCTGTCTCTACTGGTAATATTCTACTAAACATCACCGGAAAAATCAACACGTATCTTTACAACATGACAATCAATGCAGCTGTGATCAGTCCGATACTGATCAGCATCGAAATGGAATTAATTGTACTGGAAAGCTCATAATCTTCGCCCAGAGCATCTGTATAAGCCGGGCAGGCGCTGGCAATCGGGCTTAAAAATGCAAGAACAAGCGCTTGTCTGATCTGCAGTGGGAATGGCAGACAGAAAAAAGCAATCGCAGCAAATGATATGGTCACTGCATAACGCGTGAACAAAATCCGGATCACATGACTGATTCCATCTTTTTTAATATTCAGTTTGAATCCGACCCCAATCATCAGCATCGCCGTAAATGCATTGGCATTGGAGCCAATCTGTGTAACCGACAATACTAGTCTGGGAATCGGAATCCCAAGAATCAGAACGATCAACATCCCAAAATAAACAAGAAACGGTGTGGATCTACTCAATGCCCGCCCCATAGTCTTCAGCGAATTTTTTAACTGCGTTTTGGTAGCTGTCTCTGTTCCCGGCACCCTATGTATGGAGTTTTTGAATACTTCCGCAACTGCCTTTGCCCCACCGTTACAATAAAAAGCATTTCCCATATCAAATAGCGTGATGCCAAGAAGACTGAGCGGCTCTAAAAAGCTCTGTGCAAACGGCAGGCAGAAATTTCCGATATTATATCCTGACAAATTCAAAATATCAAACGGAATATTCTCTTTTTTTCCTGTCATTCTCGATGTAAAAAACGCAATAAACATCATAAGAATTCCAACAAAAAGACTAAGTCCTGTCACTGTTAAAAGCGAAATCTGAAAATCTACTTTTGAAAATGAATAGATAATTGCACAAGGCAACGTGATATTCAGCAAAATTTTTGCAAGTGTACGAAAATCCTGTTCATGAAAAAATCCGACTTTCTTCAGAAAAACTCCAAGTGCAATAATAAGCAGATACGCTGCTGCGCGGTATAAAATGTCGTTCATAATCTGTCCCTCTACTTCTATTTTACTCAGGTTTTACTATACCACAGAATTTCATTTTATCAATCCTTAACTTCCAATCTTATATAGTTACCGTTCATAGTACCTGTGCTCAGTAACCTTATATCCACCCACAGTAATCCCAATCACGAATCTTGTTGTCATATAAAATGGCACAAAAAAAACAGCTTTAAGCTGCTACGAAGTTAAATCAATAAAATTTATACACATGGACTATACATAACCGTTAAAATTCGTTTGTTTAAATTGGGGTACAGAGTAGGGTACATTTTAGAAAATACCGCTTTATCACGGGGTTAAGGAATGCCTCAACCCCCTAGATTTACAGCGTTTCTTACTCATTAGTCCTGAGCAATGATTTCTTTTTTGTTGTAGCTTCCGCAAGCCTTGCAGACTCTATGAGGCATCATTAATTCGCCGCATTTGCTGCATTTTACCAGGTTCGGAGCACTCATCTTCCAATTAGCTCTTCTCTTATCTCTTCTAGCTTTTGAAGATTTGTTCTTTGGACAAATTGACATAGGTTACACCTCCTTAAAATTCTTAAAAACATCGCGGATAACTGACATTCTAGGGTCAAGACTCGTATCTTCACAGTTACAAGTTCCCTGATTCAGGTTTTGACCACATACGTTGCAAATCCCTTTACAGTCTTCGCTACACAGAATCTTCGTCGGCCACCCTATTAGAATCTCGCTGCCGACCAGTTGATCAACATCGAGTGTATATCCGTCAATATAATTTGCTTCGTCTAAATCCTCTGATTCCACTTCACTCTCATCTGTGACATTTCCCTTTGTGATGCGTGAAATATTCAGATTGAATACTGTCGCCACCGGTTCCAGACATCTGTCACACGGAATCTCTACAGTCAGCTTGCAAGTTCCTTCTATCTGAAGATTTCCGTTCTCCATATAATTAATCTTTACATGAACATCAGAACTGTCAGTGACCGGATACTCACCAAGCCCGTTCCGAAATATTTTAAGTTCACATGGAACTGTCTCATCAACAGATCTGTGTGGTTCGGATAAGACATTGGATAGGTCAATCAACATATTAATCACCCCTATTCATACCTGTCTATTATATCATGGAAAAGCTGTTTGTCAACTACATTTTAGAAATTATTTTTTGATTATTCCAAATATTTTTATTCGCATCTTCTTTTCGAACTATACATCACACTTTGTTCTGTCCGAAAAATATTCTACATCTTGTAATTACTACAGACATACACCCTTCCGTATTCGTACGGAAGGGTGTAAATAATCAAATCAATAACTTTTTACAATAGTTTCAGATTAAACTAATGCTACTGTCTCACGTGCGATTGCAAGCTCTTCGTTAGTAGGAATAACCATAACAAGAACTTTTGAATCTGGTGTAGAGATTGTAATCTCTTCTCCGTGAGTATCATTTGCTTTCTCATCTACTGTAATTCCAAGGTATCCAAGATATTTCAGAACAGCACTTCTAACTGTACCTGAGTTCTCTCCGATTCCTGCTGTAAATGCAATTACATCAACACCATTCATAGCTGCTACATAGCTTCCCACATACTTAGCCACACGGTAAGCGAATACTTCAAGAGCTACTTTAGCCTGAGCATTTCCTTCGTTAGCTGCGTTCTCAAGGTCACGGAAATCGCTTGAAAGGTTGTTGGAAAGTCCATATACACCTGACTTCTTGTTGAGCATTGTCATAAGCTCAGAAATATCAAGTCCCTCTTTCTTAGCTACAAACTCAAGGATAGCCGGATCAATATCTCCGGAACGTGTTCCCATTACAAGTCCCTCAAGTGGTGTAAGACCCATAGATGTATCTACGGATTTTCCATTCTCTACTGCACAGATACTTGCACCGTTACCAAGGTGGCAGACAACTGTCTTGAGATCATCGTAAGATTTTCCTGCAAGCTCAGCAGCTCTCTTAGATACAAAGCTGTGGCTTGTACCATGGAAACCATATCTTCTTACTTTGTATTTGTCATAATACTCATATGGAAGACCATACATGTAAGCTTTCTCCGGCATTGTCTGATGGAATGCAGTATCGAATACAGCTACCATCGGTGTTCCAGGCATTAACTTCTGGCATGCATTGATACCGATTAAGTTTGCCGGGTTGTGAAGTGGTGCAAGATCATTACACTCTTCAATTGCAGCTTTTACCTCATCAGTAATTACAACAGAGCTTGCAAACTTCTCTCCACCATGTACGACACGATGTCCGACTGCCCCAATCTCATCCAGACTCTTAACAACACCTGTCTCGGCATCTGTTAATGCGTCGATAACAAACTGAATAGCCTCTGTATGTGTAGGCATAGCTTTGTCAGATTTAACCTTCTCACCGCCTGCTGGCTGGTATGTAAGGCTTCCATCAATTCCGATTCTCTCGCAAAGTCCTTTTGCAAGTACTTTCTCTGACTCAGAGTTGATGAGCTGGAACTTCAGTGAAGAACTTCCACAGTTGATTACTAATACATTCATTTCATTTACCTCTCTTTTAGATTAGAATTCTTAATTTATATAATAAGGACTTTCGTCCCTAATGTCTATCCCTAATTTGAAAAAATTTCAGCCATATGCATATTTTTTGTGCAAAATGCATATGGCTGATCATTAAAGATATGAAATTTATTTATCTTCTGCCATTGCCTGAACTGCTGTAATTGCGATTACACCCTCAATATCCTTAGCGCTGCAACCACGGGAGAGATCATTGACAGGCGCTGCGATTCCCTGTGTAAGAGGACCGTAAGCTTCTGCTTTTGCAAGTCTCT
>OGRN01002756.1_pt1 | contig 13133 bp, 9 predicted proteins | sample 1553401 | NCBI WGS metagenome assembly OGRN01 (sample SAMEA2580096, study PRJEB22360) | human gut metagenome | biome: human gut; feature: human-associated habitat; material: faeces | place: Denmark | collected 2008/2010 | reverse complement strand
CGGTGCTTTTAACCTGCTGGACGGCTCCCAGGCGGTGGGCCTGATTCGCTTGCCTTTTGCCCAAACGATGGCCGATGCCATCTGCTTTGCCGGACATAAAACGCTCTATGGGCCCTTCGGTATCGCAGGTTTCCTCATCAAAAATTCAGCTAAGCTACAGGTGACGCTGGCTGGTGGCACAGGAACTAAGTCCGAGGACCTTGCTATGCCCACATCCCTGCCTGGTAGTATGGAGGCCGGCAGCAAAGATACCGTGGCCATCGCTGGTTTGGAAGCGGCACTGAAGTGGCTGCCCTCCGTCAAGCCGCTGGAGCATGAGTGTGCCATGGTTGCCCACTTCATCGAAGAGGCGGGAAAGATCGACGGTGTAGAACTTTATTGTGCTCCCGGCGGACTTCAAAATCAGGCCGGTGTGGTATCCTTTGGCGTCAGAGGTTTCAAGGCCATTGAAGTGGCCGCCATCCTGGACAACAAATACGATATCGCTGTCCGTGCAGGACACCACTGTGCTGCCCTAATCCATCAGCATCTGGGCAGCAACAAGTATGCCGGTACGGTGCGCGTCAGTCCCGGGTACTTCAACACGATGGAGGATATCGAAGTTCTGCTCGTCGCGCTGCGGAATCTTGACCGCTCTCAGCTGGAAGGTGTGGCCGATGACATCCTCCGGGGTGCCTGCTGAACCAGACTTCCAAGAGGCACTGCAGAACACATTGTAACCCCGTAAAGGCGAGGCTTGGATTCCTAAAAGAGGGTTCAAACCTCGCCTTTAACATTACTCCCAATTCGATGGCGTGTTGCCGGTGTATATTCCGTCCAACATAGTGAATAATTATTGGGAAACTTAGGCTTTGCAATTCGTCTGTTCTTTCTCCGACAGTTTCAGACAAGGCGAGTAATAGTCGCCCTGCAATTCGTACCACAGTCCGTTTCTTTCATCAAATTTGTGCTTTTTCATATTCATATCCTCTGTTCTGCAACCTTGAATTTCTTGACTTTTGCGTTTGCCGCTTTGATCAGCAGTTCATCCACGGCATCGGTATACCGGCCTGCTGAAATAAGTTTGTTGCGAAACCTGTTCGGACTTTCAATCACCATCCACCGCTCTTGGCCAGTCAGAGCCGCATAGTATTTATATTTCATTCGCTGTTCCTCCTTCGGCTTTCTGCAACCATTGTAGCAGGGGAAATGGAGGAAATCGAATGTGCGGATATAAAAAGACATCCGAGCAGCATTTCTGCCACTCGGATGTCTTTCCCGTTGCACCTCCGGCCTCATTGATCATTTATTTACTGCCCTATCAACGAAAACCGAACGATTTCAGAGGGCTTTTGGTCCGAGTAGTGCGGCTCGAACGCACGGTCTCCTGGTCCCAAACTTTTGAATAAAAATTTTTCTACTTTTTCCGGTGATTTATAGCTGCTTTTGCTTTATTATGGATGCTATTCGCAACTCTTGACTCCACTGCTTCCGCACATTCCACGGCTGTCTGTAGTCAAACATGTGGTCAAAAACCGCTTTCTGAACACCCTCGTGACAGGGGCCAGAAAGCGGTTTTTATAGTTTACCGGAGCGCTGCGGGCAGGTAATCCGCCACTCCGGTTTGCCGCATTGTACCTCTGATTAAAAGGTTAAGCAAGTCCTTTATGTAAGGATAGGCAGCGCAGAATTTGCGTCGCTATAGACAAAGAATAGGGACTTTCTCTTAATACGAGCTGCGTTTTAAGGGAAAGCGTACCAGAAGTAAGGGAAAGTATCTGCGCCCTGCAAGGAAAACGCTGTTGACTTTCATCATAATTTTATCGTGAATATTTTTCGATTGGCACTCAAAGCGAGTTGATTTTCATCATAGCGATATGAGAATCCTTGAAGAATTCTGGTACAGCAATATTAGGCAGACCAAATGTGATACTTCGCCCTGCACGGAAAGAAACAGCAGGAACTGATCTGCAGGAATAAAGAGAAGCTTCGTGTCACCATGACGGACGAACAAGAGAAATTGTTTGAGACAGGATCGTGCTGGAGATCATGGACGAATACTTGAACGCGTAGCGCAGCACCCATCGGTCAAGCTTTGGCCGCCGAGCGTGTTTTATATCAAAGTGCGTACCTGGCATTGTAAAAACGCTATATCGGTGATATAATAAGTTCAATCATCTGGTAAAGGAGAGTTGCAGATGCCGTTTAGTTCCGAAATTAAGAATTTTAGATTATCTTGTCTGATGAATCAAACAGAATTCGGCAACGCTCTCGGTGTTTCTTTTACGACCGTGAATCGCTGGGAAAACGGAAAGGCCCGCCCCAATATCAAGGCGATGAAAGCTCTGAAGCAGTACTGTGAGGAGTGTGGTCTCCCCTATGAGCCGCTTGAAAAAAGCTGGCGTGAGAATAGAATTCAGGAGGGTGCGGTATGATCGACTTCTGTAATCTTGAAAAATATCGGGAGAACAACCGTATTGAGGCTAAGAAAGCCCTTGGCGGGCTACCCAGGAGCATTTGGGAAACCTATTCCGCCTTTGCCAATACCCACGGAGGTATTATCCTGCTGGGCGTGGAAGAATGGGCGGATAAATCCCTGCACACGGTAGATCTGCCCGACCCTGACAGACTCATTAAGGAGTTCTGGGATATCGTCAATAACCCCAATAAGACCAGCGTGAATGTCCTGTCCTCCAAGGATGTATTTGTCCAGGAGGTGGATGGCGACCACATTGTGGTCATCAATGTTCCCCGCGCGGAACGCTCCTATAAACCGGTGTATGTGGACGGCAATCCGCTCTGCACATACCGCCGTAACGGAGAGGGCGACTACCGCTGCACCAAGGAAGAATATCAGGCCATGGTGCGGGATGCTTCCGTGAAAACCCAGGACATGCTCATCCTGAATGAAATGGACATGACTGTGTTCAACAAGGAGAGCATCCGCAGCTATCGCCAGAGGATGCGTCTTTCCCGCCCTGGCCATGTATGGGAGGCGCTGGAGGATGAAGATTTCCTCCTGAAGCTGGGTGCCGTGGGCATCGGCTCTGATGGGAAAAAGCATCCCACTTCTGCCGGACTTCTCATGTTCGGCAACGAATACGACATTGTGCGGGAATTCAATGCTTACTTTCTGGACTATCAGGAACAGTATGACGCTGATACCCGCTGGACTGACCGCATCATCTCCTCCTCCGGAGACTGGAGCGGCAATGTGTACGACTTCTATTTCCGCGTCTATAACAAGCTGATTCAGGACATTAAGGTACCGTTTAAAATGGATGGCGGCACCAGAGTGGATGATACCCCTGTGCATCAGGCTCTGCGTGAAGCACTGGCCAACTGTCTGGTGAATGCCGATTATTACGGCAGACAGGGGCTGGTCATCGTCAAAAAGCGTAATAGCATTACGATGTCCAACCCAGGCAGCTTCCGCATCGAAATTGATGCCGCAAAGAGCGGCGGTGTTTCTGATCCGCGGAACGGAACGATGCTGAAAATGTTCAACCTGATCGATATCGGTGAGCGTGCTGGTAGCGGCATTCCGAATATCTTCCGTGTCTGGAGTGATCAGAATTGGACAACTCCGAAGATTACAGAGCAACTGGAGCCAGAGCGGACAACATTAACGCTCTTATTCTCCAAGAGTGACGATAAAAAAGCGGCGATAAAGAGTGACGATAAAAAAGCGACGATAAAATCTGCGCGGCAGAAAGAAGAAATCGTTGCATACCTTACTGATCATATTTCGGCCAGAAGTGCTGATATTGCAGAACTACTGGGTGTTAAGAGTACACGAGCCAAACAGCTGTTGAAGGGATTGCTGGATGAAGGTGTTGTTATTGCAGAGGGCGGCAATAAGAACCGTGTATACAAATTGAAAAGATAACACAACGCAGTTTCCGTAAAGCCAATTTGCGGGAAAGCAGAAATATCAAATTAAGAGAAGCGTGGTAAACGAACATGGCAATAAAGAAAAATGAGCTGTACAGTTCTCTTTGGGCGAGCTGTGATAAGCTGAGGGGCGGCATGGATGCCTCTCAGTATAAAGACTATATCCTGACCCTGCTGTTCGTGAAATATGTTACGGACAAGTTTCAGGGCGTAAAATATGCCGATATTACGGTCCCCGAAGGCGGCAGCTTCGACGATTTAGTTGCATTGAAGGGCAATAAAAATATCGGTGAAGAAATGGACAAGGTCATTGCCAAGCTGGCAGAAGCCGGGGAGAACAATCTCCGCGGCGTGATCGACAATGCCCATTTCAATGATGAAGCTAAGTTGGGCAGCGGCAAAGAAATGGTGGATAAGCTCACCGGCTTGATTGCCATTTTCCAGCGTGACGAATTCAATTTCAAAAAGAACAAAGCCAGCGGTGACGATATTCTTGGCGATGCCTATGAATATCTGATGCGCCATTTTGCCACGGAAAGCGGCAAGAGCAAGGGCCAGTTCTACACACCGGCCGAAGTTTCCCGTATTCTTGCCAAAGTGATTGGCATCGACAGCATCGAGGAGCGCGACGAGGGTTACTCCGTGTATGACCCTGCCTGCGGTTCCGGTTCACTTCTGATTCGAGCAGCGGATGAAGCCCCCTTCGAGATTGCTATTTGGGGACAGGAAAAGGAAGTAACCACCGCAGGTCTCGCCAAGATGAACCTTGTCCTGCACAACAAGGCTGCCGGTGAGATCAGAGCAGGAAATACATTTTCTGCTCCCCGCTATTTTGAAGAAGGTTCCGATGATGAGGTACTGAAGCGTTTCGACTTTGCGGTGGCCAATCCTCCGTTTTCTTTGAAAAACTGGACGGATGGTCTTAAGGATTATGGCCGCTTTGATGGCTATGGCGACAGACCGCCTGAAAAGAACGGCGACTTTGCGTGGCTACTCCATATTTTGAAGTCTTTGAAAAGCACCGGCAAGGCTGCGGTCATTCTTCCCCATGGTGTTCTGTTCCGTGGCAATGCGGAGGCGACTATCCGCAAAGCCATTATTGACAAGGGCTATATCAAGGGCATCATCGGCCTGCCCGCCAACCTGTTTTATGGCACCGGTATCCCTGCCTGCATTATCATCATCGATAAGTCTGATGCCGCCGAGCGCAAGGGTATCTTTATGATTGATGCCAGCCACGACTTCGTTAAGGACGGCAACAAGAACCGCCTTCGTGAGCGGGACATCTATAAAATCGTCACCACATTCAATCAGCAAATCACAGACGATCCCAAGTATGCCCGCTTTGTTCCCAATGACGAGATCAAAAAGAAAAATGAGTATAACCTGAATATCCCCCGTTATATTGACAGTTCCACCCCGGAAGATTTACAGGACATTGATGGACATCTGCATGGCGGTATTCCTGCGACAGATGTGGATTCCATGGAGAAGTATTGGGTACTGTTCCCCGGTCTGAAAGACAAGCTGTTTTCTCAGCTGCGGGATGGCTATTATCGGCTGAACATTCCCAAAGAGGATATCCGCAATGTGGTCTATAACGACCCGGCGTTTTCTGCCTACGCCGAGCGCATCGACGATGCTTTTGACGCATGGATGCAGATGGTAGATTCCAGCCTTCGGAGCATTGATGAAGATACGGAAGTCAAGCCCTATATCGTGGAACTGTCGGAGCAGTTGATTGACTGCTTTGATGGTCTGGAGCTGGTGGACAAGTACGATGTCTACGAGGTGCTGCTTTCCTACTGGTACGAAGTCATGAGCGACGATGTTTATCTTGTGTCGGTGGACGGCTATGGTGCCGCCCGGACATGGGAAAACATCATGGGGGAATACACCTCCGGCAAGAAAAAGGGGCAGGAAAGGGTCATTGGCTGGGAGGGCGTTTTGCTGCCCAGGGCACTGATCGAGTCTGTATTCTTTGCCCCCGAACGCAAGAAAATCAATGAGGCGCAGGCCATTGCCGAAGAGACCCAGAGCAGACTGGACGAGTTTGTGGAAGAGCAGACCGGCGATGAGGGATACCTGAAGGAACATCTCAACGACAAGGATAAGGTGGATGCCAAATCTGTCGCCGCCCGGCTGAAGATTCTGAAAAAGGCCGATCCCAAGGGAGAGGAATATGCGGCATTGAAGCAGCTTACGGATTTGACGGATTCCCTTTCCAAGCAGAACAAGGCCGTTAAGGAAATGAACGCCGAATTGGAGGAAAAGGTTCGGGCGAAGTATGCGTTGCTGACCGATGAAGAGATCCTGGATCTGCTGGTGAACCGCAAATGGTATGCCACCATCTTTGAAGGAATCAAGGCGCTGTATGCCACCACTTCCCACCAGATGACCAACCGTATTGTGGAACTGGTGGAGCGGTATGAGGATACCCTGCCGGAACTAACTGCCACTGTTGCTGATTATGAGTCCAAGGTCAAGGATCATCTGAAAAGGATGGGATTTGTATGGTAAAACCTGGATATAAGCAGACGGAGATCGGTGTGATTCCAGAGGATTGGGCGATTAAATATTTATCAGATTTTGGCAAGGTTCAAGGTGGCGGAACCCCCAGCACTACTATGGCGGATTACTGGGGAGGCGACATTGCATGGTGTACTCCGTCAGATATTACAAGTACTCCTACAAAATATATCAATGCCACAGAAAGGGCCATTACTGATTTGGGACTAAAGAATAGTGCCGCTACAGTAATGCCTGCAGGATCTATTCTGCTTTGTACGCGTGCCACTATAGGTGAATTGAAAATTAATTCCATTCCGATGGCAACCAATCAAGGATTTAAAAACATCGCAATCAACAAAGGCGGAAATGTAGATTTTCTTTATTATTTGTTACAGACCAAAAAGGATCGTATGCTGGAATTAGCTATAGGTTCGACATTTCTCGAGATTTCTAAGACGGCCCTCTGCAAAATTCCGCTTCAAACCCCAATGCACAGTGATGAACAAAGCAAAATTGCAGATGCGCTATCAGATATAGATAGTCTAGTTGAAGTTTTAGAAAACCACATTTCCAAGAAAAAAGCCATCAAGCAGGGCGCGATGCAGGAACTGCTGACCGGCAAACGACGCCTGCCGGGGTTCTCTGGAGAGTGGCGATACTTCAATCTTATGAAGAACTCCAAAGTTAAGGCCAGAATTGGTTGGCAAGGGTTGAAGAAATCCGAATATTTGGATAGCGGATATGCGCTCTTGGTTACCGGAACAGATTTTGATGATGGTAGGGTTCTGTGGGATAGATGCCATTATGTAACCCGGTCTCGCTATGAGCAAGACCGCAATATTCAGCTCCAAAACAATGATATTCTCATCACCAAAGATGGCTCCTTGGGTAAGGCTGCTCTGGTGCAAGGGCTAACCAAACCGGCTACTCTGAATAGTGGCATTTTTGTAATTCGACCATTGCAGGATGCCTATGATCCCGTTTTTGTGTACCAAATTCTGTCTTCGTTCGTATTCAAGAATTTTTTGGATAGGCTCTCTGCGGGTTCAACAATTATCCACTTGTATCAGAAAGATGTAGGTAAATTTGAATTTTTGCTTCCCCCTACCATTGCGGAGCAAAAAGCCATCGCAGAGGCTTTGTCCGAAATGGATGCTGATATTGCAGCATTGGAAAATAAACTCACTAAATACCGTCAAGTCAAGCAAGGTATGATGCAGCAGCTCCTGACGGGTAAGATCAGGCTGGTGTAATAGGAGAAAACAATATGGAAACAAAGATTGTAGAATTGCTATCCGATAATACAGCCCTGCCGGTTCTGTTCATAGGTTCCGGCCTCTCCCGAAGATACCTCGATCTGCCAGATTGGGAGGGGCTACTCAAACAATACTGCGTCAAACCGTTTGAATATTACAATGACAAGGCTGTAAGAGCTTGCCGTGATAATCCGGAGATGCGACTGCCAACTGCGGCTGACTACATTGAAGAAGATTTTAATGAACATTGGTACATCGACGATGCTTACGCAGAAAGCAGAGAAACGCACAGAGAGGAAATGGAACGGAAAATCTCTCCATTTAAAATCTGCATTGCAGATTATTTTCGCAATGCAAGCAATCATGTTGTAGAGAAATATCAGGAAGAGGTTGCGTTTTTAGGGCAGATTGGCAACAAGAACATTAGCTGCGTAATTACAACGAACTATGACTGCTTTTTGGAAAAATGTTTTGGAGAAGGTCAGTTTCAAACCTACATAGGCCAGGATGATTTGCTCTTTTCTACCACCTATGAGGTTGGCGAGCTTTACAAAATTCATGGTTGCTGCACCAAAGCGGAGTCTATTGTAATCAATGCAGACGATTACATCAAGTTTGCCAAGAAAAGTGCCTATCTGAGCTCAAAAATCTTGACTATGTTTTTGGAGCGTCCGATCATCTTTCTTGGATACAGTATCAACGATGCAGATATACAGAGAATTCTGGATTCGATAGCAGATTGTCTGGAAGATTACCAATTGGAGCAGTTGTCTGAGAAGTTGATATTCATCGAGCGAAATCGTGATCCTAAAAAGCCGGACAAAATCAGTGAACGCAGAATTACCACTCAAAGCGGTAAGACCATCAATATGAAAAATGTGTCTCTGCATGACTACACTCCGCTGTATAAAGCCATATTGCAGAATAGGGCCAAGTATGATGTAAAGGTGCTGAGACGCATAAAAAGTCAATTATATGAGTTGATTCAACAGAATAAACCCACCGAAAAACTGTATGTCGCTACAAATATTGAAGACGATACAGAAAAAGTTGACTTCGTCATTGGCGTCGGCGTATATGGCAAATTTGGTAAGGTCGGTTATAGAGGAATCAAAACAGAAGAGTTGTTCCTTTATGCATTAGGGCGTTCTGAACTTCAGTATGACGATGTAATGCTGCTAAAAGAAGCAGTTCCATCCCTTTACAGAGGCAGAAGCCACCTCCCCGTTTGTCAATATGTAGCCGCTTGTTCGGACAAGGAGTGCTTAAACGAAAAAGTCCGCCTGTCTGTTAAAGACAAATTTGATGATTTCCTCTCTACTGGAGAACGACACCGAATTAGGACGAACGGAAACTACAAGGTAAGTGGCACAATTCTTGAACACTATGAAAAACATGGTTTGACAAAAACGCTGTCGAATATTCCTTTGATTGCACCGACAGAAATTGATCATGACGATTTGCTGGCCTTCATCAACAAAGCACTTGATGACGACCCGGTATTGCTGGCTGTTGATGGAAGCGGTCACCAGTCACGCTCCCAGTTCAAGAAATGTATTAGTATTTGGGATTGGCTCAAATTCTCTTCTGCGGCTAAAGCTAACATTACTAAGCTTGATGCCCGATCAGAGGAGTAAGTAGTAAAATGGTTTCGAGGGGGACTATTGAATGAAAAAATCGAATAATTTATTATATCTCGCTTTGTTGGCAGCTTCATTGATGGCATTCGGTTTTTCGTTCTGCTTTTCTTCTGCGGATCGAGAGTTTACACTACTGTCCTCTATAGGCTGTAGCGGCATTGTATCGGTGCTTGTTGCGTGGCTGATCGAACGTGCCAATGAACGGATACAAAAGACACACGACCGAGAAATCGTAGAATTATTATTAGATGGGTTTGATATCAGAATAACCGCTGAGATGCAAAGAGCACTTTCCAGATGCGCCCGCGAAAATAATGTAGACTTGGATAAGAGTTATTCCGTAATGGAAATTCGATCTATGTTAGAGGGTGTGAATAGTGCCGATACTTACTTCAAGGGATTCCCCCGTATGATGGAAAAATGCGTTAATGCTCAACTGCCGCTGGCATTGCTGAGTTTTGAAAAGGGCGATGACGGCATGAAATTATATGGATTGTTCAAAGCCCTCAGTGAGTGTATGTCCACAATTCAAACCCTTGAAGAACAGCCAGAGGCTGCTGAAATCATTAAATTCCTTGGATTGGAGTCTTTTAAGACCATAGACGAGATATACAAGGTCCGTTCGAAAGAACCGAAGTATGAGCTTCCAAATGAAACCAAGCAATATCTGGTGAAGTACAGGGCTGCAGTTGACAGAGAGAAGGTGGATGCATAATGCCCAACATTGGCGACAGCGAGCGCAAAACGCAAAACCGTGTGGTCAAGTTCTTTCGGGACAAGCTGTACTATACATATCTGGGGAACCTGCATGACAGTGAAAACCGCAATATCATGCAGGAGCAGCTGCATGCCTGGCTGCTGAAACAAGGCTACTCCGAAAAGCTTGCATCCAATGCAGTGGATGCCTTGGTTAAGACCTCCACCAATCTGCAGCAGGGCCTGTACCACGCCAACAAAGAGGTTTACAGTCTGCTGAAATACGGTGCCAAGGTCAAGGAGTCCGTGGAGCAGTCCCCCAAGACGGTATATTTTATTGACTTTGAAGACGTCAGCAAAAACGACTTCTACATTGCGGAAGAAGTCACCATTGTAAGCAACAACACCAAGCGTCCGGATATCGTTCTCTATGTGAATGGTATTGCGCTTGCAGTGATCGAACTGAAAAAGAGCAGCGTATCCGTGTCCAACGGCATCCGGCAAAATCTGACCAACCAGAAATCGAATTTCATCGAAGATTTCTTTACCACCATTCAGTTCTGTATGGCCGGGAACGACAGCGAGGGCTTGCGCTATGGTACGCTCCTTACCCCGGAGAAGCACTATCTGGAATGGAAAGACGACGGCTTTACCGAGCATCAGACGGAACGCGATATTGTGGATATCGAGGTTGAGGAATACTGCGAGGGGATTCCCGGCAAGCTGGAAAAACAGCTTTTTGCTCTGTTTTACAAAAAGCGTTTCCTTGATCTGATCCACAACTTTGTAATCTTCGATAAGGGCATCAAAAAGGTCTGCCGCTATAATCAGTACTATGCCATCAAGCGGGCGCAGCATCGTTTGACGGACAAGAAGAGCGGCGGCATCGTTTGGCATACCCAGGGCAGCGGCAAGAGTCTGACGATGGTGTGGTTCTCCAAGTGGATTTTGGAGAATAATCCCAATGCGCGTGTATTGGTTGTTACCGACCGCGAGGAATTGGATGAGCAAATCGAAAAGAATTACAAGGGTGTGGATGAGAATATCGTCCGCACTAAGAGTGGAAAAGATCTGCTTGAACGCCTGAATGCTTTCGATGACCGTCTTCTGTGCTCTCTGGTACATAAATTCGGAAAGCGCGGCAGCGACAGCTCAGAAACAGATTACGAAAAATACATCGAAGATTTGAAAAACGCATTGCCCAAGGATTTTTCCGCAAAGGGTGATATTGTGGTGTTTGTGGATGAGTGCCACCGCACTCAGTCCGGCAAGCTCCACGCGGCCATGAAGACGATCCTTCCCAATGCCATCTTTATCGGTTTCACGGGCACGCCGCTTTTGAAGAAGGACAAAAAGACCAGTCTGGAAACCTTCGGCGGATATATCCATACCTACAAGTTCAACGAAGGTGTTCGAGACGGCGTTGTGCTGGATCTGCGGTACGAGGCCAGAGATGTGCCGCAGGGCATGACCTCTCAGGATAGAATCGACGCATGGTTTGAGGCAAAAACCGTTGGGCTGGCCCCCAGAGCAAAAGCAAAACTCAAAGCATATTGGGGTAACCTGCAAAAGATTTTCTCCTCTCGCTCCCGCTTGGAGCAAATCGCCAATGATATCATCTTTGATTTTGCCACCAAGGCACGACTGATGGACGGAAACGGAAATGCTATCCTTGTGGCCGGTTCTGTGTATTCAGCATGCCGATACTATGAAATTTTCCAAAGCAAAGGTTTCCGGAAATGTGCGATTATTTCTTCTTATACGCCGCAAGCCGGTGATTTAAGAACGGATACTGTCAGCGACGAGGAAGAAACCGAAACATTTGAAAAATACAGCACTTATCTGAAAATGATCGGCGTTGACCCGTCGGAGGACAAGACGCAGATTGCCAAAAAAGTAGAAGCTTTTGAAGCGGAAGCAAAACGCAAGTTTGTGGACGAACCTGCAAACATGAAACTGCTGATCGTAGTTGACAAGCTGCTTACCGGTTTCGATGCTCCCAGCTGTACCTACCTCTACATCGATAAGGCGATGCATGACCACGGCCTGTTCCAGGCGATCTGCCGAGTCAATCGTCTGGATGGTGAGAGCAAAGACTTTGGCTATATTGTAGATTACAAGGAACTATTCGGAGACTTGGCGGATGCCATGAACAAGTATACCGCCGGTGCCTTTGAAAGCTATGATGCAGAGGATGTCGATGGGCTTTTGAAAGATAGAGCTACAGAAGCGAAAAAGTATTTCGTTGATACCCTGGAGGAATTGGATGAGCTTTGCGAGGGCGTCGAATTGCCCAGAAAAGAGCTCGACTATATCCACTATTTCTGCGGTGAAAGTGGTCGCGACGAAAATCAGGACGAAGCCTTTGCCCGCATTCGTGAGAAGTTGTACAAGCTCGTTGGACGCTTGATTCGCGCTTTTGCGGAGTTAAAGCCTCGTATGACGGATTTAGGGTATACCCTTTCCGAGCAAAGCGCATTGGACGACAGGGTTGCGTTCTATGTGAACATGCGTGACACGATTGGTAGGGCCAGCGGCGATTTTATTGATCTGAAAGCCTACGAACCGGGTATGCGGTATCTGATTGACAACTACATCTCAGCCAGCGAGTCGCAAAAGATCGGCAGCATGGATGACTTTACCCTGCTTGATTTCATCATCTCGCAGGAAAATAAGCTGAAGAGCGAGCAAAAAGGCGAGCAGGAGAGTGCGGCAGAAACCATTGAGAACAACATCCGCAAAAAGGTTGTTGAGCGAATGGTCATCAACCCTGCTTATTACGCAAAAATGTCTGAAATCCTGGAGCAGTTGATACTTGACCGCCGCCGCGGAGTGATTGCCTACGGGCAGTTGCTGGACACATACATGGAACTGGCGAAAAATGTTGCAAAGCCCGAGGAGAATACAAAGTACCCTGAGAGTATTCGTTCCAATGGCGCACTGCGGGCGCTCTATGATAATTGCGGAGAAGATGAGGCGACTGCCTTGAAGCTGCACAAAGCCATTGTCAAGGCGCGGCTCGATGGTTTCCGAAATAATCCGGTTAAGGCAAATAAAATCAAGCGAGCGCTCTATCAACTTTTGAATGACGATAGCGAAGTGGAGCGAATTTATCAAATTGTTGTGGAACAAGAGGAGTACTGATGCAAATAGTTAT
>OGRN01002754.1_pt1 | contig 13148 bp, 9 predicted proteins | sample 1553401 | NCBI WGS metagenome assembly OGRN01 (sample SAMEA2580096, study PRJEB22360) | human gut metagenome | biome: human gut; feature: human-associated habitat; material: faeces | place: Denmark | collected 2008/2010 | reverse complement strand
TTAGTAAGGTCCCAATATGATTTTTCTCCATTTATATATCTTTGGTATGAAGTTAATGCCTGAAGCACTTGTACAGTAGTCATCTCCATTGGGTTTTTGTCACCAAGGTTACGAGTAAATCCACCTGTTTTTGGATCAAAATATCGTTTCCGCTTCCTGGAATCTGTCAGCCAGCCAGTTACCATAGCTCCCTTCTGACTGGTAAAATAATAAGTCTTTTGGCCATTTACGTTTAACCAGCCCTTAACCTGAACACCTGTAGTTTTATTAAAATAGTATTTATATTTTCCAAGTGTCAGCCAGCCTTTTTGTTTGCTGCCGTCGCTTTTTATGTAGTATGTCTTTCCTCCAACTGTCTTAAAACCGGCAGTTGCTGCCTGTACTTCAGTTGCAGAATGTGAAAAAAAAGCGCAGCCGGCCAGAAGTAAACATACCAGCATCAGTCCCTTCATCCACTGTCTTGCTCTGAGATTTTTCATAATTTTCCCCATTTCTTTATGCCCGATAACAAAATATCAGTTCTGTTTCAAAAATTACAAAAGTGTTACATTGTGTTTATTATATCGTAACGAATAAATACTGTCAACTTTTTTGTAACCAGGGACATCTCCTACCCATATGATGAAGTGTAAACAAAATTCTGGAGGACTTATCGATGAGTGACTTAGCGGCTACAAATTGCGGTTGTAATGACTGCGGGTGTGATGAATCCAGTAAAATCAAGGGTTTCTAATGGCAAATGTAGGAGTAACATATGAATGACTTAACACAGCCTAAATGTTACTCCTACTAACACCTCTTACTTATTGATCAAATATTCCTGTAGCGCATCCCTGGTTTCTTTCATCTTATCGATGCCGTTTCCGGTAATTTCATGATTGATGATGACCAGCAAACACTGGAGAATCTTCCGGTTGGTTTCCTCAGAATTTTTTAAACGCCGATTGTCATTATCAAGAAGCTCTGAATGTTTCTTGACAGTAAGCCTAAGATCTTCGTTTGGCTTTCGGAGTTCTTTAATAATCTTCCAGATACCCCAAATACCGCCTACAATCGTGCAAAACCAAATAATCTGATCACTCGTGATTGTGAACCCCATCTACATCATCCTCCTCGGAATTATTCTTTCCTTCAATAAACTGTGTAAATGCCTGATGCAGTCCAGTGGAAGCCAGTCCCATAACAGCTCCGTAGACGATTGATTCAATAGAGAATCCGCTTACGAACCCATTCAGAATGGCACCGATCACCGCCAGAATACACGGAATATCAGTGTTTGGAATCTTGTTTAAAAAAGTCGCGTGTTTGATGATATATCCTACCACCAGACAAGCGACAATGACTACCAGTACGAAATGTTCAGTTAATGTTGTAAAATCCATTGTTGAAATCCTCCTTAAATGTCTTCTGCTCCCTTGAATTCGGGGAGAGTCTTGAGATATTCATACGCTGCTTTTACCGTCATATCCCATTTATCAGTAGTTTCATATGTAACGACTTTCTGGTACGGTTCACTGATGTCACCACTCTTTTCTCTGTCCCTGATTAAGTCAGACACAAGAGATGCCACTGATATGGAACTATGGCTATTCACAACGTTGAATACGTATAAAATTCGATGGTATTCCGTAATAACGCCATCGTCCTGTGTTATTTTCTTTTTTAACGCCATAAACGTCCTCCTATGAGAATGTGATTTTTATACTTGCGGTAATGGAACACACGTCATTAACCGTAGCATTGACTGTGTTTCCAAATGTAGCTACGATATTGACTCCGCATCCGCTTCCGACTATAGCAGCTCTAAACGAAGACGGATTTACAGAATTACTTGCCGAACTACTATAAAGATACTTTCCATTTTGACGGATAGTTAACCCATTGACACTTGCGACACTGACAGACCCTCCTGCTATAATTGGTCTGGATAACGGTACATACATCGCCACCTCTTTACCTCCGGTAGTAACATATCCCACCGCATAGATTGTCAGAGTGATTGAATCTCCTTTTGTGAAATATGGCTTGAAAATATTCGAGCTCCCGAACCCAAGTTTAAGGTCATTTGCGGATGTAAGACTTTTTCCTGTGATATTTCCGTCCCAATCAACCGTAAGAGCGTTCGAACGTTCCGTGTCAGATGATCCGTTACCTATGATAAAAGGATAGTCACTTGAGATGTTGTATTTACCAATCAACAGCTGGTTATCGGAAATGTTTTTTAAATAATGTCCAATAGCTGTAGAATTTTTTCCTGAGACATCAGACGAATATCCAATAGCTACCGAACAATTTCCAGATACAGTATTACTACCGCCAATACGAACCGAATATCGGCCTTTTTCTTTTTTCGCTTCATCATTTGTATTGTAGTCTCCAAAAATTATATACGGATAACTACCTCCAGCATGTAATTCAAATTTTCCTGTATTGCCATTGCCAATCGTGTCCGCTAATGTTGTTGGATACATTTGTATACATCCGGTATTGAGTTTTAAAAAACCACTTCCCATACCATTTCCCATTGAGATCGTTTGTCCAAGTCGCACATAACTTCCTGAAATAACATCGGATTCAGAATCGCTATAATAAAGATCTACGCTGTTATTTTCGTTATTGGGTTTTAAATATAATTTTCCAAACTTCAAACTATTTTGAATCTCGCCATCTGAAATGTGGAATGTTTTACCGGTAATCCATGCTGTAGCATCAGAATCTGGCGTCACTTCCGTATTACTGGTGCCTTTAAACTGAATTGAATCATTAGTAATCTTCAATTTCAGATCATTCGATGACTCTCCAAGAATAATATCACCTTTATCAAAAGTAATATAATCCTGATGACTTGCTACCTCGGCGTTATCAGTGCTTATCAACTTATCCCAATTCAACTGCCAGCCCTCTACCGTCTGTTTAAATTCGGTAGAAGTTTTTGTGAGAACTTTCAAGTTGTCTGATATATCAGTTACTTCATCCCGAGAAGCTTTAAGCTTGATTTCTTTTGCGTTATTTGAGATGGCCGTTTCAGCGTCAGATATCCTGGTTTTAAGATCTTCCAGAGCCGGTGTCCAGGTACTACTTACGCCATAGGACGTAGAAGTCGTGTTATCTGTATAGGTAATCACAGTTCTCGTCCATAAATAAGGAGTAGCTATGTCAGTTTTTGGCGGAGAACTCAACCAAGTACCGGTTGGGGCTTTCGTCTGAGACGCGCTAAGCTGATATGCGATCGCCGTAGATTTAATACCTTTACCAGAAGCTCCGGTGTCCCCCTTGGCTCCAGCGATACAAACTCCATTTTGACTTGGGGTATAGGTCTTGTTGCCAGCACCATCCACTTTCACTGTACGGCTCCACATATACTTACCATTTACCCAAGTAGGAGCTGTGGTCGACCAGGAACCGCCTGATAAAGCTGTTTGGGATGCAGACAGGTAATATTCCTGATAAGTGTCGGCAATAGCATCATTCGCTGTCTTCTGAGCATTATTTGCTTTATTCCAAGCCTCTTTAGCTGCTTCATAGCTGCTGGACTTGGATACCTCGGAATATTTTAACGCTCCATTGCTCAGAACCGTCTGATCGACAAAATATAATGTACTGGTAGATCCAGAAGTATAAGACGGTTCAGTTTTACTCCAGTTACTGCCAATAACAGCCCCATCCGCTGGTTTGGATGGAGCCGTTAATGTAGAGGACTGAAGCAGATAATATCGCACCACTTTGTCGACAGATATAATTTTATAGAGAGTTATCTCAGCTTTGGCTTTTACTGCCATCGCCTGGCACCTCCTTATCCCTCAAGCTGACAAGTATATGCCTGAGTATTATCTACATCGTTTGCTGATACAGTAAGCGTTTTAGCAGTGGCAACTGCTGTGTCGCTACCAACCGTATACCATTTGATAGTACCAAGTCCGGAAACAGTGCCGTTATCAGCGACAGTCTGTTCAACTGCTCCTTTATATACATGTGCGGTCAGAACTGTTGATCCGGAATTGTTCTTAAATACAGTGCCGTTGGAAGATGTGATTGATACTGTAATAGCATCAGCTCCTGCGGCACCTGTGTTACCCTGCTTAGCAACACTGTACTGAGTAGCGGTTCCGCCGTTCGTATATGTAAAGACTGTTTTGGTCCACAGATACTGTCCCGGATTTACAGAAGGCGGAGTGCTCTGCCATCCAGAGGTAGGTGCTGAGGTATTCGAACTGGATGCTGCATATGTAATGTCAGCTTTGGAGATTCCATTACCGGTAGCGCCTGTATTACCTTTGTCGCCCTGGACACCTTTGATATTACCCGCATAAACCCACTTAGCATTTGTGGCATTACCTGCAACTGTACACTTGTATGTATTTCCAGTGGAGGTGTTGAGGTACATATCATTAACTCTGGCATTTGCAACACCTGAATCAGCAAATGCTGTAGCTGTAGTAGAAGTGCCTGTGATGCCTGTGCCAGCATACCACTGAGATCCGGTTGTACCAGTTGCACCAGTAGATCCCTGCTTAGCAACACTATAACTTACAGAAGTTGAGTTATCGGTATATGTGGTAGTGACTCTTGTCCACAGATACTGTCCTTGAGCTACAGAGGGAATTGATGTGGACCAACCTGATGTCGGTGGTGTTGTGTTACCAGTGGATGCAACATACTCAGTAACAGGTGTTCCTTTAATCCCCTTACCTGTTGCACCAGTGTTACCAGTTCGAGCAACTGCAAATGAGAATTTCTTATTAATCGTGATACCATCAACAGATACCGGAATAGTAGCTTCACAAGCAGCATTTACAGTCGCAGTGGTGGTGAATTTGATTGTTACTTTTGATGTACCGCTATTGGATACCGCTGCGCTGATGCCAGTCGGGCATACGATTGATTTGGCGTCTACGGTCACTACAGAGCACTGATTGTTACCACAGAAAGCGACTGCCTCGGTGGTGCATGACTGATTGGCGCCTACGCCTCCCGTGCCACCAACGAAAGTGTACGCTTCACTTGTGAGCATAACTGAATACGCATCTGTAATATCGACAAGGGTAATCTGATTACCAGCTTTAACTGTCATGTTGTTTTCCTCCTTGAATTTGAAATTCTTTTTGTTTTCATCGGTTAATCCATCAGGAAACGTGAGCTGAATTAAATAATCGTCATCAAAGGTTATCGTTTTTAAACCATTTTGAGAAGCATTACTCAACTCAACCTCTTTCAGATATGCTCTTTCAGATATGCTCCGTCAGAATTGAAATATCGTATTTTATGAGCCGGAAGTTGGTTTTCAGTGGATAAACCATATACATATTGGGTATTTTTCTTAACCGGAATATAGTTCGTGAATATGGAGTTAGGATGAAGGGTTCCTTCGGAGAATGTATCTTCCGGAGCCGGTGTCCAGTCGGTGGCGACAGTGCCTTTTTCCACTTTTAGATTTTTTATTCTGTATTTGCCAGTTCCATCAGAATAATCACATCTAACACGAATCGCCGTTTGGATTTACATAATTTACTCTTCCTGTAAAATCTGTCATATCGAAACCGGCGCAATATCGAGGCATCTGGAATTCTACCTGATTAACTTCGATATCACCAGATACTCCGAATACTGACCCGTTATTCGGCATGGTTATTGTCCTGAGCTTATCATCAATGGCGAATACCATGAGTTGCTGTGTTTTATCCATATCTCCCTCCTATGTAATCAATTCACACCTGAAATCAGTTTTCACATCAACATCATCTGGCGACAACACAAACTGAAAGCCTTCATTCCTAAATCTCGAATCGGTTGACGATATCACCCCGTATGTTTCATCATCGAGTCGCTGCCAATACCACTGAAGATATGCTGAAGAGCCAAACACTTCTCTCATACGGTCTGGATCTTCTACTCTATCTTTTCCGTGATATATAACGACTGACAGTATAGTAGATACACTGTTGTTTTTAAATGCCGTTCCCTTAGACGACTCAATGCTTAGGAATGTAGTGATTTCATCTCGTACATCATCGATATCATCTTTCGTAGCAACTGACTTAGAGGCTACTTTAAAACTACTCGCTTCAATATTCAGTTCGCCAGTAACCGTATTAAAATCAAAAAAAGAGTTCTTACCGATAAGTTTGAAGCTTCCATCTGCATATGCTTGCAGAGGAGATTCGTTCTTTCCGGTAAGAGCTCCATCGCCCATTCCGATACCTGTTGTCGATATGTAAATACCACTCGTAGGGTCTTTTATAGATTCTTTTCCGCTATAAATAGCATTACCATTCATATCAAAGCCGGCAATTTTTGCTTTGAATGCCGAAAGATCTATGACATCTATGGATGCCGCCTGAATCTTTTGACTGTTAACCTCGGCTTCAGATACGCCATTTGCAAGATTGATGGCTTTTACTATAGAGTCTTCCCCATCAGGACCCGTGATGATAAGCCGATCTGTTTTAATCGTACCGGCGGTAATAGTATCCGCATTGATAGACTTTATCTTCGCAGCCTCGATGCTGGCATCAGCAATTTTCACATTGGTAATTGCACCATCATGGATAGCCGCTGATCCTATGGAACCATCTTTAATAATTCCATTTTGAATCCATGCGTTGTTTACATTTGCAAGGTCGATATCCGCTTTCTTTGCGACCAGCTCATCCGTTTGGGTCTGCTTGACTTCAAGAGAATCAATCCGGCCTTTCTCGGCATTGAAATCGACGACATCAACTTTACCAGCGACCAACTGTGAAATTTCAGCAGTGTCTGATTTAAGGATTTTAATATCTACCTCATTGGCTTCCAACCTGCCAGTGACTTCCGCATTCTTAGCCTTTAAATCTTTAATATCTGCTGTAGCGGCACTGAGATTCTTTATTGTAGCATAATTCGCTTCAACAACTTCAGCATCAATTTTCGTAGATTTAAGGTTATCTATCTCAGCTGAATTTGCTTGTAGAGTTCCTTTTATCTCAACATTATCTGCTTTCAGATCTTTGATATCTGCTGAATCTGCAGTAAGCTGCTTTTTGATTGTTACATTATCAGCTACCAGATCATCGATTCGGCCTTTTTGTGCCTCCAAATCTTTAATAGTAGCCTTATCAGCCACCACACTTTCAAACTCGGTGACTTTGGTGTTCAAATCATCAACATCACCGCTTCGAGCCGCTGGACTAGATATATTTCCTGTAACAACGGCGGTATGTTTACCAATGGATACCCGGACTCTTTCACCAACATTAACTGCAACTATTGAAGTATACGGAGTAAGTAGCTCGGACCCATCTAATCGGACGTACCTTACTCCGCCGTTCTCGACAATAGTCCCGTAGAGGGTTGTCTCTTCAGCCTGATCTTTATTATCATTCGTAGCTTTTACAAACTGCGAAATCAAATCTTTTGATAACGCCATCAGACATCACCTCCATAGATTCGTAGTAAAAACTGCTGTTTCTGTTACTTTGCAGCCTGGCGTACACTCTATGGACTGCTTTGTTACTTTTGCTTTAACATCAATCAATCCGGCCCTTTCATAATTCAGTCGGACACAATCGTACAAACGTACCGGACAATATCCATGCGAATACGATAAGGTATACTCAACTGATGAAAGCTGAGACAATAAAGTGGTTGCATAATCTTTGATCTGACGATCGGTAGGCTCTCCAGCAAGCTGTAAATCAGTAACACGGTGAATTATTTCGCGACCCCTGTTAACAGTTGATGTGAGACTATTCGGATCATCGTTGACAACCCTTGCGTAATAATTATCGTGGCTTCCGGAATAAAGGACTTCTACCACATTCGGTATCCCATAAATATCGTGTTCTAAGCTGATATCAGGGTATAAAATTGAACTGTTGTCATCCGTATATGTCCATACAGGCTGCAAAGAAGCCGCATCCTGATCCGGAAGGAAAAGAACACGGCCCATTTCATCGAGTCCTAAATTGTATTTGGCATTTGCAACAAGATCTTTTGTGAACGTTAGCCAGGAATCACTTGTGTTTGCCACAAAATCATTGTAGAGTTTATCGGTGGCAGTTGTTTCAACCACCGGAGCACGCATATTATCACGAAGGATTTTGTATGTGTTACTCATAACGTTTCCGCCCTTCAAAATTGAATATCCGATAGGCGGAGGATTCTCTTTTAATTCTAATAATGGTGTATAAGCATCAATGGACACCTTCTGATATCGCCCATCGAAATTGGATTTCGGTGTTTGTACCAGGAAAGTGCCCATTGGAAACTTCTCTTTTATTCCATTTTGAATTGTTATGAGATACACTCGTATGTAGCATTCACCGAGCAAACTGCTCATATCAAACGTTGCCGATCCGAGTGTATCTGCGTCTGAATCCCATTCGATATTACTCTGTATCACATCTGTGAGTTGGGCTTTATCACACCAAGACCCAGGGTCCACTATGTAATACTCGAAAGTCTGTTCCATGGATTGAGTCCAATCTGGCATGTTAAATACCTCCCTCCACTCTTGTGATATCAAGCGACACCGGAATCGATACTTCACAATGTGTCTGACTGATCGATACCGAAATAGATGCCCAATAACCGCTTCCAGACGGTTCTCTCACATAAACATCCCCTGTATAGATCGCCAGTCTTCGTAAAGCGTATAAAGTTTCGGTATCATTCCTTGGAATTTCGACTTTCCAAGACGAGGTTTCGCCAAGCTGCGTACCGTAGTAGGATACCGGACGCTTCCGGCCAATATATTCCACAACCGACACATCAACACCGTTTTTATCAGACACATCAAGATTATACGGTAACCGAACTAATGATCCGGACCATGATGGCTCTTCTGGAATATCAGCTTCATCCACATCCGAAGTTATTAAATCAGACCATGTCTCATCCCACTGTATGATTGCAGCCACTTCTTTGATCGGGTATCCCGGAGGATCGTAATAACTTACCGCACCAGTATCATCAGTTGTAACGACAATTCTGTATCGAGCATAATCCAACGACGGGTGTGGATCGGTGATATAGATGTTTTCTGTATTCTCAAGACCGCTGGCTATTTCAATGAGTTCGCCAGTATAGTCTCTTCGATATACAGCCAAAGTAACATTATGGATTGGATTTCCATCTTCATCTATGCAGTATGGTCTGATATAACATGAGTAAGTATCTGCGTCATATCCAATATCGGCGTTAATACCATAGTTCCGATCAGTCCAAGCTACATCAAATTCCAGCTCATCGCTTGCTGTAAGTCCGGAATCCAACGAAACAGTACATGAAACCCTATACGTGATATTGTTTTCCAGATCAATGTTTCCAGCTGACAATTCAACCATTAAATCCTGATCTGTATCGAAGAACTTCGAATATACTTCTTCCCCCCGGCTTATAATAGTGTTATTTCCGGTGCGATCACTGGTGCTGTATGTCTGTGTCGAAACGATTGAAAGATGATATCCAAGTACATTTTGAGTTACTGGACTTGCTTCCCCTTTTATATAGAAGGGAAACGATTCCAGAGTCTCTATATCAGACCCCGCTGAATCGACCATATTGAGCTGTAGCGTTGGTACTGCGTACACATTGATCGTTCGCTGAACTGACCAGTCCCCATATTTTCCGGTAACACCGGCTGTTCGAACACGCCATAATATTTTGGTTCCCTCTGAATAAGCAGACGTGCTCAAGGTTTTATAACTGGTGTCGTCGATGTGATCTCCAGTTTTTGTATTCTTGATGGTTTCAGTCTTTTTCACACCATCAATCACTGTTTCAAGCTGAGCATAGGTCTGACTCGAATTGTCTTCTGAATTATGAACCCAGTATAATCTGACACTCTCTCCCACTGTTGCCGTTGTGGTAGATGACCATGTGGTTGGAGCTGCCGGTAATTTACCGAGTTTCAGAGATTTAACAGCAGTCCATCCAGATACCTGATCATTACTGTTGTAAGCTCGAACTCTGAAGAAATACTGATATCCTGTTTCGATACCGGTGATTTCGGTGTGTGTAACCCCCTCAACAGTTCTGGTATGAACCTGATCTGGATTGCTCGCAAAGTAGGTTCTGTTTGTAGTATACTGCACCTCATACTTTGTACAATTATGCACGCTATACCAGCTTAAAGTTACTCCCGTATCTGATAAAGCTTTCAGAGTTCTGATTGCTTTTGGGGTAGCCGGACTCGAAGAAGCACTGGATGAATAATCGGACCAGTCACTGTGTAGTTTACCTCTCCAAGCACGGCATTTCACTTTGTAATCTGCGCCAACAGCCAATGTGCATGACCATGACGCAGAGTTACTGATAATTTTGGCTTTTCCGGATTTATACCTGGACTTATCGTTTTTTACAACATAAAATTCGATATATGTTCCATGAACATCCAGGTTATCCAGTCTAGCTGTAAGTTTCTGTTTGCTTACAGTAACCGTAGGCGCAGAAGGTTTCGTTGGCGGATTCGCAGAAAAACTGTAATTTTTAAGTTTTGACCATTGTGCTGTCCACCATAGGCAATCGTTCCCGTTAACTTTTCGAGTATTGGCAATAGGCTGAACTTTGACACTGACCGCAGCCGCATTTGAAGGAGCGGTGTATGTAGCTTTCGGATGAGTTGTTGTGGATTCATCGCCGATGAAAGTCGTACCGTTTGAAGTACGGTAATACCAAATTACTTTATACTCTTTTGTACTATTTTCCTGCCCCCACTGCCATTCAATGTAAACAGTCCTATCCGTCCCCTGCTGAAGACCAATTTTATTAATGCTGACACTGGAATTAAAATTCGTGGTCGCATTCGCATAGTTATCGGTAAAGTCATCTGACAAAATCATCGCCTCCTTCCTACGGTTGCTGCTCTAACAAGTGTTTCTACAGCTTCAGAAATTTCACTGTCATTGTCATATGTGATTCCGTTGATGCTGTTATAAGTGTTACCAACACTTTTAAGACTTTTTTCAAGTTTACCAATCGCCCGTACTACTTCCTCAGAATTTCCATTTTGACGGTTTCGGTTTGATAAATTACCAATAGCTCTTAAAGTTGCTAAAGGAGTGAATGATGGATCTGAAAACAGATCATTCATTTGTCCGGCTCCCGCCTTTACATTCGTGAGGTCCAGCACCGGTCTGATAGTCGGTGAAGTGTCCATATCGGAATCAACCAAGTCATTCATACCGGATAATGCTTTACGGATTGATGTAAACGCGGTTTCACCCATGTTCTGTCCAGCATCATAGGTCTTTGATTCCATAGCATTCATACCAATGATCAAACCTTCACCAAGCCATTTACCAGCCTGAATCGTAAGTTTTGACGGTGAATGGGATTTCTGACCTGCTTTCTCACCTCTTACAGCAGCCTGTCCAAGTGCATAACCCGCGTTATACACAGAATTCTGCATAGCATTCATACCAATCACAAGACCTGACCCAAGGTTAATACCGTTCATATAGAAATTTGTATATGCCTGACTAACCCCATAAGCAGACGCTGTGCCGAGATACGTGGCAGCATTTACAGCCTGTGTAGTCTGTGCCTGAATACCAAGAGCAAATGCTGAGATAAGCGCAACACCAATTCTCTGGAATTCTTTTTCTTTTGAAGACATTGCTGTCTCCATGGAGTCAACGACTTTCGCTGCTGACGATGTAACCGCTGATGTTTTGGACTTCATTCCCTTGGCCAATGACGACGTAAGTGTGCTTCCGACGTTTCGTACATCGGAGGAGGAATCCTTGAATGCATTCATGAATCCCTTGACGTTTGTTTCCGCAAGTGTATCAATAGCCTGTACAAACGTTCCAACGCCATTTGCTCTTACAGAATCCGTGGCATTAACTGCTTCAACAAGACTCTTAACTGCTTCTGAAGCACCGGATACCTTTTCCGGATTTACGTCTGTTAAAGTTTTTGAGTAGTCATTCAATCCTGTTCCAAAGGATTTCAGCTGTCCGGCAAGTTTTGAAAGATCTTTGTTACCGGTTATCATTCCGAATAAACCGCCACTCTTCGGAAGCGCATCGTTAAGTGCAACTAAGGCTTTGGCCGCTTTTGCAGACGCAAGAATATCCTCAGCATTAATTCCTTTTACGGTATTTGCATAAGCAACTATGGCTTTACCAAAGGCCTGTAACTGTGAACCAAATTTTGAGAACGAGGCGTCTCCCGAAAGAAATGCAGTTACCGCACTGATTATCTCAGTTCCCGTCAGTTTCAGAATCGCTCCACATAATGAACTAATCCCTTTACCAACAGATTCATCAATATTTTTAGCCCCTTCTATAAATGGCTTTGCGTTTTTCATAAAGTCGCCGAGATTCTTACCAAGATCTGGTAAAGTCTTACTGATATGAGCGGCTAAGGCTGTCAATCCTATAAGAGCTAATATCAATGCTGAAAGAACGGCCACACCGATTAAGGCAGGTACTGCAACGGTACCAACAACAGCCAAAACGACACAACATCCAGATAGCGCTAACAAGAAGATGGACAAAGCCTTCACCATGCCAAGAGCCTGATCAGGATCTAGGTCTTTTAATTGATACAATATAAATGCTAAAGCTGCCACAACCGCCGTTACCACAGCTAAAGAGACCAAACCAGGTAATGCCGCAGCACCAACAATACTCAGTAGTCCAAGTGTTACAGACATAGCAAGCAATAATATCGACAGTGACGCCGCTACAGCAAGTGAATTCTTTACTGGTAAATCACGAAGAAGATATAAAACACCAGCAAGTACCACTATAACTGCTGTAATAGCAATCAGACTGATGATAGAACCTGACGCCTTACTTCCAGCTAACTCCATGAGTGCAAACATTCCCATAAGCGCTCCTAAACATGCTGTTGCGATGGCAAGCTTAATCGAATCGATCAAGGATAATGCGGCTACTGCGGCAGGCCCCAACCCCATTGCAAATTTTTTGGCAACTGCGGCAGCCATAACTCCTATAGCAACTGCCATAGCGATAACATTTCCTTTTACGTCATTCGCACCTCGTGTAGCCCAGATCATCGCTGTCGTGATCGCACCAAGTAAAGTAACAGCGAGAACACCTTTTATAAGTTGCTCCGTATCAACAAGGCCAAGCAGAACTGATATTCCGGCAAGAAGTCCAATCGCGACTGATACCGCAAGTAGTGTTCCAGCCAGTTTTACA
>OGRN01002752.1_pt1 | contig 13154 bp, 13 predicted proteins | sample 1553401 | NCBI WGS metagenome assembly OGRN01 (sample SAMEA2580096, study PRJEB22360) | human gut metagenome | biome: human gut; feature: human-associated habitat; material: faeces | place: Denmark | collected 2008/2010 | reverse complement strand
GTAGAAGCCATCTTGAAGCAGAAGTTGCTCGTGAGTGCCCATCTCGACGATGTCACCCTCCCTCAACACAAGAATCGTGTCCGCATCGCGTATGGTCGAGAGACGATGCGCGATGACGAAACTCGTGCGCGTGCTCGTGAGCTCAGTCATCGCATGCTGGACGAGACGTTCCGTACGCGTGTCGATGGAGCTCGTCGCCTCGTCGAGAATGAGGATTTCGGGATCCGCGAGCAGGGCGCGCGCGATGGCGATGAGCTGGCGCTGACCCGCCGATATGTTGGAAGCCTCCTCGTTGATGACGGTGTCGTAGCCATCGGGGAGTGTATGGATGAAATGATCGACGTGAGCTGCCCGGGCGGCGCGCTCTATCGCCTCGTCGGTCGCCCCATCCACCCCGTAGGCAATGTTGTCGCGAATGGTCCCGTTGAACAGCCACGTGTCCTGGAGCACCATGCCCATGTGCGAACGCAGCTCGTCGCGCTTGATGGTGCGAATATCGCGCCCATCGAGCAGAATCGCGCCCGCGTCGATTTCGTAGAAGCGCATCAGAAGATTGACGATCGTCGTCTTTCCCGCTCCGGTGGGACCGACGATCGCGACCATCTGCCCGGGCTGCACCTCGACCGAAAGGTCATGGATGACAGGCTTTTCCGGATCGTAGCCAAAGCGCACGTGCTCGAACTGCACGTGTCCCTTGCGCGCCGTCGTGTCGGGAAGAAGCGCGGTCTCGTCGCTCATCTCGGGTTGGTCGAGAATCTCGAAGACGCGCTCGGCGCTGGCAATCGTGGCCTGGAAGGTATTGATGATGCCCGCCAACTGGCTGATGGGCCGTGTGAAGTTGCGCATGTACTGCGTGAACGCTTGTACCTCACCGACGGTGAGCGCGCCGATGACCGCCTGCCAGCCACCTATGCACACTATGGCGATGTAGGCGAGGTTGCCCACGAAGATCATGAGCGGGCGAATCAGGCCCGAGACGAATTGCGCGCGCCAAGCGTGCCCGAAATACTCGTCATTGATGCGCTCGAAGTCCCTGATCGCGCCCTCTTCGTGCGCGAACGCCTTGACCTCGGTGTGTCCGCCGTAAGTCTCCTCGATGTGCGCGTCCAGCACGCCAAGCGCGGTCTGCTGGGCGAGGAAGAACCTCTGCGAGCGTTTCGCGACGACGGCCGTGAGCGCGATGGAGATGGGCAGCGTGCACAGCGCGACGATGGTGACGAGCGGACTCATGAGCATCATCATGACAAAGACGCCGATGATGGTGATGACCGACGTGAGCGCCTGCGTCATGCCGTCTTGCAGCGTCGTCGAGATGAGGTCGATGTCGTTGACGACGCGCGAGAGGATGTCACCCTTCGAATGCGAGTCGTAATAGGACAGCGGGATGCGGTTGAGCTTCTCCTCGGTCTGCTGACGTAGCGAGTAGACGACGTTTTGCGCGACACGCGCCATCACGAACGCCTGCAGGTACGTGAAGACCTGATAGCAGACGTACAGGACGATGAGCACGAGCAGAATCTCCCTGAGCAGGTCGAAATTCACGCCGGCTCCCGGCTCGCCATTGGCGATCGCGACGCCGCCCCTGAATATCTCGGTTGTCGCCAGGCCCAGCTGCCGCGGCCCGAGTATGTCGAAGACCGTGGCGATGATGGCGCAGACGAGCACGAGGACAATCTTGGGAATCTCGGGCTTGACGAACGCAAGCAGGCGGCGAAACGTCCGCTTGGCATTCTTCGCCTTGCGCGTCGGCATGGCGGCGTGGGGACCATGGGGCCCGTGATGCCCGGGACCAGGGCCATTGCCCGCCATGGGATTCTTGTGCTGAGGGGACATCCGCTAGCTCGCCTCGCCTTCCGTGATCTGGGAGGCGACTATCTCGTTGTAGACCTCACTCGCCCCGAGCAGCTCCTCGTGGGTGCCAATCGAATCGATGCGTCCCTCGTCGAGCACGATGACCATGTCGGCATCCATAGCCACGGCGACGCGTTGCGCCACGATGAGCACCGTCGCGCCCTTCGTCGCGCGCTTGAGATGGGCGCGAACCTGGGCGTCGGTCTTGAAGTCCAGGGCCGAGAACGAATCGTCGAAGACGTAGAGCCCCGCCTTCTTGGCGAGTGCGCGCGCTATCGCGATGCGCTGCTTCTGTCCGCCGGACAGACCACCACCAGCTTGCGTGACCTGCGTTTCGAAACCGTCGGGCTTTTCCATGATGAAGCCATACGCCGCCGCTTCGCGCGCCGCCTCGATGACCTCATCGTCACTGGCGTCCTTGTTGCCATAGCGAATGTTATCGGCGATCGTCCCCGTGAACAGCGTGGTCTTCTGCGGAGCATAGGAAATGAGCGTGCGGAGCTGCGCTTGCGGAATGCGCGCGATATCGACGCCATCGAGCAGGATTCGTCCGTCCGTGGGGTCGTAGAAGCGTTCGATGAGGTCGACAAGCACGCTCTTGCCCGATCCCGTCGCCCCGATGAGCGCATAGGTCTTGCCCGCCTCGAGCTCGAAGCTTATGCCATCGAGCGTCGGCTCCTCTGCACCCTCGAAGGTGAATCTGACGTCCTCGAAGCGCACGGTGTGCGCCCGATTGGGGGCGGGAACCTCGACGCGCATGGCATCATCGGGATCATGGACGGAAGGCTCGCAGTGCAAGACGGCCGTGATGCGCTCGGCAGCAGCCTGGGCACGTGGCCAGATCATGAAGATCATCGAGAGCATCATGACCGACATGAGCAACAGCATGGCGTACTGGATGATCGCCATCAGATCGCCCGCCTGGAAGCTTCCCAAGTCGACCAACTGCGCGCCAACCCAGGCGATGACGATGATCACGAGGTCCAACACGAAACCGATAAGCGGCATGAGCACCGACATACGGCGTGCCACGGAGACGTTGGTATCGGCGAGCACCTTGTTGGCGACCGAAAAACGCCCCTCCTCGAAGCTTTCCTTGTTGTACGCCCTGATGACGCGGATACCCGTGAGGCCCTCACGCGTGACGCGATTGAGGTCGTCGATGCGAGCCTGCAGGGACCGCAGGAGCGGGACGGTGAATTTCATGACGATAGCCACGATGACGGCCATGATGGGAATGGCCGCGAACACGGCTATCGAGAGCTCGACGCTCTTCTGGAACGCCATGAAGGCCGCCCCGACGAACATGATGGGCGCCATCATGGCAATCGTCATGCTCATGAGGGCGAAGCGCTCGAGCTGTTGGATGTCGTTGGTCGTGCGCGTGATGAGGGACGAGGTGCCGAACTCTCCGATTTCGCGCAGACTGAACGCGGTAACCCGCTTGTAGACGGCGCTGCGCAGGTTGCGTCCGAACCCCATGGAAGCACGCGCGGCGCATAGCCCCGCCGCGATATCGGCAACAACGCAGCCAAGTGCCCAGAGCAGCATCAAGCCACCCGTCTGGAAAATGTAGGGCACGTCGCCATTCGCGACACCCGTGTCGATGACCTCGCTCATGAGGTTGGGAATCATGAGATCGCAACCGACGCGAATGGCCGTAAGAACGAACGCCCCTACGAACAGGGGCGTGAAGCGCATGAAATATGTCCTGACGAGCTTGAGCATGGCCAAGCGGGATTAGGACCTATATCCATTGGGATTGGCCTGCTGCCAGCGCCACGAATCAGCACACATGTCCGCAATGCCGTATCGCGCCCGCCATCCGAGCTCGTCTACCGCCTTGGCGCAGTCGGCATAGCAGGCCGCTATGTCTCCCGCTCGGCGCGGTTTGATGGCATAGGGAACCTCAACGCCGGTTGCATTTTGGAAGGCGTGCACAAGCTCGAGCACACTCGTGCCATTGCCCGTCCCCAGATTGTAGACATGCAAGCCGCCCTCGGGCTTAATCGCCTTGAGCGCGGCGACATGTCCGCTCGCGAGGTCCATGACGTGGATGTAATCGCGCACGCCGGTGCCATCGGGCGTGTCGTAGTCATCGCCAAAGACGCCGAGCTTTTCGAGCTTGCCCACGGCAACCTGCGTGATATAGGGCATGAGGTTATTGGGGATGCCGGACGGGTCCTCGCCCATGGTGCCCGACGGATGCGCACCGATGGGGTTGAAGTAGCGCAGCAGCACAACGTTCATGTCCGGGATGGCGCGCTGGACGTCGGCGAGGATGTCCTCGATGATGGACTTGGTGCGCCCGTAGGGATTGGTGGCTTCGCCCTTGGGCATGTCCTCGGTCAAAGGCAGCGCTTGCGGCGTGCCGTATACCGTGGCCGAACTCGAGAAGATGATGTTCTTGCAACCAGCATCGCGCATGGCCTCAAGCAGCTTGACCGTGCCGCCCACGTTGTTATCGTAGTACTCGATGGGCTTCTCGACCGACTCGCCCACGGCCTTGAGCCCGGCGAAGTGAATCACGCAATCGATGTCATGCTCGGCGAAGACCTCGCGTAGCTTGTCCGCGTCACGAATGTCGCCTTCGATGAAGGGAACGTCTACTCCCGTGATGGCCTTGATGCGCTCGAAGACGACCGGAGAGGCGTTGCACAGATTGTCATATGCGATGGGCTTGTGACCAGCGTTTAGAAGCTCGATGATCGTGTGGCTTCCGATGAAGCCCGCTCCTCCCGTGACCAGAATCTTCATTGCTCTCCCCATGAAGTGGATTTATGACTCTTGGCCTATGATAGCGCAGGAGCCATTTGGTGAGAGAACGTTTGCGTAACGACTTGCGCCTACTTGCGCAAGCCCCAGCAAAACAGCAGCAGCATGAGAACCGAGCACGCTCCCATGATGATGGCAAGCCCGCCCACGTAGCTCGCCCACGGTAAGGTCATGACGACGGTGCCCACGGCTCCGAACACGGTGTACATGAAGTTCACGATTGCGCTAGCCGAGCCCACCTGCTCGGGTGGCTGGTCAAGCAGGACAACGAAGGCGTGCGGACGAATGATGCCCTCCATGAGAGCGTAGGGCGCGAAAACGAGGAAGAGGGCAAGCGGTCCCCATGGTCCGAAGAGCCAGGTGAGCGCAGCACCCGCCAAACCGAGCATGATGCAAAGCAAAGTGAGGGGCCTGGGGCGCATCGCCTTGGACAGGCGCAGGTAGACAAAGGGGGCAAGCACGCTCACGGCGCAGGTGCCGGCATACACGAGGTTGTAGACGAGATAGCTCGCGCCAAAGTCGTCGAGCAGAATGTACGAGGCCACGGCGATATAGCCCATATAGGGCAGCCCAGCCAGGGCAACGATGAGCGCCATGGTGCAGAACGTGCGCTTCGAAAGCAGCCTGCGTCCGCGGGAAAGTGTATCGCGCAGGGCCGGAATGACGCCGGAAGCGAGCCGCTGGGAAGGCTGCAAGGTCTCGGTGATGAGAAAGGCGAAGACGAGATCGACGCTTCCCATGACGGCGAGGGCGATGAATATCTCGCGCCACCCGCCAATGCTCAGCAGCAGCGTCCCGAGGAAAGGGGCGAGGACGGGGCCGATGATGACAAGCGACTGCAAAAGCGACATCGCGAACTTGAGGTCCTTGTCGGCATAGGCATCCTTGATGAGCGCCGTGACATCGGTCTCGACCAGACCAAAGCCCACGGCCTGTCCGATGCGAAACGTCGTGAGCACGAGCACCGACGTGGAAAGCGCGCAGCCGAACGAGGAGACGGCGAAAATCGCGCAGCTCGCCACGAGGACCGGCTTACGCCCGAACTTATCGGAAAGCGGTCCCGAGACGAGAATCGCGAAGGCCGAGACGAACATGAACATGAACATCGTGAGGTTGAGAAACGATGCCGTGGTGTCGAACTCGTGAAGGAGACCGGGAAGCGCCGGCACGTACATGTCGATCGCGAGGATGAGCGTCGTGTTGATGACGAGCACGCACGCCAGAAAGGCGCGCGGCCCGAGGTGTTTCTGTGGCATGGCGAGTTGCATGGGCCATAGGATAGCGCAACGGGGCGAAGACGCCATGCCAGACCGGCATCACACCTTGCGAAGGCTCAGGGAACCGCTCGCCATGTCCACGTCAAAGCGCCCGATGACCTCGGCATTGGGGTCTCCATAGGTGACACTTCCCTTGGCGTTGGGCGGCCCGGCATCCGGCGAACCCGATTGCACTGGGAAATCACTATCGACACGACCCGACAGGGCATCATAGGAGAGCCCGAAGGCGCTCTGGCTTGGAAGCGCGACATTTACCGAGCCGCTCGCGATATCCAGCTTCCCGTTCTTGGGACACTGTCCGGTCGAGATGCTGACATCGCCACTGGCTATTTTCAGGTCAAACGCCTCAGTGAGATCGCCAGCCAAGGCAACGTGACCACTTGCAATGTCGGCTTTGAGATTCTGGACGACCACATCGGCTACCTCGACAGTACCGGAGGCGACGCCGAGTTTCGCGGTCTGGCACGTTAGGCCCTCGACCGTGTAATCGCCCGAGGCGACATCAAGCTCGAAGCGCTCGAGGGACTGAGCGACGCTACGCGGAACCTTGACCTCGAGCTGCTTGGAGCCGAAGCTCGAACAGCCCGAAATGCCGTTTTTGAGAGTGTCGTAGCTAATGTAGAGAGTGCCATTCTCGCAGGTCCAGCGCAGGGGATGGCTGCGCACGGCCGAGCCCGTCTCCGTAAAGACGACCTCGCCACCCGTCTCGGCATCATCGCAAACGGTGATGGTAGCCGAGCCGGCCGCCCACGCAATGGAGATGCTACGCACATCTGCACCGGCGACAGTCCCCGCACCGGTTTCGCGCATGGTGACATCATCGTAGGAATAGTCGAAGTCATAGCTCGGCGTGCAGCTCGCGGAGCAGCTCGCGATGCCTCCGCACAGCACGATGGCCAAAAGGACGAGAAGGCCGATCTTCACATACGAAGCGGTTGTGAGACGCGTCATGGCTATCGGCCCTCCCCACGTTTTTCCTCGTGAGAGGCACGCCAGTTCGGGTCGTCTTCGACGACGCGAACGATCCAGTAGTAGATGGGAATCGTGAGGAAGATGACCCAGCCGGGGTGCCACCATCCAAAGACGAAGCCGATCACCAGGAAGATGATCACGCACAGCACGGGATACGGAAACGTCGCCCAGGGGCTATGCGCGGGACGTGTGGATACGTGCTGTCCGTCGGGCGCCTGCGGAGCATAGCGCGTCTGCGGATCGGGTGGTGGCGGCTGCGGCGTGTCCGGAGCCTTTCCCTGCGCGCCAGAAGCATCCTTAGTCGCCTGCGCGACGGCATCCTTGAGCTCGTCTTTCAGCTCGTGGACCTGCGCAGCAGCCTCGGCGCGGGCGGTCGATGCCGCCACGCTTTCGGCAGCTGCTGTGATGACGTCAGCGGAGACTTCGGCCGTCGCCTCCTTGTCGGCTTCCTCGAAGCGCACGTCGTCGCTGATGTCCACATCCACACGCACTAACTCGTCAAGCGTCACGCCGTAGAGATCTGCGAGGGCAATGAGATTGCCCGTATCGGGTGATGATTCCGCTCGCTCCCATTTGGAGACGGCTTGTCGGGAAAGGCCAAGCCTATTTGCCAGTTCCTCCTGGCTATAGCCCTTCTCGCGACGCATAGCTGCAAGGCGCTGCGCGATTTCTACGTTCATGCGGGTGCCCTTTCGTCTTGACGTCATGCATCCTCTCATTCGTCAAACATACGGGTTGCGCCTTGGTTGCACTAGCCTTTTTAGTAGTCATTTCACGCATTATCGCACGCAACCGACGGTTGCGCACGTCCATGAACGGGGCAAATCAAAAGACGATAGCTCTTCCTTTCTCGTACCCAAAGGCAAAGCGGGGAGAAGCGTCCCCGGCGTGAGCCGGCGTGCTATTCTGGAAAGAGAACCATTTCGGCCTAGAGGGAGCACGCCATGAACCAAACTGACTTGATGGGCAAGCGCGTCGTCATCGCATTGGGCGGCAACGCTCTGGGCGATGACCCCAAAGAACAGCGAAAGCGCATTGCCGGCAGCGCCAAGTTCATCGCCAAGATGATCAAGGAGGGCATCAACGTCGTCATCACGCACGGCAATGGCCCACAGGTCGGCATCATCAACCAGGCCTTCGAGGTTGCTCATGACGATGATTCCGCCCGCGTGCCCTTCATGCCGCTGCAGGACTGCAACGCCATGAGCCAAGGGTATATTGGAGCGCAGCTCACCTGCGCCCTCATGAACCAGCTGCACGAATTCGACATCATGCGTTCGGTGGTCGACATCGTGACCCATGTGGTGGTGGACGATGACGATCCCGCGTTCAAGGACCTGGAAAAGCCCATCGGCGCCTTCATGACCAAGGACGAGGCAGAGAAGCTCTCCAAAGCCGAAGGTGTGCCGGTCAAGGAGGATTCGGGCCGCGGTTGGCGTCGCGTCGTGGCAAGCCCCCGCCCGCAGCACATCCTCGAAATCGACCAGATCCGCGATCTCATGGACGCCGGTTACGTGGTCGTCGCCTGCGGAGGCGCGGGCATCCCCGTCATCGAAAGCGATGACCTCTACACCGAGGTCGAGGCCGTCATCGACAAGGACCTCACGAGCTCGATTCTGGCCTGGAAGCTCCGGGCGGACTTCCTCGTCATCCTCACGGCGGTGGACAAGGTCTGCCTGAACTTCAACACACCCGAGCAAAAGGAAATCGACACCATGACGGTACATGAGGCGAGAGAATACATCGACCAGGGGCAGTTTGCCCCCGGTAGCATGCTGCCCAAGGTGCAGGCCTGCGTGGAGTTCGTCGAGGCGCATCCCGGCGGCCGGGCCCTCATCGCCTCGCTCGAACACGCCGCCGAGGCGCTGCGCGGCGAGAACGGCACCCTCATTACCGCGTAGGAACCGGCTCCTAATACCCCATCTCGTGAAGGCGCGCGTCATCCAGGCCAAAGTAATGCCCGATTTCGTGAATGACGGTCTTGCGAACCTCCTCGGCAATTTGCTCGCGCGTGGCGAAGCAGCGTTCGTGCGGTCCCTTGAAGATGGTAATGACATCAGGGTATCCGCCCTCGAAATCGCCGTAGTAGCGCTCGGTGAGGGGCACCCCGCTGTACAGGCCCAGGATCTCCCCGCCGTAGCGCGTGCCCGCCGGGTTGCCTGCCTCGTCCAGCCTTCGCAGCTCCTCGTCGGTGGGCTCGTCGGCAATGACCACCGCGACGTTTTCCATGTCCTGCACGAACTGCTCGGGCATGTCATCGAGCGCCTGCTCGACCAGCTCCTCGAATTCGTCATCGCTCATGTGAACCATGGGTCCTCCCTATTTCGTGCCGAAGATGCGGTCGCCCGCATCACCCAGACCGGGAACGATGTAGGCGTCCTCGTTGAGGCCCTCGTCCACGGCGGCGACGTAGATGTCGACATCGGGATGGGCTGTGCGCACCGCCTCGATTCCCTGCGGTGCAGCAACTAAGTTCACGAGGCGAATGTTGTTGCAGCCGCGCTTCTTCAGGCTGGAGATTGCGTCAACTGCGCTGCCACCCGTGGCCAGCATGGGATCGACCACCATGATGACGGAGCTTTCGTAGCCCTCGGGCATCTTGTAGTAGTACTCCTCGGGCAGGTGCGTCTGCTCGTTTCGCGCGAGGCCGATATGACCCACGTGGGCAAAGGGCATGAGCTCCAGCAAACCGTCGACCATGCCGAGGCCAGCGCGCAAGATGGGTACGATGGTGAAGAAGTCGTCCTTGAGGACGGGGAATGACCCACGGCAAATGGGCGTGTCGACCTCACGCATCTTCGTGGGGAAGTCACGTGTGATCTCGTAGCCCATGAGCAGGGAGATTTCCTTCAGCAAGGTTCTGAACTCGGGTGAGGACGTATCGCGATCCCGCATGCGCGTGAGCTTTGCCTCAATGAGCGGATGGTCGATGACATGTACGCTTGCCATGGGGTGCCTTTCGGGAGTGGGGGGGATTACCGGCTATGAACCATCGTCTGCGAGTCGAGTCGCTCGGCAATCCACGTCTTGATCACTGCCTGCCGATTAATCCCAAGACGCATGGCCTCTGCATCGAGACCCGCAACCATCCATTGAGGAAAATCGACATTGACGCGCTTAACCTCACGGTTTGGATATGTGGGATTATCGAAATCGAAAAAGTCCTCCATGCTCTCACCAGCATCAAATGCTGCCTCGAGTCTATCGTTCGTTTTTGCCCTGCTCATATCGCCTCACCTCTTTTTCTGTTGCCCTGCGTGCCGATATCAGGCGAATCGCCTCTCCCCGCATTGTATGTACCACGCTAAATACAGCTGCATATGTCGCACCAATGGCAAGTTTGCGCTCCTCCCCGCGTTTTCTCGCCGGAAGTACGACCAAATCAGGATCATCCCAGATTTCCTGCGCTTCCTCGAAGCTGACCTTGTGCTTCTCTATGTTTAACTCGTTTTTATGCTCATCATATTCGAATAGCATATATACCTCCTGGGTATATATATTATATATCGCGTGGCATATTTGATAAAGACGAATCTGAGCGCATTGATAATTCACGCAACAAAAAAGCCGCTGATGAGCGGCTTGAGAAACTGCGCACTAGGCCTCTCTTTTCGCTTGCCATCGAAACAGGGCGTTGTCCGCATGAAAGCGAATCGCCTTGCGAAAAGAATTGGTGAAACATCCGGTTATCGCGTTCACGACAGCTGCGCCGAACAGGGCGTACAACACGATGGTCGCCAAAGGAGTGCAGCCTTCCAGAACATATGGAATGAACAAAAAGGAATAAGCCAGAAAGATGAGCACCAAGCTCGTCTTCCACGGAAACTTCCTGACCATGAAGTCGGCGAACTTATACCACCACGGCAAGGGCCCTTCCGGCCTGTCGTTGATGCCCTTGTTTCCATTCGCGATGACCGAAGACTGCCTCTCGTTCTTCCCGTACGCGACTTCCCACCAAGCGATGTATTGCTCTTCCTGCTGACCAGACGAATCCGAAGGTCCCTCGTTCCAAACTTCGTGAGTCGACTCTTCTTCCTGGTAGTCGGATGAATCAGAAAATTCCCAGTCCCAAACACCGGATGCCGTCTCTTCGTGCGTCGATCCTTCATGCGTCGGCTCTTCACGCGTTGCAGCTGCCTCAACGCTGAAAACAGCATTCTTGTCGTTGGCGAAGAGCGCATCCATGAACTCCTTCGCGGCATTCAGACGGGCCGCTTCCTCGGTCGACCCGCCGGCATCGGGATGCGCAATCTTAATCTTCGTGCGATAGGCCTTCGTGACATCCTTGTACATGTAGGCCCTCGACAGGCCCAGAACTTGCTCGGCCTCCCGCTTATTCATCGGACGCCCCGTCACCGGAGCGAACGACCTCCGCAGTCCGAGCACGTCGTTTCTTCTGGAATTCGTAGACCCTCTCGAAAACGCTGTCGACACCCGATATCAATCCATACCTCAAAGGCTTGGTCATGAACGGATAGATCCCGTTGGCAAGGGCCAGCGCACAGTATCCGAGGAAGATGAACGTTGAGGTCACAGTCTGCGCGTCCATGTGCCAGAAATACACATAGACGCCGAAGGCCACCAAGGCGATACGATAGGGAAAGTGTTGAACGATACCCCGAAGGATCCTGTAAGGCAGCGGCGCAGCTGCAGGAAGCGGTGTGTCCAGCTTCTCGCGCCGCAGCTTCTTCGTCTCAGAATCTTCGCCCGTCCCGCTGAAGGCACCATGCTTACCGAAGAGCAGGATGAACGGATAGGCGACCATGAGCATGAAGGCGCTCATGGCAATCACCATGACAGGGTCTGCCACTTGCGCCTGGTCCGCATAACGGACGTACGTGAAGCTCAAATATATGGAGACGAGCCCATACGCGAAGATGCGCACGCGATTGCCCCGGTCATATGCTTGCAGGCTCTTGAACGCGAAGAACACCGCAATGGCGATCTCTAAGACAATGGCAACTAATGGCAACGCAAGGAGCGTGAACATGATTCTAGATTTCCCGAGACCGTCTGTTCCGAAAGTATGCCCTACCTCTATTCTTAAATATCAACGGCAGGATCGTAGGGGCCGAATTCGTCGAAATGATACTGAGCGGCAATCTCGGGCTGGAAGAAATGCGTGCTTTGCCCATGAGCAACGAGGTTATTGCGTATATTCGCCCCTTCATTGCAGAAATACTCCCTTATCGCCTGTTCGATAGCCCCTGGATTGATCTGATAGGAATAGACGACCTTGAGCAGCTCTTGATACTGGCTATTTGCAATCTTCAGGTCAATTTCTCTTTCTTGAACATCGTCCTTTGCGTTGATTGAATTGAGCATGGCGTCCTTGACCCGATCTGCCCTCTCAAGATCTTGCTCAACGCCTATGCCTGCAATCAGACATAAACCGGCAGCATAAAGGGATTGAGCGCAACCTCGTTCGGTAGCATCAATGAGCAGTTTTGCCCCAAGTTCCTCGTTCTTTTCAATATCGTCGTAGGCATTGCCAGACATCAGCGCCCTTCCGTATATGTCCTCAGAAGGGATATCGGCATATCCGATTGAATCGGCTATCAGCTGGCGCCCTAGGGCTATATCAGAGTGTTCATAATCAGTGCTTACTATGAACATGCCGAGCCATAGATAACTGCCTGGCCCATGCATCGTCCTGTATATCCTGCAATACTCCTCAAGGCTTTCATACTCTGCCATTTTCTCTCCTATCTGCAGTTATAGAAGGAGCAGCCTTCAAAATGCCGGCTGCTCCTTTTTTGCATTTGTGCTAAATCAGCAGCTCAGAACTAGCGTGTTATGAGCAATGCCTTCAGGTTAAGAATTAGTCTTCCAATGCTGCGGGATTGAGTTGATACTTGGCACAAAGTCTATTCGAATAGGTTTCTTCCACAATAGGATCTTTACCCCAAATCTTGCAGCCATCTCCACCTAGAAACGCGCCTGCAATATCTCCTCCTGGATAGTTAGAAAAAACGCAGCTTCCGCAGCAACCGGCCTCACATGCCATGTCGTTCTCCTCTCAGAAAGCAAAGCTTCTTGTGAGCTTTCGCAGAAAAGAGTACCCCCCCCCCATCGAGGTTTGTCAAGAATGCAGGTCGCGACATGATTCGTGTCATCTGCAAGTAGTTGCACTACTTTCGCTGGGGCCGAGGTACGGCGACAACTGGGCTCCTGTCGTCGCAGTTCTCTTCATTTTGGGATCAATGGATAGAGATACCCCAAGGCAGGCCGTGGCATGGCCGGGCAAACAAAAAAGCCGCTCGAAAGCGGCTTCTCGAA
>OGRN01002746.1_pt1 | contig 13167 bp, 8 predicted proteins | sample 1553401 | NCBI WGS metagenome assembly OGRN01 (sample SAMEA2580096, study PRJEB22360) | human gut metagenome | biome: human gut; feature: human-associated habitat; material: faeces | place: Denmark | collected 2008/2010 | reverse complement strand
CGTGGTGGTGGCATCAAGAGCGTGAGAAAGGTTATGTATGTATTCGTACGTTAGAAGATAATTTATTAAGCCTTTCTCACTATAGTGGGAGAGGCTTTTTCATTAAAAGGAGATTTGAAAATGAAGCATCAGTTACGCAGCTCGTTCAGCACACAAGGTCGCCGCATGGCGGGAGCCCGTGCATTGTGGACGGCGAATGGTATGAAGAAGGAACAGATGGGTAAGCCCATTATCGCTATAGTCAATTCATTTACACAATTCGTCCCCGGGCATGTACATCTGCACGAAATAGGCCAGTTTGTAAAGGAAGAGATTGAAAAACTGGGGTGTTTTGCTGCGGAGTTCAATACGATTGCCATTGACGACGGTATCGCTATGGGACACGACGGTATGCTTTATTCCCTGCCTTCAAGAGATATCATTGCCGATAGTGTGGAGTATATGGTAAATGCCCATAAGGCGGATGCTATGGTTTGCATCAGTAACTGTGACAAGATTACTCCGGGGATGCTGATGGCGGCTATGAGACTGAATATACCGACTGTGTTTGTTTCAGGCGGTCCGATGGAAGCCGGGGAATGGAACGGACAGCATTTGGATTTGATTGATGCCATGATTAAATCTGCTGATGAAAGTGTGGGCGATAAAGAGGTGGCACAGATTGAGCAACATGCCTGCCCCACTTGCGGATGCTGCTCAGGCATGTTTACCGCTAATTCCATGAATTGCCTGAATGAAGCGATTGGATTGGCACTGCCCGGTAACGGCACGATTGTAGCCACTCACGAAAATCGCAAGAAACTATTTGAGGATGCAGCCAAGTTGATTGTAGAGAATGCCTTTAGATATTATGAAGAAGGGGATGAGAGCGTACTCCCGCGAAGTATTGCTACCCGCGAGGCATTTTTGAATGCCATGACGCTGGATATTGCGATGGGCGGTTCCACTAATACGGTACTTCATTTGTTGGCTGTGGCTCACGAAGCCGGAGCGGATTTTAAGATGGACGACATTGACATGCTCTCCCGCAAGACCCCCTGCTTATGCAAGGTGGCTCCCAATACCCAAAAGTATCATGTACAAGACGTTAACCGTGCCGGTGGCATCATTGCCATCATGGATGAGCTAGCCAAGGGCGGATTGGTCGATACGAATGTCCGCCGTGTGGATGGAATGACGTTGGCAGAGGCAATCGACCGGTATAGTATTACCAGCTCTAATGTATGTAAAGAGGCAATCAAGAAATACTCCAGTGCGGCAGCCGGAAAGTTCAATCTGGTACTTGGTTCACAAAATGCGTCTTATAAGGAACTCGACACGGACCGTGCGACCGGTTGTATCCGTGATTTGGAACATGCATACAGCAAGGATGGCGGTCTGGCAGTTTTGAAGGGAAATATAGCTCAGGACGGTTGCGTTGTCAAGACTGCCGGTGTAGACGAGAGTATCTGGAAATTTACGGGGCCGGCGAAAGTCTTCGACTCACAAGATGCGGCTTGTGACGGTATTCTGGCTGGAAAGGTGGTCAGTGGAGACGTCGTCGTCATCACTCACGAAGGGCCGAAAGGTGGACCGGGTATGCAAGAGATGCTTTATCCTACTTCTTATATCAAATCCCGCCATCTGGGTAAGGAGTGTGCATTGATTACCGACGGGCGTTTCAGTGGTGGTACTTCCGGACTAAGTATCGGACATGTTTCTCCCGAAGCGGCTGCCGGTGGTAATATCGGCAAGATTAAGGATGGGGACATTATCGAAATTGATATACCGAACCGTTCTATCAATGTGAAGTTGACGGATGAAGAGCTTGCAGCACGCCCTATGACTCCGGTAACCCGCAACCGTGAAGTCTCCAAAGCATTGAAAGCATATGCCAGTATGGTGAGTTCCGCTGACAAAGGGGCTGTGAGGCTGATTGATTAAAAGCCCCCCTTTCCGAAAGCGAGGGGAGGAAAGAATGAAACAAATTTTTCAAGCTACTATTGAGCTTTTAAATATAATGAATAGATAAAGTATGGCTGATAATAATAAAAAGAGTAACTTTTCCTCCCTCTCCCAAGGAGAGGGTCGGGGTGAGGCTCTAATAACAGGCGCAGAAGCATTGATGCGTTCTCTGGAGCATCAGGGGGTAAAGACCATTTTCGGCTATCCGGGAGGGAGCATCATGCCGGTATTCGATGCCTTATACGACCACCGGAAGGAATTGAACCACATCTTGGTTCGCCATGAACAAGGAGCAACCCATGCGGCACAAGGCTTTGCACGTGTATCAGGCGAGGTTGGCGTTTGTCTGGTTACCAGTGGACCGGGTGCTACCAATACTATCACGGGCATTGCAGATGCCATGATTGACAGTACGCCTATCGTTGTCATTGCCGGCCAGGTAGGGACGAACTTCTTGGGTACGGATGCATTTCAGGAAGTGGACTTGGTAGGCATTACTCAGCCTATCACGAAATGGAGTTACCAGATTCGTCGTGCAGAAGATGTGGCCTGGGCAGTGGCACGTGCTTTCTATGTGGCAAAGAGCGGACGTCCGGGACCGGTCGTGCTGGATTTTGCTAAAAACGCCCAAGTGGAGAAAACAGAATATGCGCCTACTAAGGTGGACTATGTCCGTAGCTATCTTCCCGTTCCCGAAATGGAGCCGGAGGCCATACGGAAGGCTGCTGAATTAATAAATGGTGCGGAACGGCCTTTGGTGCTGGTAGGACAAGGCGTGGAGCTGGGAGAAGCCCAGCAAGAGCTTCGTGCTTTCATTGAGAAAGCCGGAATGCCTGCCGGATGCACTTTATTGGGACTTTCCGCATTACCTACGAACCATCCGTTGAACAAAGGAATGCTTGGTATGCACGGTAACCTGGGGCCCAATATCAATACCAATAAATGTGATGTCCTTATCGCCGTAGGCATGCGCTTTGATGACCGTGTGACGGGTAAATTGGAAACATATGCCAAGCAGGCGAAGATTATCCACTTTGATATTGACCCTGCCGAAATAGATAAGAATGTAAAGACCGATGTTGCTGTCCTGGGAGATTGCAAAGAGACACTGGCTGCCGTTACCCAATTGCTGGAACCCGCCAACCATCAGGAATGGATTGACAGTTTCCGGCAATACGAGGAAGTGGAAGAGGAAAAGGTAATCCGTCCGGAATTACATCCGGCAGGAAAAGCGCTAAGCATGGGTGAGGTGGTGCGTGCTGTGAGTGAGGCTACCCATAACGAGGCGATATTGGTGACTGATGTCGGCCAGAATCAGATGATGTCCGCCCGTTATTTCAAATACAGCAAGGAACGTAGCATTGTTACTTCCGGTGGCCTGGGTACTATGGGCTTCGGCCTTCCGGCAGCTATCGGTGCCACTTTTGGACGTCCGGACCGCACGGTATGCGTATTCATGGGAGACGGCGGCTTGCAGATGAACCTGCAGGAACTGGGTACCATCATGGAGCAAAAAGCTCCGGTGAAGATGATTCTGTTGAACAATAACTTCCTGGGCAATGTTCGTCAATGGCAGGCGATGTTCTTCAATCGTCGTTATTCGTTTACTCCGATGATGAATCCGGATTATATGAAGATTGCTTCGGCATATGATATTCCTGCACGCAGGGTAATGACCCGCGAGGAGCTGGCAAAAGCGATTGACGAGATGATAGCGACTGACGGACCGTTCCTGCTCGAAGCTTGTGTGGAGGAAGAAGGAAATGTAATGCCGATGACACCTCCGGGCGGTTCGGTCAATCAGATGTTGTTGGAATGCTGAAGTCATGCGAAATTAAAGAATTTACTCTATCTATGGATAAAAAACTATATACAATCATTGTTCATTCGGAAAACTTTGCCGGTTTGCTGAATCAGGTGACGGCTGTGTTTACCCGCCGGCAGATAAACATCGAGAGTTTGAATGTATCGGCCTCCTCCATCAAGGGGGTACATAAATATACCATTACCGCTTGGACGGACAAGGATACCATTGAAAAGGTGACCAAGCAGATTACCAAGAAAATAGATGTGCTGCAAGCCCATTATTTCACGGATGATGAAATCTATCAGCACGAGATTGCCCTCTATAAAATAACGACTCCTACGCTGGAAGAAAAACCGGAGGTGTCTAAAGTAATCCGTAAGTACAATGCCCGTATTGTGGAGGTGAATGCTGTATTTGCCATTGTTGAGAAGAATGGCATGAGTGAGGAAATCACCAATCTTTATGAGGAGTTGCGCCAGTTGGATTGCGTACTTCAGTTCGTCCGTTCGGGTCGCGTAGCCATTACGACCAGCTGCTTTGAGCGTGTCAATGAATATCTGGCGGACCGTGAAGCAAAATATCGTCAAAGTAAACACTAGGAATCATGATGAGCGAGAACAATAAGATAGGTACCTACAAGTTTGTTGCCGAACCGTTTCATGTCGACTTTACCGGACGGCTGACAATGGGAGTATTGGGCAACCATTTGTTGAATTGTGCGGGTTTCCATGCCAGCGACCGCGGTTTTGGCATCGCGACTCTAAACGAGGACAATTATACTTGGGTATTGTCCCGTCTGGCTGTCGAACTGGATGAAATGCCTTATCAGTACGAAGATTTCTCCATTCAGACTTGGGTGGAGAATGTCTATCGCCTTTTTACAGACCGTAATTTCGCTATCATCGATAAGGAGGGCAAGAAGATTGGGTATGCACGTTCCGTTTGGGCGATGATTAGCATGAATACCCGTAAGCCGGCAGATTTGCTGGCTCTTCATAGTGGCAGCATTGTAGATTATGTTTGCGATGAGCCTTGCCCGATAGAAAAACCTTCGCGGATAAAGGTGGCCTCAAAGGAACCGGTTGCTGCTTTGGTAGCCAAATACAGTGATATTGACATTAACGGGCATGTGAACAGCATCCGTTACATCGAGCATATCCTTGATTTGTTCCCGATAGAGATGTATAAGGAGAAGCGCATCCGTCGTTTTGAAATGGCATATGTAGCCGAAAGCTATTATGGGGATGAGTTGACTTTGTTCATGGATGATGCCGGTGAGGGCGTTTACGATGTGGAGGTGAAAAAGAATGGCAGCGAAGTGGTCTGTCGCTCTAAAGTGATATTTACAGAGAAATAAATAAATTTATCAACGTTGGCGTAAGCCACAAATAAAAATTAAAACAAAAAATGGCACAATTGAATTTTGGCGGTGTTATTGAGAATGTAATGACCCGCGAAGAATTTCCTTTGGAAAAAGCACGTGAGATTTTGAAAGATGAAACAATTGCAGTAATCGGTTATGGCGTACAAGGCCCGGGCCAGGCTTGCAACTTGCGTGATAACGGTTTCAATGTGATTGTAGGACAACGTCCGGGTAAGACATACGAAAAGGCGGTGGCTGACGGATGGGTACCGGGTGAGACTTTGTTCGGCATCGAAGAGGCTTGCCAGAAAGGTACTATCGTCATGTGTCTGTTGTCTGACGCAGCTGTAATGTCTGTATGGCCGACTATCAAACCTTATTTGACTCCCGGAAAGGCTCTTTACTTCTCTCATGGTTTTGCTATTACCTGGAACGACCGTACCGGCGTGGTTCCTCCTAAAGATATTGATGTTATTATGGTTGCTCCCAAAGGTTCCGGTACTTCACTTCGTACCATGTTCCTCGAAGGGCGTGGCTTGAACTCATCATATGCCGTCTATCAGGATGCTACGGGTAAGGCTTTTGACAAGACGATTGCACTGGGTATCGGTATTGGTTCGGGATATTTGTTCGAGACAACTTTCATCCGCGAAGCCACTTCCGACTTGACCGGTGAACGCGGTTCATTGATGGGTGCTATCCAGGGATTGCTGTTGGCTCAGTATGAAGTATTGCGCGAAAACGGCCATACTCCTTCTGAAGCATTCAATGAAACAGTGGAAGAGTTGACTCAATCTTTGATGCCATTGTTTGCCAAGAACGGTATGGACTGGATGTATGCCAACTGTTCTACTACGGCACAGCGTGGTGCGCTGGATTGGATGACCCCGTTTCATGATGCCATCAAGCCGGTTGTACAGAAATTGTATGCAAGTGTGAAGTCGGGCAACGAAGCTCAGATTTCTATCGACAGTAACTCCAAACCCGATTATCGTGAGAAGCTGAATGCAGAATTGAAAGCCTTGCGTGAAAGCGAAATGTGGCAGACAGCTGTTACAGTTCGTAAACTTCGTCCGGAAAACAATTAATCAGCTTTATATAAATAGGTGAAATACCCTCTTCGGTGTTACCGGAGGGGGTATTTCTTTATTATTGATTCCCTATATTTTGAATAAACTCCAGTAGCTTCCGGTAAAAACCGTGATGTTTCAGCGTATCTGCCTCTCCCATTATCACCAGCTTCATACGTGCCCGGGTGATGGCTACATTCATTCTCCTTAAATCATTCAGGAATCCTATCTGCCCTTCTTCGTTGGCACGGACAAGGCTGATGAAGATAACATCGCGCTCTTGCCCTTGGAAGCCATCCACCGTATTTACAGTGAACAAGCTGCGATAAGGCTTGAGTGAAGCGTCTGCCTTTATCTTGCTGCGGAGATATTGCACTTGTGCCTTGTAAGGGGAGATGATGCCGATGTCTATTTTTTCTTCCAGAATGCGGTTGCCACCGATACGGTTGATGTAGATTTTCAGTTCTGATAGGAGCAGGTCCGCTTCCGCCTTATTAATGCGCCCGAAAGTCTCTCCCACAAATTCTTCTTTGAAATCCATTTCGGAGGTGTCAATCCAGTGGATGGGGGTATCCCAGTCCAGGATGCCCCGGTAACGCACTTCGGAAGCGGCTTCCAACTCGCCATTATAAAACCATTGGGAAGGAAATTTCATGATTTCCTCGTGCATGCGGTATTGTACTTTCAGCAAAGAGACAACGGCAGGTTTGTTGGACACCACTTTCTCCATCAATGTTCGTTCCAGACCTCCACGGGCAGCTTCGTAGCATTTTATGGTGGGCGGAAGTTGGCAGTGGTCACCCGCCAATACCACGCGGTCTGCTTTTCGGATAGCTATCCAGCAGGCAGCTTCTAAGGCCTGGGCTGCTTCATCAATGAAAAGGGTGCCGAAACGGCGTCCGTTCAGCAGCCGGTGATTGCTGCTTACTAGCGTGGAGGCTATGACATGTGCCCCATCAAAAAGCTCTGCATTGATTTGTATTTCCAATGCGGTGGCGCGGTCGCGCAGGCGGCTCATACGGCTGCGTACTCCTTCGCGTTCGTCATAGCTGCCACGGCGGGCACGGCTGCCCAGTTCACGGAGATTTTTCCGGATGCTCCACAGCTCCGGATAAAGCGGATGGTTCTCGAAACGACGCTCGTAGGTAAAGGAAAGCATCTTGTCGTTGACACGGGTCGGATTGCCGATACGCAGGACATTGACGCCACGGTCCACAAGTTTTTCCGAAATCCAGTCGACGGCAGTATTGCTTTGGGCACATACCAGTACCTGCGGTTCCCGATGCAGGGTTTCATAGATGGCTTCCACTAAGGTGGTCGTTTTTCCGGTTCCCGGAGGACCATGTACAATGGCCACGTCGCGGGCACACAGCACTTTGTTTACAGCTGTCTCCTGCGTGGAGTTCAGCCAGGGAAACCGTACGGGGTAGAGCTCTCGGAAACCGGCTTTCGAGGTTCCCAGCAATATGTCCCGCAATTCGGCCAGGCGGTTGCCTTTGGAGCGTAACGTATCTTCCAAGGCTTCGAACATGGTCCGATAGGATGTTTCGTCGAAATAAAGTTGCACGCCGAGGTTGTCCGTTTCCTGCACTTCCATAACGGCACCGGCTCCGGGCATTATCGCTACCATCCGTGTCTCGTCGGCATAGCTTACGGTAGCGGTGAAGTTCATATAGGTTATTTTTCCATCGGCAGACTGGCGGAAAAAACATACGGGACGGCCGAACTCAAAATTATGTTCTATATCGGTATTTTCTGTGTGTGTAATTTCTATTACTAATTGATTCAGTGAATTATAGTAACTTCGTCCCGGAGTGGCAGGATACCAGCAAAGTCCCCGTTTCACTTTCCGGGCAATCCCCATGTTTTCGGTTTGGCGTTTGAATTCCTCTTTTTCGTATTCGTATTCCATGCGCAGCAAAAGTTGTTGCTGCTGGAGGTGAATAATAGGACTATTTGAATCTTGTTCCTTCATGGTTGCAAAGGTAATCATTCTTCACTTCCGACGGAAAAAATGCTTTATTTTGTTAAACTATTCAGCCTTTTTATTTGTTTATGATATTAATTTGTAATCTTTACAATAATGAAAAACTAAAAAATAGTGGTTATGGTATATGATTTAACGATGCTCAAAACGTTTTATGCCGCTTATTCGGAGAAGATAGAACGCGTACGGAATGTACTACAGCGTCCGATGACTTTAGCGGAGAAAATTTTGTATGCTCATTTGTATGATGGGGATAAAGTGAAGAACTACAGACGGGGAGAAGACTATGTGAATTTCCGTCCCGACCGTGTGGCCATGCAGGATGCAACGGCCCAAATGGCCTTATTGCAATTTATGAATGCAGGCCGTGAGCAGGTTGCCGTGCCTTCCACTGTGCACTGTGACCATTTGATTCAAGCATATAAAGGTGCAAAAGAAGATATCGCGACTGCTACGAAGACCAACGAGGAGGTCTATAATTTTCTCCGTGATGTTTCTTCCCGCTATGGCATAGGTTTTTGGCAGCCGGGAGCAGGCATTATTCACCAGGTGGTATTGGAGAACTACGCATTTCCGGGTGGAATGATGGTAGGCACGGACTCTCATACGCCCAATGCCGGAGGTTTGGGCATGGTGGCCATTGGTGTGGGTGGTGCCGATGCGGTGGATGTGATGACTGGCATGGAATGGGAATTGAAAATGCCGCGTCTGATAGGCGTACACTTGAAGGGTAAATTGAGTGGCTGGGTAGCTCCCAAAGATGTTATTCTGAAGTTGGCGGGTATTCTTACTGTAAAAGGGGGAACCAATGCCATCATTGAATATTTTGGACCGGGAACCGCTTCATTGTCTGCCACTGGAAAGGCTACCATCTGCAATATGGGGGCAGAGGTGGGGGCGACTACCTCCCTTTTCCCTTACGATGAGCGCATGGGTACTTATTTGAAGGCTACCGGACGTGAAGAAGTGGCAAAAATGGCTGCTTCCGTAGCTGCCGACCTTCGCGCCGACGACGAAGTGCTGGCAAATCCGGAAAAATATTACGACCGCATCATTGAAATAGACCTCTCGCTGTTGGAACCGTATATCAATGGGCCCTTTACGCCGGATGCAGCAACACCGATATCGAAATTTGCCGAGGTAGTGATAACCAATAACTATCCCCGCCGGATGGAAGTCGGCCTGATAGGGTCGTGTACCAATTCGTCCTATCAGGATTTGAGCCGCGCAGCCTCCCTTGCCCGGCAGGTAAAGGAAAAGAATTTGAAGGTTGCTTCTCCGCTGATTGTCAACCCCGGTTCGGAGCAGATACGTGCCACTGCTGAACGCGACGGCATGATTGCCGCTTTCGAAGATATTGGCGCAACGATAATGGCGAATGCCTGCGGACCTTGTATTGGCCAGTGGAAGCGCCATACTGATGACCCTGAACGAAAAAATTCCATCGTCACCTCTTTTAACCGTAATTTTGCCAAACGTGCCGATGGAAATCCCAACACTTTTGCTTACGTCGCTTCCCCGGAGATAACGATGGCGCTGACCATTGCCGGTGACCTTTGTTTCGACCCGTTGAGGGATACGCTGGTCAATGCCAAAGGAGAGGTTGTGAAACTGTCCGAACCGGTCGGTGAAGAACTGCCGGCACACGGGTTTATAGGAGGAAAGGAAGGATACATTGCTCCAGGCAAAGGACAGACGGAAATTACGGTCAATCCTCATTCACAGCGCTTGCAACTGCTGACTCCCTTCCCTGCCTGGGATGGCATGGACTTGCTGAATATGCCCTTATTGATTAAAGTGCAAGGGAAATGTACCACCGACCACATCTCTATGGCGGGGCCATGGCTCCGTTTCCGGGGACATTTGGAGAATATTTCGGACAATATGCTGATGGGGGCTGTCAATGCTTTCAATGGAGAGACGAACAAGGTTTGGAACCGCTCCACCAATACCTATGGAACAGTGTCAGGCACTGCGAAGCTGTATAAGGCCGAAGGTATCCCTTCCATTGTCGTTGCCGAAGAGAATTATGGTGAAGGGTCCAGCCGTGAGCATGCTGCCATGGAACCACGCTTCTTGAATGTACGCGTCATTTTGGCGAAAAGCTTTGCCCGTATCCATGAGACGAATTTAAAGAAACAAGGCATGTTGGCACTGACCTTTACGGATAAGGCCGATTATGACAAGATTCGGGAACGCGACCTGATTTCTGTCATGGGGTTGAAAGATTTTGCTTCGGGACGTACGTTGAAGGTGGTTCTTCATCACGAGGACGGGAGTAAAGAAAGTTTTGAAGTACAACATACGTATAACGAACAGCAGATAGCCTGGTTCCGGGCCGGTTCTGCACTTAATGCAAGATAGAATATGGAAAAAATTACTGTACCTTTTATTTCCGGCGATGGAGTGGGAGCAGAAGTGACCCCATCCATGCAGGCTGTCGTGAATGCCGCTGTCAGGAAATCCTATGGTGACCGGCGTGGCATTGAATGGAAAGAAGTGCTGGCAGGAGAACGTGCTTTCCACGAAACCGGCTCCTGGCTGCCGGATGAAACGATGGAAGCCTTCCGCACTTATAAGGTGGGCATCAAAGGTCCTTTGACAACACCTGTCGGCGGAGGTATCCGTTCGTTGAACGTGGCATTGCGTCAGACGCTTGATTTGTATGTCTGCCAACGTCCGGTACGTTGGTATAAGGGTATTGTTTCTCCACTCAAAGAGCCGCAGAAGGTGGATATGTGCGTATTCCGTGAGAATACCGAGGATATTTATGCAGGCATCGAATGGGAAGCCGGAACTCCGGAGGCTGAAAAGTTCTATCGTTTTCTCCATGATGACATGGGGGTGACAAAAGTCCGTTTTCCCGAAACCTCCTCGTTTGGCGTGAAGCCCGTTTCAAGAGAAGGAACAGAGCGCTTGGTGCGTGCCGCCTGCCAATACGCGCTTGAGCATCATCTGCCTTCCGTGACCTTGGTACACAAAGGAAACATCATGAAATTTACGGAAGGCGGTTTCAAGAAGTGGGGGTACGAGCTGGCAGAATGTGAGTTTGGTAAAGAGCTGGCAGAAGGGCGTCTGGTCATCAAGGACTGCATTGCCGATGCATTCTTGCAGAACACGTTGCTTATCCCCGAAGAATATTCCGTGATTGCCACGTTGAATCTGAACGGTGATTATGTGTCCGACCAACTGGCTGCCATGGTAGGCGGCATCGGCATTGCACCGGGTGCGAATATCAACTATAAAACGGGGCATGCCATTTTTGAGGCTACTCACGGGACGGCTCCGAACATTGCCGGGAAAGACATTGTGAATCCCTGTTCCATCATCCTTTCCGCTGTGATGATGCTTGAATATCTGGGTTGGAAGGAAGCAGCCTCTCTTATAGAGAACGCCTTGGAGGAAAGTTTCACAGAAGCCCGTGCTACTGCCGACTTGGCACGTTTTATGCCGGGTGGCGTCTCGCTGTCCACTTCGACTTTCACCCGGGAGATTGTAAGGAGAATAGAAAATGGGAATAACGAATAAAACGAAACGATTATGAAGAAGGAGTATCTGATTTACAAGCTTTCCGAAGATTTGAAGGAAGCTACCCGGATTGAGAATGAACTGTTCAGGAAGTTTGATGTGAAGCGCGGTTTGCGTAATGAGGACGGCACGGGAGTCTTGGTGGGGTTGACCAAAATAGGCAATGTGGTCGGCTATGAACGCATCCCCGGTGGAGGGCTGAAGCCTATTCCCGGCAAATTGTTCTACCGCGGTTATGATGTGGATGACTTGGCACACGCCATCATCAAAGAGAAGCGTTTCGGTTTTGAGGAAATTGCCTACTTGTTGCTTTCCGGTCGCCTGCCCGACAAGGAAGAACTCTCTTCTTTCCGTGAACTCATCAACGACAACATGCCGCTGGAGCAGAAGACCAAGATGAATATCATTGAACTCGAAGGAAACAACATTATGAACATCCTGGCGCGCAGCGTGCTCGAGATGTATCGTTTTGACCCTGATGCAGATGACACTTCCCGCGATAATCTGATGCGGCAGAGCATTGAGCTTATTTCGAAATTCCCGACCATCATTGCGTATGCCTATAACATGCTTCGCCATGCCACCCATGGCCGTTCACTGCATATCCGCCATCCGCAGGAAAACCTTTCCATTGCCGAGAATTTCCTCTATATGCTGAAGAAGGACTACACGGAGCTGGATGCCCGCACGCTCGACCTGCTGCTGGTTCTTCAGGCCGAGCACGGTGGTGGTAACAACTCCACATTCACCACGCATCTGGTATCTTCCTCTGGAACCGATACCTATTCCGCGATTGCAGCCTCTTTAGGTTCCTTAAAAGGACCGAAACACGGTGGTGCCAATATCAAAGTTGTAAAAATGTTTGATGATATGAAAAAACAGGTGAAAGACTGGTCAAACGAGGATGAGATTGCAGATTATCTGACAAAATTGTTGCATAAAGAAGCATTCGACCACGCTGGTCTAATTTATGGTATGGGACATGCGGTTTACTCACTTTCCGATCCACGAGCTGTTATTTTCCGCTCTTTCGTAGAAAAACTCTCCGAAGAAAAGGGCTATGAAAAAGAATTCAAACTCTATGCAACGGTCGAGCGGCTTGCCCCTGAGATCATTGCAAAAGAACGTAAGATCTACAAGGGTGTCAGTCCAAACGTTGACTTTTACAGCGGCTTCGCCTACAGCATGTTAGGACTCCCGGTAGAACTTTACACACCGATTTTTGCCATTGCACGAATCTCCGGCTGGAGTGCACACCGTCTTGAGGAAGTGGCACACAGCGGCAAGATCATGCGTCCTGCATACAAGAATGTTGGCGAACGAAAAGCTTATGTTCCTATGGAGGAACGTTAAAATAAGAAAACAGTTGCCACTGGGAACACACCGGATATTACCGGTTCCGGTCTGTTTCCATGACAACTGTTTTTTATGTAACTCATATTATAAATGTAAAAACTTTTCTCTCGCT
>OGRN01002744.1_pt1 | contig 13176 bp, 12 predicted proteins | sample 1553401 | NCBI WGS metagenome assembly OGRN01 (sample SAMEA2580096, study PRJEB22360) | human gut metagenome | biome: human gut; feature: human-associated habitat; material: faeces | place: Denmark | collected 2008/2010 | reverse complement strand
TTCATAATAGGCCATCTGTTCATCGGTCAGACTGATAAGGCCGTCATCACTATCCCCACAAACAATGAAAGACCCGGCAATGCAGCCATCATACCCATAAAGACGGTTTGGCGGCAAATCAAGGTCCTGCGCGGCGTCATTGCTGATAATGCAAGCGTTATCCCGCCACGGGTGGCAAACGGTTAGATCTTCGCCTACAAGTTTCTGTCGTGCTTCGTATGTGTTGGGAATTGTGCGTTCTTCCGGGTATTTTCCGGGCTGCACATACAGCACGCGGATTTCGTTCTCGCTCATATTTTCACTCCATTTCACCGGGTTTTGTGGTAAGCAGCTTGTATGTCTTAGTGTCCTTGGGTTGGGGGTTGTTGAATGGGATAAGGCTGTTGCCCATCTTGATGATACCCTCACCGGGTTGGGCCAACAGCAAATATTTCCGTTGCGGCTCGGACAAGCCGTACAGTTCTACTACACTGTCAATGTCCTTGGTCTGACGCAGCATAACTACAAATTCGGAGTTTGCCAGCATTGCATAGGCTGTGTCATTGGTTAGGCAGTCTTGCACATTCTGCGTGATGCCGGTGGCGTAGGCGTTGTACTTCCTAAAACGTTTCCAGCTTGTGTACAGGAAATTGGCGCTCAAAGAATCGCGCAGTAGCAGATAGATTTCGTCAAAGTACACCCATGTGGCTGCTTTTGGGTCATTGCGTTCGTTGCTCATCACGGCGGTATTGATGTACTCCAGCATGGACAGCATGGCAACGGGTTTAAGCTGCTCACCCAAACTTTGGATGTTGAAGCAGATCAGGCGGTTGCTCATATCCACATTTGTAGGCTGGGCGAACACCTGCATACTGCCGGTTGCGAAAATTTCCAGTGCAAGTGCCAATTCTTTGGAACGGTTGTCGCCCTGACTGTTCAGCGCCGTCCACAAATCCTTGATGGTCGGGCAAGGCGCTGCGTATTTAGATTCGATAAGCGGTTTGTAAATGCTCCTCAATGCGCGGTCAATCAGACTTCTATCTCCGGGCAGAACATTTTCTTTTTTCATAATCTGTTCGCACAGGCTCAACACAAACTCTGCTTTTGCCACATAGGGCGGGATGTCCGTGGATTTGTCTGGCTTAAAGTCCAGTGGATTGAAATAGGTGCTGCTATCCACCGAGATATTGACTACCTCGCCGCCCAACTCCTGCACAAGCGGCGCATATTCATTTTCGGGGTCTACGATATAAAACCGGGCCTTGGTAAATCGAAGATATAACATCAAAATTTCGAGCTTTACGAACATGGATTTACCGCCGCCGGAGGTTGCGACGACCATTGCGTTGCCGTTGACAAGGGTAGTGCGCAGCCCGATGATAAGATTACCTGTGACCGCGTTTCGGCCATAGCAGATGCCGCCCGGAGTGAGGATTTCTTGCGTATTGAACGGTACAAGTGCTGTCAGCGATTTCGTCAGCATCGTGCGCACACTCTCGATGCGGCGCAAGCCGTAAGGCATGGCCGTGTTAAAGGCGCGTTCCTGCTGAAAATACAACTCGGTGAATCGGCAGTTATAGTTTGCCGCCGTGGTTTTCAGTGCATCGGTTTCCAGCGCGAGATCTTCCAGTGTGTCAGCAAAGTAAGTGACGGTGAGCAGGCTCAAAAACATCTGCTGGTCGTTCTCCGTCATTTCTTTGCGGATGTTGGCAATGATGCGGTCCTGCTCCTGCGTCCGCTGCGGTACGGAGGAAGTGAAGTCCAGATTTTCCACGGATTTCTTATTGAAACGGACTTTCTCGGCATCGGTTTTCATCTGCGCATTGTCAATTTCTTTGAAAGCATCCTCGGTTTCCACCGGTTCAATGTCAATGGATAGAACAATATACGGCACTTGTTGGAGCAGTGCGGAAATAAACTTATCGTCAAGCTGCTGCGGGTACTCGCTGATCGTCATGCACTTAGCATAAAAATCCTCGATTTCAATATGCTTTTTGCAAAAGCGGATGCAGTCCGGGGCGATAGAATCGCGGAAGTCCTGCCCCAGTTTGGCGCAATTATCAAAGTCGAAGTTAAAACGCCCCTCCTCGGAAATACGAAAAAACTTGTGCAGCACCTCCAGCCGCGCACGATTGTCCAGCGGCGTAACGCTGCACTCCAGCGCTGAAAAAGCGGATAGCAAATGCCCCTGCACCTGCACAAAGCGTTCGCGGGCCTCTTTTACGCCGGGTTTGTTCGTGGACACGATGATGTACTTATGCTGCACCACATTTCCATTTTCGCGGGCGTTGGCCTTGATTTGGCGGTTACGCTCGGCGCGGAGGGCATCAAAGCCGTCGTTCTCGCGGTGGTACAGCACATCGCGGGCAAAGGCTTTTTCATCCATGCGCTGGCTAACGATGCAGACTTGCATCCAGCAGTCAGCGGGGATGCCCGCGTAGACCGTACCAAGCTGCGTTAAAATATTCTGCTTGGCCGCGTCACTCTGCATGGCGTAATTGATGTCGCTGATTTGCCACATCAAGCTGAACACATTTTCCGATTGCCAAACACCGTCTGCATAGATTCTGTCAATCGGGATACTTTGCTGCACCGAACGCGGCATTTTATAGCTGCCGCGTGTTTTTCGCGTAGATGCGTACTCACTTAGTCTCAATGCTTATCACCTTTTTTCTTTTTGCAATATTTGTTTTCGGTTTTCCATAACCGCCAATCGTTTCTGATAACTGTGCTGTCTATTACAACAAGCAGGAATTTTTCAAAGGTCAGACAGTCATAAGTAAAAAATCCTGCTGCTGCAATCGGCGCAGCGGCCACAATGCAGACCCAGCCCGCCGTTTCATGACCCAACAGCGGGGTCAGCCCCAAATAGACCGCAACTGCCACGGCAATGGCCGCGCCGGAGCAAATCATCTGCCGCAGATTCAGCCCCAAAAAGATTTCCTCTTGGTAATGGCGGATTTCTTTATTTATCGGAATTTGCATATTACAACCCCATCATTTCATGGATAATTCGGTCAGAGCCTTTTATTAGCCCCACAAGTACGAGCATATTGAACACGGTTTCGGCAAGGTAGCTCCACACAATAGTGGTCGTCTCGCCGCTGGCTACTGTTGGCGTACTGACAAACGCCGAGTAAATCACGCAGGCCAGCACAATGACCGCACCCTCTAAGCACACGCCGACATAACTTTTCAAAAATGATATGCCCACGGATTGTGTGCTTTCCCCCGCAAAAGCCGCCAGCGGCAGCGGAGCCAGCGCTGTGTACATATACAAACGGAAGAAGCGACCATACACGGTAAGAATCATTACAAAGGAAAGCACCGTAATGAACAAGCTGCCGAGAATCGTTACGAGCCATAGCGGTATGCTGGCGAGAAATCCCACATTTTCGATAGCGGTCTGCATTTCTGCGGGCAGCGACACCATAGCTTCTGAGATACCGCCCATGCTGTCGGCCATATCTGTGACGATGCCGTTACAGATAGAAAACACATTCAGCATAATGTCCATGCCGTATCCCACAAGCGCTTTTGCCGCCACAAAGCGGAGAAAGTAGTGGATCGCAGCTTCGGGGCGTTTTAACTCGTGAAAATTCATTGTGTTTTTGCATAGCGATATAGCAAAGAACAGCACGACCAGTGCATAGCCAATGCCAACCATACCATTGTGCAAGGTCTGCATCACGCTCCACACTGCGCCGCCCTTAAAAGTTTGGGGGCCGGTTGTCACCAGCCCCCATAACTCGCCCAGCTTTCCATTCCATGTGCTGAACGCATTGTTCAGATTCTCAACGATCCAGTTTTGATTCAAGTTTTCACCCACTTTCAGATAAAAGAAAACAGCCGACAGAAAGTCTGCCGGCTGCATAGCTTAATTAAAAAAATTGTTTGTTATTAGGGTGTCCATTGTAGAAGCAACTGCATCACACACTTCATCAAAGCTGATGGTGGAAGCGTAGTCGAAATCTTTTCGGTAATTATCCCATTGCCTACGCATAATCTCGCTGTTTCGCACCGTTTCCACAATTGCTCTATAATCTTGCAAAATCGAATCAGAGCCTCGCTTACTGGCTGTAGCCATCAGTGCCGCCCCTAAAGCGGGAAAGTCTATATTTTCTGCTTGCAGTTTGGTAAGGATATAGACATCATAATAATCTCTTGGCCGGGTATTCTGGTCACTGCGAGATATTACAGTCTCCAGCTTTTCCGCCAGAATGGTGGCCAAATTGTATGCCATAACTTGAATATGACGATCTTCCAGCATCAACTTGTAGTCATATTGAATTTCGCGTGGTGTGATTTTATCGCCAGTAGTAATGTCCAGCTTTAAGGGAACTGCCATAGGCGGAAAATCGGCTGTCAAAGCTACGCGGTATCCAGTATATTCATCACCCTCCCGGATTTCACCAATGCTTTTGAATGTAAATGTGATGTCATCGTCAACAGGAACGGTGAGAATCTGCTCTATCATTTTTTGGACGGCATCCTGCGTAACTGGATAACCCTTTATGGTTGCATCCATATCCATTGTCGCTCTGGAGTTCAGCCCCACCATAGAGGAAATTAAAAAGCCACCTTTGATGATGTAATTATCCCGATACGGGGATAATGATACCCGCTCCAAGAATCGTTCCAGCATATAATTTTGCAAAACAAGCTGTGCGGAAATCTGGTTTTCTTTCGCCAGCTTTTTCATAATCGCTTTCAGCTGCATAGCGTTTTTCATAATAGTACCTCCAAATAAGGACGCAGCCGTTTTTCTACGCGTAGTTGATGAGCATATTCCGAAAGCAAAGGAATGTTCTTATCTTTACGGCCAGCGTACCGCTTGAATGCATCTGTAATGATCTGAATATCCGTGTGGCTGATGGGCTTTAGAATTTCACATAGGGTTTTTTCTGCATTGTAGGCCCGGACTGTATTTCCGGCAGGGGTGTCAACCAGCGCGATTCCAAGACTGTAATAAGGCTCTTTCTTGCAAGAGCATAAAATTCCCGCTGCTTTTGGACTGGATGTATTATATCCATAGGGAAATGCCATGTGAAACTTGTGTGGTGTCCTGTCAGTTAAATCATGCAGAAACAGTGCGGTATCCAATGCAAATACACCACGCTTATATCGCTCTTGAATGGATACAAATTCATCCTCCCAAACTTCCGGCAGGGTATATACCCCACGGGAGACCTGATCTAATCGGCCTGTATCGGCCAAATATTTCAAACTTCCGCGTGATATTCCGGCAGAAGAAATCATAGCAGCAGTTACGATGCCATTATTTTGGGAAGCCAACTCTATAATCTTCGTTGTAGAATCCATAGCACACACCTTCTCTTAAATTGACTTTCACGCTAAACATTATACGCTTATTTAGCATAAAAGTCAACGAGACGGCATCGCTTACAGAATCATATCAAGAATATCCTTTGCAAAGTAAATGACCACGCCACCGAAGAACGTCATAAAGCCTTGCGCCCGCTGGCTGGCATCGTGGCCTTTGAGGGCAAGGCCGATTTGCACGATGCCGAAGCCCAGCAGGATCGCGCCGATGGCTTTGATGGCGCTGAACACAAAGTCGCTCAGATTGTTGATGGTCGTCAGCGGGTCATCTGCAAAGGCAGGCATAGCCATAACAAAAGCAGCGGCAACCACCGTCGCCGCCGTCAGATAAATGCGCTTGATTTTGCGGTCATTCTCCACCTTGTTCATACCATTGCGAGAAGTTTTCTTCATTTTCATAATAATTTTCCTCCGGGTGTTTTTCTAAGTAGTCGAGTTGTTCGTACATTTCTTCGGTGATTTCGGGTGCTGTCGCGGCAGCAACAGCACCCATCGTGATAGTGACGGCGTCGCCCATATAGTCGGGCGGCATTACATAAGGCTCACCTCCTGCATCGGGTGTATATTTTACATTCGGGTGATGAAGCAGATTATACTTTTTGTCGATGACCGGGTCCTCGCTGCGCATCAGCAGCAGGCACTCATCGTCACGCATACGGCGGATTTCATCGGGCATACACAGTTCACGGCCCGCCGTTTGCAGGCTGTCGCTGCTGCTGCCCCGGCTGCCTTTGCCAATGCTTTGGCTTTTGGTGCGTTCGGTTTCCTTGCCGAGAATTTTGGAAAGATATTCGTAGGTACCGTACTCGTTGCCGCCGAGGTAAAGCAGGGTGTCACAGTTTCCGATTATGCCTTCCCAATCGTCTTTGAACAGGCTTTTTAGCTGGGCAATGTTTTGCAAAATAATGTCGCAGCTGATATTTCTACTTCTGCAAACAGCAAGGATATTCTTGAAATTCTTCGGTAGTGCAACATTTGCAAATTCATCCATCATCAGACGCACATGGACGGGGAGCGCACCGTTGTATTCCGGCGTGGAATCTGCCAGTCTGAACAGTTGGTCGAAAAGCTGTGTGTAGAGCATCGTGGCGATAAAGTTGAACGTGGTGTCATTGTCGGGTAGCACAATGAACAGCGCCCGCTGCTCCAGCCCCATACGCGACAGGAACATTTCATCACGAGAAGTCATTTCCGCAAACTTACGGCTGTTGAACATATAAAGATTGGCCGCAGCGGAAATCAAAATAGATTGTAGCGTCTTTTTCGCACCCAACATAAAAGACTTGAATTGCAAGACGGCGGGGTGCTGCGGGTCACGTCGCTCCAATTCTCCGAACAGCATCATCAGGGGATTCTCGACCATTTCATTCTCACTGACCTGACAATTTAGAATCATGTACATCAGCGTCGAGAAATTCTGCTCACTGGCGGGGGCTTCGTACATCAGATAGAGAATCAGCGCGGAAATCAGCAGCACCGAGGAATCATCCCAAAACTTATCGCCGCCGCTGGGGGCATCCTTGGGTTTGGTGTTGTTGACGATGGCGAACGCCAGCTTGATGGCGTCCTCATCGGTTTCGAGATAGGCCATCGGATTGTAATGCCCTTGAAAATGCACAAGGTCAAGCACTGTCACGCTGATACCTTTCGTTTCCATGATTCTGCCGAGGGTGCGTGTCAATTCCCCTTTGGGGTCCAGAAATAGATATGAGCCAATCAGTTGCAGCGCGTTGGGCTTCACATAAAAGCGTGTCTTGCCGCTGCCAGATCCGCCGATTACGATAATGTTGAGATTATGTTTATGCGCGTGGCAGTCGGTGCTGAAGCGTACATTCTCGGTCAAGATGTAATTTTCTTTGGAGTCTTTGGTGTTGCGGTACTTGATGTTTAGTCTGTGGGCGCTGCCCCACTTGGCCGTACCATGTTCCGCGCCGGGGTGGCGGTCTGCTTGGTCGAGCATATAGCAGTAGACGGCCAACGGATAAAGCACCAGCACCGCCAGCAGAAATTTTGGAGTGCTGGCGCACCAGCGCAGCATGGATGGGGTGTGCAGAATTTCGGACAACACTGCGGTGATTTCTGCCAGCCCCTGCGCCTGTTCAGTTGCCTGTGCCAGTGCTGCGGCAGCAAACAGCAGCGGTATCAGCAACAGTCCATACAGAATAATTTCTGTGCGACGGTCCTTATTCGGGCGCATGATGTTTAGCGGGCCTCGTCCCGCTGCGGTGCGCTCTGGCCGCGCTGTAGGCCAAGTGCTTTTTCTACAGTGTCTCCAATAGTCACAGACAGTTCCCGAATTTCCTCCAGCGCCTTGCGTTCCTCGCCGGGTGGAATGTGGGTATCCATCCCGTCCAGCGCAGCGGCAGCGGTATCGGGCATCGGCAGGGAAAAACGCCCGCAAAACTCCACCGAAACGGCCATTGCTGTTTTGCGCAGATAAGGTGCTTGGGAGATACCCGGCGTGTGCTGCTCTGCGGTTGCAATGACAATTTCGGCGGGCAGTCGTGCCAGCGCTTCATGCTGCGGCATGGCCGTTGGAAACACAATCGCGTGTTGCTCGGCATCGTACCCGACAACGCCCTCATTTTGGAAAATGATGTTGACCGGAGAAAGGCGCTCCAGTTCCTTGATGGCCTTGTCCATCTGTTCCGGCTTGATTTCGGGGATGGGATACGGTTTGTTGCCGTAGGTCATGGACACATCGAAAATCGAACCGACATTATAATAGCCGTTGACCCGCACAAGCTTCGGGATGCCTTTCGCCCCTTTGTTCACGCGCCGCCCGAATTTATCCCAGTCTTTGGCGGTCAATACGGCCCGCGCTTGCGGCAGGGTTTGCAGCACAAGTGCTGCATTGCCGGATGTGATATGACTGCCAAGCCGCCCCCTGCCGTACAGATAGTCGGCAAGGCGCTGGCCATCCTGCACAACTTCCTGCAATACGGATTTTTGCGCCGCAATGGTTTCTTTAAGTTCGGCTTGCTTTTTGGCTTTCCACTCCTCGATGGGCAATCGCTGTTCGTACATTTATCGCTCCTCCTTCGCAGTAATATCCTGCACTTTTTCCTGCACCTGTTCTGCCTTCTGCGCTGCATTTTTCAGTGCCATAATTGTGGCTCGCACAGATGGGCGTGGGTCAATATCCAAAGGATTCTTCCCGCGCGTCAGCAAGCTGTCGCCGGATTGACGGCGGGTTGGGTCTTTTTTTCTGTCTGCCGTAGTGACCTTGGGAATGGCATATCCCAACTGCTCATAGATGCGGTTCAGTTTGGCGACATCTTCGGCTTTGAACATGACGTCAACTTTTTCGTTCTGTGACTTATCCTTGATGACCGAGAATAAAACGCCGTACTGCTTGGCCAATTCCTTAAACTGTCCCACGTCTTTGCTTTGCAGGGCAATAATTTTTAGTTCCTTGCCCTCCCGCAACAGACGGTCAAGGTTGGTTTTGCCTTTCACTTTAGGATTTTCCTTGGCGTAGGCCAGCGATAAGGCCAGTGCATTTTTAATACCCAGCGCAGACAGCTTAATGGCTACTTCGGTAACCTGTAAGGCTTCCCGCACCATCTGATCGGCTGCTTCGCCTCCGTTGTTCATCTTGTTTCACCTCATTTCGTTCTTCCTGTGCGGCAAGTTCTGCTTGCCGTAGTTTTTCCTGCACCTCAGCAGCATCTGTTTCGATGTCGGAACAGATGTAAACCTCATGGCGCAGGGCTTTCATTTGCTGGGTCAGTGATTTGATTTTTTCTTCCCGCGCGGCACGTTCCGGCTCACGTTTTTGGCGATACAGAACTTTGCGCTGGCGGGCAAGCTGTTGGATTTGGACTTCTGCATTTTCCTTGTAGGCCAGCAGTTCATCCATAGTTTCAATATGGTTTTCCCATAGGAATTTTGTCTGCTGCTGGTATCGGCTGAACAGCAGAAAATCCTCACGCAGCAAAAAGTAGCCTGTTCTACATCTTTGCGCACCATGCCGCGTATGGTGGGCTTGCCGGTCTGGCCGCTTAGCCACTCGTCATAAGATTTTCCCTTGCCGTCCGTTTCGATTACGGACAGCCGATTCTCTCTGCAAAGTTCATCCGATACCTGTCGGATTCCGTGGTAGTAGGTGTCAAAGTTGTTGCGGAACATTTTTCCGTCCGCATAGGATACCGAATTGACGACTATATGATTGTGCAGGTGTCCTTTGTCCAAATGGGTGCTGACCGTACACTCAAACCGATCCGCAAGAAACCGCCGTGCAAATTCACAGCCAATCTCGTGTACTTGGTCGGGCGTGGCTTCACCGGGGCTGAAACTTTGTATGATGTGGTAGGCCAAAACTCCCTTATCCGTGGGTTGCTCCCACAATCGTTTGGTTAATTCCATGCTCATACAGGCTGTCTCCGGGTCACAATGAAAGCCTGTCACATACAGTTGATGCTCTGTCTTATCTTGGTCCTGCGTATAGGATAAGAGCCGCCTTAAATCATCATCAGCAAATTTTTCAGTTTTGTTTGGATTGCTGGTATAATCCAGACATCGTTGCAGATGATGCTTTACTGCTTTGATTTTTGTATAAGCTATTGGACCCCACCTCCCTTAATGTACCTCCATATTTGCTCCATGATTTGTTTTGCAGTCAGCAAGTCGGTATTACTTACTTTTCCGCTGGCGTTGGCAATGTGGGCAAGCTGGTTTAGATTGTTGCCAAGGGCTGCAATTTGGCGTGACATTTTTATGTAGTCGGCTGTCGGACGCTCCAGAAGTGGAGCGTCCATCAACACTTTGCGCAGTACTTGCTCTTGATTTAGCCCTGTGCTTTTACTTAAATACCGCAGTCGTTCCTGCTCGTCTTGATTGAGCCGTAGGAGTTTTTTATAGGTTCTTGCTTTCATAATTCACCATCCGATGCAGGGGTTTTAGGGGTATTCACCTAACAAGTGGGCGATGTGATATCACATTGCCGTGCTTGCTCGTACTGTGCCATAGGCACAGTACGCCGCCTGCTGAAAATCACCACGGCAGCTGCAACCCCTTTCGGGTAGCATAGCGTTCGACACGATGAGCCAGCCGAAACATATTAACCCGGTCACGCAGGCTGTACTCGGTAGCCGTGACCTGTACACCGCGCTGCATGAGCCGCTTGAAAAAGGAGTACAAGTGGCGCTCCTTGCCGCTGATCTGCCGCATACGGCAGATATAAACGCGGTCAACTTTTCCACCCTTAATCTGCTGCATCATATCGCGGTAGCCGGGGCGCAGCAGCCAGCCGCCGCGCTCGTCAATGCTTCCACCGACAATATCACAGCCGTCATGCAGAGCCTGCATTGAGCAAACTTTATAGCTGTTCATTGTGCCATCGTAGTCGCCGGGAATTCGCGCGTACACCCACGCGCGGGGTCTTTTCTGTTCGTCCATTGTTCACCGTTCCTCATAAAAACTTAGTTGTTCGCCCTCCTGCAGAAAGCGTTCGTCTATCTCACGAAAAGTGCGCCGCCAACTAAAACGTTCGGTGGGTTTATTCGGCACGTCCTGTAATTCAAGCAAAAGCTGCCAGAGTTCGGGGTGGTATCTGTAGAGATGCCGCAGTTCGCTGACCGATGCGTTCGGGCAAAACCAACAACCCCCGCGCTTGGTGAAGTCATACAGCGGAGACAGCAGCCCCTCAGCTGCGCACATAGACCTCGCTTCGGGTTCGGCCACATGGTACTTGTCCAGCAAAGAAATCTGACCGGGCTTTAATCGTGCCAGTCGCTTGGGTTCATCTGCGGCGATGCCGATGTACTGCACCGTGTCCGGGGGCAATGCCTTCTGATATGCCTTGATCGGCGGCAGCTTGCAATCCCGCTGAATTGTACAGCGCCCACTCAGAGGGAATCCCGAAAGCATCCCCTTGGTTTTTCCTCGTGTGACAACATGGTAAAAGCAGGATAGATAGGTCTTTTCGGAGCGCAAAACCCGTGTCGGGATGCCGCGCTGTTCAAAATACGGGATTGCTGTTTCGTGGATAAATCGGTTGTGTTCGGGCAGCTCGCCGGATATTTCCTCGCTGAACATGACCTCGCAATACACAAGTTCGTCCAGCGGTTCACCATGCTGCAAGGCCAGCAGCGCGGTGGCGATACTGTCTTTTCCGAAACTGCAACTTAAAATGTGTTTTGCCATCTTCTCTCCTATAAAAATAGGGAGGGCCGCGCGGTCCTCCCCGTAAAAAAGTATATTTCATTTTCCGATTATTCCTTAGTCCTCGGTGTCCTCGTCATCATCGTCACGGGGCGCAATATCTTTGCGGCGGGCGCTCTTGTGGACCAGAACGGCCAGCCCTGCAAGAGAGATTCCCGCAATCGCCAGCAGCAGCCCCAACGGAGAATTATCGCCGGTCTTAGGAATTGTCAGCAGCGGCGTGGGGGTTGCAGTGGGTGCAGCGGGCGCTGGGGTCGTGTTCGGCGTGGGCTGCGGAGTATGGTCCGGGGTCGGCGTGTTGTCGGGGGTAGGTGTCGGTGTGTCCTCGCGGGCATCTTTCATTACCACGGTCTGCATCTTGCCGGTGGGCAGAACGGTAAAGTCGATACTTTCTGCAACCTTGTAGCCGTTGGGTGCGGTGATTTCCGTCAGTGTATAATCTCCTGCTGGCATCTTTTCCACATAATGTGGTTCGTTTGTGGAAATCCAACGGTCAATCTCGGTGCCGTCCTTGTCCTTGATAACCAGTTCCGCGCCGGGAAGTTCTTCCTTGGTGGTAAGGTCTTTCTTGGAAATCTGCACCTTGGTAATATCATCCCGCATAATAACGGTGGCATCGTCCAGCAGTTTCCAATCATCCCACTTCCAGAACAAAATGATCTTGGTGGTCAGATAGTAAACTTCGCACTCCTCCAGAGGATTGCCGTCCTCATCGGATTTCTGAATCAGGCGGAAAGTAATATCATTGGCCAGTGCGTACCCATCGGCGGCGCGGATCTCCGTCAGCGTGTAAGCCTCACCAAAGTGCAGCCCGGTCACGCGATGCGGCTCATCGGTGGACACCCATGTGGTTACGGTATTGCCGTCCGTATCCTTGATAGCAAGGGTGGCGCCGGGCAGTTCCTCATCGTTGGTAAGGTCACGTTTGCTTACCCACATTTCCGTAGGCTTGTTGGCACAGGTGTTATCCAGCACCATAATAGCTTGTCCATCATAGGTGAAAGTGACTTCCATCGGCTCCTCGTTGACATAATAGCCGAGAGGGGCGCGGAGTTCCTTGACGATGTAATTACCGCTGTTGGTGGTGGCGTCCTTGCGGATGCTGCTGCCGTAATACTCGCCGCGAATGGGAATATCGCAGTCAAAATAGGTGTAGCCGTCTGCGCCAGTTTCGGGGCTGGTGGCGACAAGTTCGCCCGCAGCAAACAGCAGTTTGCCGTCCACGCTGTAAATATCGTCGGCAGCGTACAGGTTGAACACTGCACCGGCAAGGTAATTGCCGGTTTCGGAGTCAACCTTGTATACGCCGACTTTGGCCTTTTCGCGGTCATTGTAAAATTTTAAGGTCTGCTGCTCGGTGAAATCTGCGTTGGCATCCTTGCTGCGCACGACCTCAAAACTCTGGGAAGATGCAGCGCCGTCAACCTTGGCAATGCTCGTGGCCATAACCACATCGTTCAGTTCGTTATCCCATGCAAAGGTGACATCATAGCTTTCAATGGTGCCGATATAGCCGTAAGGCGGCTTGGTTTCCTCAATGTGGTAGCTGCCCAGCGGCAGGGTCACACTGACTTCGCCAATCGTGCCGTCATGGATTACGGACAGGAAATCGTAGGTGGCCTTGGTGCGGGCAGGGGCAAAGGCGGCAATGTCTGCGCTGCCGTCGCCGGTGGTGACTACGGCGACTAC
>OGRN01002724.1_pt1 | contig 13248 bp, 10 predicted proteins | sample 1553401 | NCBI WGS metagenome assembly OGRN01 (sample SAMEA2580096, study PRJEB22360) | human gut metagenome | biome: human gut; feature: human-associated habitat; material: faeces | place: Denmark | collected 2008/2010 | reverse complement strand
TTTCAAGAAACAAGCCGATAAGCGGAACAAAGCATATGAACCATATCAGCCCATTGTTAAGGGACATTGCTTTGGCAGAGTTTGAGTTGCTTTCGGTCTGCGGTGCATTTATCGTAATATCCATTTTGTCCTCCGATTTTTAAAGCTACCTATATTATATAATATTTTTTTCAAATAATCAATAGCCTATGTTTTTGTTTATTAGTAACAAAACAAATGTTCGGCTTTGCTCTGAAAAATGTTTAATTAATGTATTTACAAAATCGTTGACTTTGTGTTATAATATAATTTGTATGTAAAAAATTCTTCAGATCCGTAAGAAAGGAAATGAGAAATGGCAAATAAAAAGGAATATACAAATGAAGATATAGTATCCCTTAAGGGGGAGGACAGAGTAAGAAAGCGTCCTGCGGTAATATTCGGCTCTGACGGACTTGAGGGCTGTAAACATTCTGTTTTTGAAATTCTTTCAAACTCTATAGACGAGGCTCGTGACGGTCATGGCGATAAGATAATCGTTACAAAGTACAATGACGATTCTATCGAGGTGGAAGACTTCGGACGTGGTTGTCCTGTTGACTATAACCAGCGTGAGAAAAAATATAACTGGGAGCTTGTTTACTGTGAGCTTTATGCAGGTGGCAAGTATAATAATAACGGCGGAGATAACTATGAATATTCGTTGGGTCTTAACGGACTAGGTGCTTGTGCGACGCAGTATTCATCTGAGTTTATGGACGTCGAGGTTTTCCGTGACGGATATAAGTATGACCTGCACTTTGAAAAGGGAAGAAACGTTGGCGGTCTTAAAAAGGAAGAAACAAAGCAGAAAAAGACAGGTACAAAGACACATTGGCGACCTGACCTTGAAGTTTTCACTGATATAAAAATTGAGAACGAATATTTTGAGGACGTTCTGAAAAAGCAGGCTGTAGTAAACCCTAATATCACATTTATCCTGCGTATACAGCGTGAGAACAATTCTTTTGAAGAAAAGACGTTCTATTATGAGAATGGTATCGCTGATTATGTTGCAGAGATAGCAGGTGAAAAGCCTCTGACCTCGGTTCAGTTTTTCACAGGCGACCGCAAGGGTCGTGACCGTGAGGACAAGGACGATTACAAGGTAAAGCTTTCTGTGGCATTCACTTTCTCTAATCAGGTAAAATGTCTTGAATATTATCACAATTCAAGCTTTCTGGAACATGGTGGCTCACCGGAGGACGCTGTAAAGAGTGCTTTCACATCTCAGATAAATGCTTATCTCAAAAGCAACAATAAGTATCTGAAAAACGAGAAGCCTATTACTTTTCAGGATATCGAGGATTGCTTGGTGCTTGTTTCAAGTTCGTTTTCTACACAGACTTCATATGCCAATCAGACAAAGAAAGCTATTACAAACAAGTTTATCAAGGAGTGCATGACAGAGTTCTTGAAGCACAATCTCGAGATATACTTTATTGAAAATCCTGACGAAGCGGTGAAGATAGCAGAGCAGGTTCTTGTAAACAAGAGAAGCCGTGAAAAGGCTGAGAAGTCAAGAATAGACCTGAAGAAAAAGCTTGCAGGCTCTATCGACCTTTCAAATCAGGTGCAGAAATTCGTTGACTGTCGTTCAAAAGACCTTTCTCAGCGTGAGCTTTATATCGTGGAGGGCGACTCGGCGCTCGGTTCTGTAAAAATGGCAAGAAATGCAGAGTTTCAGGCTGTTATCCCTGTGAGAGGAAAGATACTCAACTGCCTTAAAGCCGACTATGATAAGATATTCAAGAATGAGATAATCACAGATCTTATAAAAGTCATAGGCTGCGGAGTTGAGGTCAAGACGGGCAAGAACAAGGAGATATCCATGTTCAATCTCGACAACCTACGCTGGAACAAGATAGTTATCTGTACTGATGCCGATGTTGACGGCTTCCATATCAGAACGCTTATACTCACAATGCTTTACAGGCTCGTGCCGACCCTTATTGAAAAAGGATATGTTTATATTGCGGAGTCACCGCTCTTTGAGATAACGACTTCCGACAAGACTTACTTTGCATATGACGAGAACGAAAAGACAAAGATACTCAAAATGATAGGCAATAAAAAGTTTGATATCCAGCGTTCAAAAGGTCTTGGCGAGAACGAGGCGGAGATGATGAGCCTTACGACAATGGACCCTGCCACAAGACGTCTTATAAAGATAGAGCCTGACGATATCGAGCAGACACAGTGGATGTTCGATATGCTCTTGGGTGACGATCTGCAGGGCAGAAAAGATTTCATCACCAATAATGGTGTTGATTATCTTGATATGGCGGATATTTCATAATTTGCAGCTGAAAATATATTCGGCGCAGAAAGGATAGATTTTATGGCAAGAAAAAAGGCAGAGCCTAAAAAGACTGCTAAACCAAATAACAACGCATATATCGAGGGCGCAGGACTTGTTGCAGATGAAAAGATAACAATGTCTCTTGAAAAGAACTATATGCCATATGCCATGAGCGTTCTTGTTTCAAGAGCGTTCCCTGAGATAGACGGCTTTAAGCCCTCACACAGAAAACTGCTTTATACCATGTATAAAATGGGACTTTTAAACGGAAAGCTCACAAAGTCTGCCAATATCGTTGGTGCGACCATGAGGCTCAATCCTCACGGCGACGGTGCTATATATGAAACCATGGTAAGACTTTCACAGGGCAATGAAGCGCTTTTGCACCCATATGTAATGAGCAAGGGTAACTTCGGTAAGGCATATTCAAGAGATATGGCTTATGCTGCCTCTCGATACACTGAGGCAAAGCTCATGCCTATCTGTCAGGAGCTTTTCGGAGATATAGACAAGGACACTGTGGATTTTGTTCCTAACTATGATAACACCACCACAGAGCCGACCTTGCTTCCTGCTACTTACCCGTCAATACTTGTTAATGCAAACGTTGGTATAGGCGTTTCTATGGCTTCATCAGTTTGTCCGTTCAATCTCAGCGAGGTTTGTGAAACAACTATCGGACTTATGAAAAATCCTGATTTCAACGCTCTTGAAACGCTGAAAGGACCTGACTTTCCGGGCGGTGCTTCACTTCTCTATGATGAGGAAGAGCTTGATAAGATATACCGCACAGGAAAAGGCTCTGTTAAGCTGAGAGCAAAATATCAGTATGACAAGGAGTCAAGGTGTCTTGAGATCGTTGAGATACCTGCCACTACCACAGTTGAAGCAATAATCGAGAAGATAATTGCTCTCGTTAAGGCAGGCAAGATAAGAGAGGTATCATATATCCGTGATGAAACGGACATTAACGGTTTGAAAATAGGTATAGACATCAAAAAGGGCGTAGACCCTGACAAGCTTATGCAAAAGCTTTATAAGCTGACGCCGCTTCAGGACTCGTATTCATGCAATTTCTATATACTTGTTCACGGCTATCCAAGAATAATGGGCGTTTATGATATAATTAAAGAATGGGTAGCGTTCAGAATGGATTGCGTTCGACGCAGAACAAGCTTTGATCTTGCAAAGAAGAAAGACAAGCTCCACCTTCTGAAAGGTCTTGGAAAGATACTTCTTGATATAGACAAGGCTATAAAAATAATCAGGGAGACAGAGGAAGAAACCGAAGTCGTTCCAAATCTGATGATAGGCTTCGGCATTGATGAGATACAGGCAGATTATGTTGCTGAAATAAAACTCAGACACCTTAACCGTGAGTATATACTCAAAAGAACTGCTGAAACTGAGGATCTTGAAAAGGCTATTGCAGAGCTTGAAGATATTCTTGGAAGCGACAGAAAAATAAAGAATATCATCATTTCCGAATTAAAGGAAGTTTCAAAGAAGTATGGTCAGCCAAGAAAAACTCAGTTCTATTATAAGACTGATATCGAGGAGATAGACATAGAGGACGATATCCCTGACTACGCCTGCAAGCTTTTCCTATCTCAAAGCGGTTATTTCAAGAAATGTACTCCGCAATCACTGAGAATGGCAAGCGAGCAGAAGTATAAAGAGGGCGACGGTCCGCTTCAGGAAATGGAAAGCACCAACAAAACGGAGCTTCTGTTCTTCTCTGACAAGGCGGCTGTGTATAAGACCAAGGTATCGCAGTTTGCCGACACAAAGGCAAGCTCTCTTGGCGACTATATTCCTGCAAAGCTTGGTTTTGATGACGGTGAGGGCGTTGTGTCCATGGTGAATACTGTAGATTATTCGGGCTATATGATATTCTGTTTTGAAAACGGAAAGGTGGCAAAAGTGCCGCTCAATGCCTATGAAACAAAGACCAACAGAAAGAAGCTTGCCAACGCTTATTCTGCAAATGCTAAGCTTGTGGGAATGTTCTTTGTGCAGGATAACGCTGAGATAATGCTTCGCACAACTAACGGCAGAGCAATGATATTTGATACTGCACTTCTTATGCCTAAGTCCACGAGAGATACTATAGGCGTTCAGGTCATGACACTTAAGGCGAAGAATGCAGTTGTTGATAAGGCGTTTATCGTTGACGATGAGACAGCAGCAGGCCTTTCAAAATATCGCAGCAAAACGATACCTGTTGCAGGCTGTTTTGCAAAGGATATCGAAGACCCTGACCAGATGCACTTCTGATATATGTTTTTTACAGCGGATAGACTTCTGTCCGCTGTTTTTCGTTTGTTGACTTTTTACAGAGATTATGGTATACTTGTTTTGAAAAAGTGTGCAAATGCACGGATGTTGCAAAAGGGAGTTGTTTTTATGGAGTGTCCTAAATGCCACAAGTCAGTTGACGATGATGACATTTTCTGTCCTAACTGTGACACAAGATTAAGACCAGACAAAAATACGTCTATCCTGAAGCGTTTCAAAAAGCAGAATAAACCGCTAAATGTGGAAATAGTGGGCGAGAAAAAACATAAATTGTCTGAAAGCAAGCTCAAGCTTATTCTTATAACAGTGGCGGTAGTGCTCCTTGTGGTGCTTGTCGTCCTTATCGTTGTGAATATTATAAGCGGAAAGGGTGAAAACACCGCTGAGAGTATTTCTGAATATATCGGCGTAGATGTTGCAAAGGCTCAGAAAAAGCTTGATATGCACTTTAAGGACGAATCGGCTTTTCAGGGAGTGAACAATGCACTGAATTTTGATTATATCATTGAGTCTGATGACAGTGTTAATGTTGATGGCATAAATTATCCTGAATGGGCGGCACTTGTTACTGTTGATGATGAAGAACGTATACAAACTGTAAAATATTCAAATTTCAAGGTGCTTAAAAACAATGCAAACGGTGAAAAAAAGAGTAAAGCTATCAACCTTGATAAGTTTGAACAAGGAGCAAAGTGGAACAGCTTGTCAGATGCCATAGACCTTGAATATTACGGCATCGTATGGTCAAAAGACACTAAAAATTATATATACCGCTATTGGTATGAGAATGACGCAGGCGATGATCAGCCTGTGGTGCTTAATGTAACGTTCGATACGGATAATAAGTATCTGTATTATTCTTCTACGCTTATTTATCCTGAGTATCTGTAAAAGGGTCATAATGTTACAAAAGAAATACAAATTGTTGCGTAAATTCTACAATTGCACAAAAAAACTTGACTTATGCTCGGTTTGTTGCTAATATAAATTGATGAATAACGTAAAAAGGAGGTTCGGTATGGATCCTAGTACTAAATTATGTATGGGCTGTATGAACGAACTTGGTTCTGACGGTCGCTGTCATTATTGTAGCTATACCGACGATATCCCGCATTTACAGGCTTATCTTGCACCGAGAACAGTGCTTGACAACAGATATATAGTCGGAAAAATGCTTTCATATAATGGTGAGGGTGCGTCTTACATTTGCTACGATATGGTTGGCAAATGCAAGTGTGTGGCAAGAGAGTATATGCCTGACACTCTTTGCGAAAGAGATAGCGAAAGTCAGCGACTTGTGGTTAACCCTGACTGTCTGGCAAAGTATAAAACGTTCATGTCCGAGTTTGCCGATGTGAACAAAGTTCTTTCACGTATGAGAAATCTTCAGCATATCGCCACGGCAAAGGATATGTTTTGCGAGAATAATACGACCTATGTCATACTCGAATATGTGGAGGGTGTGACGCTAAAGAAATTTTTACAGTCAAATACAGGCTTTCTCACATGGGAACAGGTCAAAAAGCTTTTTGTGCCATTGTTTACAACATTGAGCATTATACATAATGCAGGTATCATACACAGGGGAATATCTCCTGAAAATATTATTGTTACAACTGATTGTGAGCTTAAACTTACAGGCTTTTGCATAAGTTCTATAAGAACATCTAATACAGGGCTTTCTCCTGAGTTCTATTCAGGATATACCGCCCCTGAGCAATATTCTTCGTTAGAATGGCAGGGCACATGGACTGACGTTTATGCACTTGCTGCAGTTCTTTATAGAATACTAACAGGCTGTATGCCCCTTGACGCTTATACCCGTACAAAGAATGATACTATGGTCGAAGCTTGCAGAGTCAATCCGAGAATACCACAGCATATCTCACGAGTTCTTTCAAGAGCTATGAGAGTTCGTGGCGAAGAAAGAATACAGACAGTTTCAGAGCTTGTTACCGCACTTTTTGAGCAGCATACAACGCATATGGAACACCCTAAAGGTTCAACTCAGACTATTCCTATACAGCATGTTCCAAGACAAAGAACGCAGTCAAGGCAAATGCCGCAGCAGACTCGTGAGGAAGAAAAGCCTAAGAATAAAACGGCTACGATAATAGGCTGGACGGTGCTTGTGATAGTGCTTTTGCTTTCAGTTTTTCTGCTATATGAGTTGTTTTCAGGTCCGTCGGACAGCAATAATGATTCGTCTGAGGATAAGGTCATTTCTTCTGATGATGCAGATGGAGTTGACAGCGAGGTATTCGTTTACAGCACCACAGTTGCTACGCCTAAGGTGACTGATGCTGAAAGTCAGTCAGAATATGGCTATGGCGCTATAATGCCTAACGTTGTGGGTCTGGAATACAATACTGTTGTAAAACAGCTTGGTGAGGATTTTACTATCAAAGCTGAATATTATTATTCTGATGTTGACGATAAGGACGTTGTTAAAGAGCAGAGCATACCAGAGGGCACTGATTTTGATCCGTCTTTGAAAAATGAGCTTGTTCTTAAAGTATGTGCAGGCCCTGAAAATGTTCCTGTTCCTGATTTCTCTGGCCTGTCAAAGAAGGCTTACCTTGAGCTGCTTGATTCTTATAATATCAAGTATAAGGTCGTTACCGATTTCTCAAGCTCTGTTTCTGCAGGATATGTTATGGCGACAAGCGTTAATGTTGGAAACACTGTGAATGTTAAAAATGGTGATGTGCTTACAGTTACAGTTTCCGCAGGTCTTGTGACTACTACGACCACTACAACAAAGGCAACAGAGCCTAAGCCTGATACGAACACAGGCAGCTCTTCTGAAACAACACCAGTTCCGGCTGTTGTGCCTGCTGAATAACGAAAACGTTTAATAAAATGTTAAAAAACAAACAAAGCCCTTGACAATTCAGGGGCTTTGTGCTATGCTCATTATAGATTATTAGGAAAGTAACAGGATAAATTGTTTCCTGGTTTGGAGGTATTTTACATGGCTAAGAAAATTGGTGTACTTACCAGCGGAGGAGATGCTCCGGGAATGAACGCTGCTGTCAGAGCAGTATGCAGAGCTGGTCTTGCAAAGGGTATGGAAGTCGTAGGTATCCTCAGAGGATATAACGGTCTTCTTAATGGTGAAGTTATTGAGATGAATGCAAGAACTGTTTCAGGCATAATCCAGAGAGGCGGTACTTGTCTTTATACTGCAAGATGTCCTGAATTCAGAGATATCGAGGGCGTAAAGAAGGGCAGAGATAAGTGTCTTGAAATGGGTCTTGACGGTATCGTAGTTATCGGTGGTGACGGCTCATTCAGAGGTGCGGCTGACCTTTCAGCACAGGGTATCCCATGCATTGGTCTGCCTGGTACTATAGACAACGATATTTCATGCACAGAATATACTATCGGTTATGACACAGCTATGAACACAGCTATGGAAATGATCGATAAGATCAGAGATACAGCACAGTCACATGACAGATGTTCAGTAGTTGAGGTAATGGGCAGAAACGCTGGTCACATTGCTATCAACGTTGCTGCTGCTGTAGGCGCTGAGGCTGTTATCACACCTGAGAAGCCTTATGACCTCAATGCTATTGCTCAGAAGATGGAGCAGACAAAGAAGTCAGGCAAGACACATTTTATCATTGTAGTTGCTGAGGGTGTTGGCAAGACAGAGTATATCACAAGAACTCTTCAGGATATTACTGGTGTCGAGTCAAGAGCTACTATTCTCGGTCATGTTCAGAGAGGCGGCTCTCCTACAGTAAGAGATAGAGTTGTCGCAACTGAAATGGGCTATCACGCTGTTGAACTGCTAGAGCAGGGCATTGGCAACAGAGTTGTTGGTATGAAGGACAGCAAGATATATGATGTAGATATTCAGGAGGCTCTTTCAATGAAGAAGCCTTTCGAGGAAGAGCTTTACAAGATCCTCAATGAAACTGCATTCTAATTTTTCATGAGGTCTGAGTCTTTAAGACTTTGACATATTACAGAGTAGAAAACTGAGCGTTAAGTGTCCGTCGGACGGGGAGTTGCCGTCGGAACGAAAAAGGCAGAACCTTTGCGGTTCGGTTTTCGCATCCCGCTGAATGTGTAATTGAAGCTTTTTATAGCGGCTCTGCACATCCCGCATGGGTAGTGTGCAGAGCTGTTTTTATGCTCCGTTATGCACAAAGCGACAAGCTCGCAGAATAAGGAGGTAAATTTATGAAGAGCTTCGGAAGAATGTTCTATGACTCTTTCAAGTCACTGAAAGATCTTAGAACATTAACAACAGCAGGAATACTGATAGCGTTGGCGTTTGCTATCAGATCATTTTCCATTGAGGTAACGCCTGACTTGAGGATCGGTTTCACTTTTCTTGCAACCTGTACTATAGGTATGCTTTACGGACCTGTGGTATGTGGAATGTCTACATTTGTGCTTGACTTTCTAGGATATATAGTGCAGAACAAATCTCCGAGAGCCTACAGTCCACAGCTTGCAATGGTAGTTATTATTTCAGGTATCATCTACGGCTGTTTGTTGTATAAGTGCGATTTTAACAACAAAAAGCTTCAAAGCTACATAAGGATCGCAATTGCAAGAGGAAGTGTTATACTTTTCTGTAATATAGGACTTAATTCTTATTTCCTGTATACACTTTATGTAAACAAGACTTTTGGCATCACAAACCTCACCAAAGAAGGAATGAGCGGTTTTCTTACATACTGCACACCGAGAATAGCGAAAAATCTTATCCAGCTCCCTGTGGATCTGATCTTGCTCATGATATTCCTGCCTGCTGTGAAGTTTGCTTATGAAAAAGTAAGAACACAGTTTGGACATAAAGCGACAAATACATGATTTAAAGCAGCGGCAGAAATGTCGCTGTTTTTTGCGTGAAAATATACAAGAAAAATGGGGTACTAATGTGAAATTTAGGTGAAACACTTGAAATCCGTTGAGATTTAGTGTATAATTAAAATTAAGTTATTTTTAAGGCGGATCTTCGCTTTTTATTCAGAAAGGTCTTGATCATATGATAAATGTAGGTTTTATCGGTGCAGGAAATATGGGCTATGCTATCATGAAAGGCATTGCAGGCAGTAAAATGGGTAAGGATATTCAGCTTTACGCTTTTGATAAATATGCTCCGATACTTGATAGACTTGACGAGCTTGGAACAGTAAAATGTTCAGGCTGTGCAGAGGTAGTTGAAAAGTCAGAATATGTTTTTCTTGCAATTAAGCCTCAGCAGCTTGATGAGGTGCTTGATGAGATAGCCCCTGCGGTAACGAAAGATACGGTCATAGTTTCTATATGCGCAGGCATCACAGATGATTATATCGCTTCAAAAACTGTGGCTGGCGCAAAGGTAGTCCTTGTTATGCCAAACACTCCTCTTCTTCTTGGGGAGGGCGCAACTGCTCTTTCACGCTCTGACAGCGTAACAGATGAGGAGTTTGAGCTTGTTTGCAATATCTTTGGCTCATGCGGTATGTACGCCGTCATATCAAAGGATAAAATGAAAGAGATAATAGCAATAAACGGCTCATCTCCTGCTTTTATCTATCTGTATGCTCAGGCATTCGTAGAGTATGCGAAGAGCGTTGACATCGATGAAACAGTTGCAAGAGATCTTTTTGCAAAGTCGCTTATCGGCTCTGCCAAAATGATAACTGACAGTGGCAAGTCACTTGACGAGCTTATTGAAATGGTATCATCAAAGGGTGGCACAACTATCGCTGGTCTTGAAAAGCTCCGTGAGGGCGGTCTGCCAAAGGCTGTTGAGGACTGCTGCAAGGCTTGCACTAAGAGAGCTTACGAGCTTTCAAAATAGTTATTTTTTCTGCACCGTGGCATATACATTACTCAAAGGAGTGATGTATAATGAACAGCGGGACAGGCATATACAAAAGCGGAGTTCTTGCATTTTTTGCAGGAGCTATCCTGATTGGTGCGCTTTTGGGTGCTGTTACTTTTTGCTATATGGGCAGCGACGAGCTTTCAATGCTGTCGGTGTTTTCAAACAGCTTTGTTGACGTGAGGTCGTCAGGTGATCTTGAAGAAATTCTTGTGAGGTCTTTTTTCAGTTCGACTGTTTTTTTAGCAGTTGTGTTTTTGTCAGGTTTTTCTTCACTTGGACAGCCTTTAGCTGTTGCAGTATTGCTGTTACGTGGCATGGGCTGGGGTGTTGCAATGTCTCAGCTTTACAGCATTTACGGCGGACATGGTGCATTACTTTCAGCAATGTTTGTACTTCTTCCTGCGGTCATAACAGCGGCGGCACTTATGATAGCCGCAAGGGAAGCTGTCGCTATGTCAAATATCCTGCTGTGCATTGTTTTTTCTGAAGGACAGCATAGCGGTCTGCGACAGACGGTGCGGCTTTATGCTGTTAAGTTTCTTGTGCTTGAAGCAGCGGCGGCTGTTGCGGCTGCGCTTGAATGTCTGCTGACGATTATTTTTGCAGGACGAATTTAGTATACAATATACAAAGAATGAAATAAAATTCGGGGCAATTTCGGGGACTATTAATTTTAAGGAGCAGTGTAATGTCTTTATTTGGTAATTACAATACCCCTGGCAGAGGTGTGCTTAAAGCACATCAGGAGAAAAAGGGTATTTTTAAGTTTTTTGAAGTCTATGGCAGGCATATGTGGAAGCTTATGGAGCTTAATTTGCTGTATTTCGTTTTCTGCATACCGCTGACGCTTATGGTTATACTTATGCTTATGACATCAAATCCAATATGGCTCTTACTGGCGATACCGTCAGTATTGGTAGGACCTGCAACGGCTGCAATGACAAAGGTTTGCCGAAATTATTCTCAGGAAAGAAATGCGTTTTTGCTACATGATTTCTGGGATTCTTTCAAGAAGAATTTCAAGCAGGGCACTATCATGGGTGCCATAGATATCATCTTCGCTATAGGATTTATGGTCGGGATTCCAATGTATAAATATTGGGCAGAGCAGAACTCCATGATATACATTCCTTTTGTTATCTGCATAAGCTGTCTTATCGTATTCTTCATGATGCACTTTTACATCTATCTTATGATAAGCTCCACTAACCTTAACATGAAGCAGATAATAAAGAACTCGTTTTATCTTGTGAGTCTTGGCATAAAGCAGTCTCTTTGGTCACTTCTGGCATCGCTTATCGTTATTGTTATGATGTATCTTTTCCTGCCGTATTCTCTGTTCATATTGCCATTTTGGCCTCTTTCGTTCATATGCTTCGTGACTTGCTTCAATTGTTATCCTGTTATCAGAAAACACGTTATCCAGCCTTACTACGATCAGCGTGGTGAAAGCAATCCTGAGTTTGCATACAAGAATGCAGACCCTGACGAACAGCTCTTTGAGGATAGAGCGGCGGAAGAAACTCCTGTCAAGACCAAAGAGAGCAGAAAAAAAGGCAAAACAATCTCATAAAAAACATAAGGACAGCTCGTTTGAACTGTCCTTTGTTTATGCTAATTATTTTTCGATCTCGCCAAGTGAAAGCGCTTTGAGATAAGCGTTTATGAAACCGTCAAGGTCGCCGTCCATAACAGCGTTTACATTGCTGTTTTCAAAACCCGTTCTGTGATCTTTTACAAGAGTGTATGGCATGAAAACATAGGAACGTATCTGAGCACCCCATGCGATCTCTTTCTGAACACCCTTGATATCCTCTATCTTCTCCAGATGTTCACGCTCTTTTATTTTGATAAGCTCTGCTTTGAGCATTTTCATTGCATAATCCCTGTTCTGGAACTGTGAACGCTGTGTCTGGCATGATGTAACGATGCCTGTTGGTATGTGAGTAAGTCTTACGGCTGATGAGGTTTTGTTGATGTGCTGTCCACCTGCACCGCTTGCACGATAAACGTCCATTTTAATGTCCTCAGGACGGATATCTACTTCGATTGTATCGTCTATTTCAGGCATAACGTCCACCGCTGAGAATGACGTGTGTCTGCTTCCTGAGCTGTCGAAAGGTGAGATACGCACAAGTCTGTGTATTCCTGCTTCGCTTTTAAGATAGCCATAAGCGTTTTCACCCTCCACGATAACGGAGGCACTCTTCATGCCAGCCTCTGCACCCTCGAGATAATCAAGAGTAGTCATTTTGAAGCCGTGGCTTTCACACCATTTGTGATACATCCTGAAAAGCATTTCGCTCCAATCCTGCGCCTCAGTTCCGCCTGCTCCTGCATGAAAGTTGATGATAGCGTTGTTGTGATCATACTCGCCTGTGAGCAGAGTGTCAAGCTGTGCGGCGTCAAGACCCTCTTTTAGAGTTTTAAGCTCAGACTGTATTTCGTCGATCATGTCCTCGTCACCCTCATCGGCTGCCATTTCAATAAGCACTTCGATATCCTCAAATGACGATTTGAATTTATTGTATTTTTCCAGTTTGCCCTCAAGATTTCTTGTTTCCTGCAAAACCTTCTGCGATTTCTCCATGTCGTCCCAAAAATTAGGCTCTGCGGCTTTTTCGTGAAGCTCTGCGATCCTTTCCTGAGAACGCTCAATATCGTATACGTCATGCAACTCGCTGATGATAGGTCTAAGAGCTTCAAGCTCTGACTTTAAGTTTTCTAAAAATACCATATCTTTTTCTCCTTATTTTATATCATTATATATTATAAAACTTTTTTTGTGAAAAGT
>OGRN01002719.1_pt1 | contig 13257 bp, 10 predicted proteins | sample 1553401 | NCBI WGS metagenome assembly OGRN01 (sample SAMEA2580096, study PRJEB22360) | human gut metagenome | biome: human gut; feature: human-associated habitat; material: faeces | place: Denmark | collected 2008/2010 | reverse complement strand
CCGGCACGTCGGTGTTCGGGCCGATATGGCGGGAAAGCTCGTTCATGAAGGACTGGCAGAATCGCATGATCTCGTTGTTGGACTTGCCCTTCGGGTCGAAGTCCGAGCCGCCCTTGCCGCCGCCCATGGGAAGGGTGGTCAGGGCATTCTTGAAGATCTGCTCGAAGCCCAGGAACTTCAGCATGCCGAGCGTGACGGTGGGGTTGAAGCGCAGGCCGCCCTTGTAGGGGCCGATGGCGGAATTATATTCCACGCGGAAGCCGCGGTTGACCTGAACCTTGCCGGAATCGTCGACCCACGGGACGCGGAACTGGATGATGCGCTCGGGTTCGATGATGCGCTCAAGCAGGGCGGCCTCCTCGAACTCCGGATGCGCGTCGAGTGCCGGCTGCAGGGTGCCCAGGATCTCAGTGGCTGCCTGGATGAACTCGGGCTGCTCGGCGTTTTTCGCCTTGACCTGCTCGATGATGCGCTCAGCGTAAGTCATTGCGTGAACCTCCTAGCGGATGCGGTGTTGTGTTAACGGGTTGCATTATAGGTTTCGGAATTCCCTCGAAACGGTATATTAACGAAGCCGAAACAATGGGCGGCGACCTGCGGCGGACGGGCGTTTGCCCGGCGCGGGCGGCTTTTCCCATGATGCGTCGGGTCTCGCTTTCGCGTTGCCCGGGTGTGCATGTGGTGGGCGGTTCATGAGGGTTGTCTGAAGGCGTCCGTCCGCATGCTTCGTGGCTTGTCATAGGGCTACAATCCCATATCCGCGCAAAGGGAAAAGGGAAGGAAGCGCTCTGTTTCATGACAAGGTTTGTGGATAGCAAGCTTACGTTGCGGGAATGGTTGCCCCTGATCGGCATCACCGTTTCCGCGTTCATATTCAACACCTCGGAGTTCATGCCCGTCGGCCTTCTGACCGGCATCGGCGCCTCGTTCGGGACGAGCGAGGGCGTGACGGGGCTCATCATCTCGGTGTACGCCTGGGCGGTCATGCTGCTGTCGCTTCCTCTTATGATATTGGGTTCCCGTTTGGCGTTTCGGCCGCTTATGCTCCTGGTCATCGGCGTGTTCTGCGCCGGGCAGGCGCTTTCGGCCTTGGCGCCCAGCTATGGTCTGCTCATGGCGGCGCGTTTGGTGGTCGCCTGCGCCCATTCGGTGTTCTGGGCCATCGCAGCTCCCGTGGCGGTGAAAGTCGTCGACGAGAGGCACGCGCCCATGGCCGTCAGCGCCGTGGTTACCGGTTCGGCGCTTGCCATGGTGGTCGGGTTGCCTCTTGGTCGCATGGTGGGGCTTTGGCTGGGTTGGCGCCAGACCTTCGGCTGCGTGTGCGCCGTTAGCGCGCTGGTGCTCGCGTACTTGGCGGTGGTGTTCCCGAAGATTCCTGCCAGCAAGCCCTTCACGCTTAAACAGCTTCCCGGCATTTTGCGGAACAAGGTGCTCATGGGTATCTTCCTTGTGACGGCGTTGTATGCCATGGGATACTACACTGGCTATAGTTACATCGAGCCGTTCCTGCTGCAGGTCGGCGGTATGGACGAGCAGGTTGTCACCATGGCGTTGGTGGCCTTCGGTATCGCAGGCCTTGTCGGAAGTGCGATATGCTCACGGTTCTACCGCGGCCATCGCTGGGCTTTCGCCGTATGGGTCGTTGCCGGCGTTGCGTTGGCGCTTGCGCTCCTGCGGCCTGCCGCTCTTGGAGTCGTCGGCGTGTTCGCCGTATGCATGCTGTGGGGCATCGCCGGATCGGGGTACTCCATCGTCTATCAGGCCGAGATCATCGAGTTCGCAAGTGATGGCGAGCAGACGGTCGCGATGGCCATCTTCTCCGGCATCTTCAACCTCGGCATCGGCACGGGCAGCTTCATCGGCGGCGGCGTTTGCACGTTCGGCACCATCGCCGATGTGGGTTTCGTGGGGGCCTCCATCGCGCTCCTTGCCTTGCTGTACTGCGCGTTTGTGCTGATCAAACATATGAGAGCCCAGAGCTCAAAGTAGGACCTGAGAACAATTGTTCGAAATCTATTATATCGATATAGAACAGGCGTTCCCTATTTGATATACTCCTCATTATGGATTCTATGACGACATATTGTGCAATGGGCAGGCTCGATGAAGAGCCGCAGCTCAATGCGGCCCAACAGCAGGCCGTTACGGCAACGGAAGGCTACGTGCGCGTCATCGCGGGTGCCGGCACGGGGAAAACGGCTGCGCTGACGCAGCGGTTCGCGTACTTGGTCAATGAGCTGGGCATTTTGCCGGGCAACATCCTGTGCGTCACCTTCACGAACAAGGCCGCCAACGAGATGCGCAGGCGCATTCGCCGCCTAACCGGCGATCACGACACCGGCTATATCAACACGTTCCACGGCTTTTGCGTTTCGGTTCTTCAGGAAGATTCCCATGCCGTACGGTATCCGAAAAGCTTCCTGGTGCTCGACAACGCCGACATCGATGCCATGCTGCAGACCGTCTATGAAGAACGCGGCCTCACGTTGCGCGATATGACGTTTTCCGCTGCGCGCGACATGATCGAGATGCAGAAGCTCAAAGAGCATCCCAGCTACTATCTGGACATGCTCGAATGGTCTATCGCCGAGTTGCATGACCGGTATATGCAAGCTGATAATGTGCGCGACATCATCTTCTATGGGTATTTTTACCAGGAACGGAAGTGCTTCGGGCTCGATTACAACGACCTGATCGTATTCACGCTCTACGTTTTCGAGCGGTTCCCCGACATTTGCCTTACATGGCAGCAGCGGCTGGAATACATCATGATCGATGAATTCCAGGATATCGATGCGCTGCAATACCGGCTCATGGAGGTGCTGCAGGGCTATCACAAGAACCTGTTCGTGGTCGGCGACCCCGATCAAACCATCTACTCGTGGCGTGGCGCGGACGTGAAGCTGCTGCTTGATTTCGATAAGCGCTTCCCTGGCACGCGCACCATCATGATGCTCGAGAACCATCGATCGGTGCCTCAGGTGCTTGCGGTGGCGAACTCGCTTATCGCGAAAAACCATATGCGTATCCCAAAGGACCTTGTCGCCTCGCGGCGCTCGTTCGGTCCGACGGTCTGGCATCATGCCGTATCGCCCCAGGCCGAAGCGGCGTGGATCGCCGAAGGCGTGGCCGCATTGCATGGCAAGGGGGTTGCTTATCGCGATATGGCGGTGCTGTATCGCGCGCATTATGCATCGCGGTCGGTCGAAGAGGCGCTTTTGAAGGCGGATATCCCGTATTCGCTGTTCAGCGGCGTGCCCTTTTTCGGCAGGAGCGAGATCAAGGATGCGCTGTGCTACCTGCGCCTTATCGCGGTGGGGGATGACTTGGCGTTTCTGCGCGTGGCCAACGTGCCCAAGCGCAATCTCGGCCAACGTCGCATGGCGTATTTGCGGCAGTATTGCGACGAGCACGGATGCACCATGCTGCAGGCTCTTGAGGCAACGTGCGAGGATGATGTCTTCAAACGCACGAAGGCGAAACAGCTTCTGGCGCTGGTGCATGGCTTTCGCAAGTCTGTTGAGGGTCGCCCGGTATCGGAGGTGCTCTCGGCGCTGCTCGATGAAAGCGGTTACGAGCAGATGCTGCGCACCGAGGGAAGCCAGGAGCGGCTTGATAACCTTGCCGAGCTGAAGCAGTCGGTGTACGAATTAGAGGCAACGTGCGGAGAAGAGGTCACGCTTGACTGCTATCTGCACCACGTAGCCTTGCTTTCCAATGCCGATATCGCGGATGCATCGAAGGATAACGTGCGTCTTATGACCATCCATGCTGCTAAGGGCTTGGAATTCAGCCACGTCTTCGTTTGTTCGTTGTCCGAAGGCGTGCTGCCGTCGCGCAAAACGCGTACGGTTGAGGCCATGGAGGAAGAGCGTCGCCTCGCGTTCGTGGCGTTCACGCGCGCCAAGGACGGGCTGTACCTTACCGAGGCCGAGGGTTTCGGCCATCAGGGAGCGCCGCGGTATCCTTCGCGGTTCCTCCTCGATATCGACCCTGCGGCCTTGGAATTTTCAAATAGGCCCGCTGACTCCCAGCTCGATGACGCCCGTAGCGCTTATGAGGCGACCGATCGCTGGATCGCCGATACGGCCGGGCAGGCGTCCATCGAACCGGGCACGCGCGTTGCCCATAAAGCGTTCGGACAGGGCGTGGTGCAGGGCATCGACGAGCAGAAGCGGGCCTATATCATCGTGTTCGACGATTTAGACACGCCGCGTTGCATTTCGTTTCGCGTCAAGCTGGAGGTAGTGTGAGCAAGCCGGAGGAATTCCAACGATATAGCCGAACCTCGGGTTTCACCGAAGGCGGTTCGGGAAAGGCGCAGGGTATCGCCGGGGATGAGGGCGTTCGCGTCCCGGAGGGGGAGACGTTCGAGCAGAAGCTCGCGCGCATCAAGCGCGAGCTTGATGCGGTGCCGACCCTTCCTGGCGTGTATCTATGGAAAGACAAGCACGGGCAGGTCATCTACGTCGGCAAGGCCAAACAACTTCGTGCTCGCATGCGCCAGTATGTCAATTTCCAGGATGAACGCGCGAAGATCCCGCTGCTCGTCGAGCAGATCTGCACGTTCGAGTACATCGTGGTGGGCAATGAACACGAGTCCTTGGTGCTCGAGAAGAACCTCATCAATCAGCACGCCCCCTGGTTCAACGCCGACTTCAAGGACGATAAATCTTACCCGTTCATCGCTATCACCAAAGGCGATGTGTTCCCTGCGATCAAATACACGCGTGAGAAGCATCGTGCGGACACACGCTATTTCGGTCCCTATACCGATAGCCGCGCCGCTCGACGCATGGTCGACATCGCAAGGCGGGTGGTGCCGTTGTGCTCTTCGAGCTGCGCTGATTGGCGTTCGCTGAAGCGCAAACTGGAAAAAGATCCGCTCGCGTGCTTGGCCACCGACGTCCGTCCGTGCTTCGATGCGCATGTGGGTTTGGGACCCGGGGCGTGCTGCGGTCGCGTCACGCCCGAACAATATGCCGCCAACGTCAGCCGGATCGAGCGCTTCCTCTCGGGCAACCATCGGGAGTTCGTTGAGGAGCTTTCGCAGGAAATGCAAGAGGCTGCGGTCGAGCTTGATTTCGAGAGGGCGGGTCGTATCAAGGCTCGAATCGATACGATAAACGGGCTATGCGACAAACAACATGCGGTAAGCTCTCGCAACCTTGATGCCGATGTCATCGGGTTTTTCCGCGAGGAGACCATCGCCGGCGTGCACGTGCTCATGGTGCGCGAGGGTCGTATCATCAACAGCAATGAGTTCGTGCTCAACCGCGGGAACGATGTTCCCGATCAAGATCTGCTGCACATGTTCCTGCTGCGCTACTACGATGCCACCACGTCCATCCCGCACGAGGTGGTCGTGCGCGTCATGCCCGAGGATGCCGAGGCCATGGAGCAGTGGCTTACCGGCAAGCTTGCTAGCGCGCATGGCGCCAAGGTGCGCATCTCGATCCCGGAACGCGGCGAGAAAGCGGATCTGGTCTCCATGGCCGAGCAGAACGCCAAGCACACGCTCATGCGTTACAAAGTGCGCACGAACTACGAGGACAAACGCATTAACGACGCCTTGCTGCAGCTGGAAAGCGCCTTGGCGCTCGACGCGCCGCCGATGCGCATCGAATGCTTCGACATTTCCACCAACCATGGCACCTATACCGTCGCCTCCATGGTGGTGTTCACCAACGGAAGGCCCGACAAGGGGCAGTACCGACGTTTCAAAATCAAAGCTCAGCTTGACGAGGCGAACGATTTCCTGTCCATGCAGGAGGTTATGAGCCGCAGGTATTGCGCCGAGCGCATGGCCGATGAACGGTTCGGCAAAAAGCCCGATCTCATCATCTTGGACGGCGGCTTGCCGCAACTCAATGCCGTCATACAGCAGTTCGACAGCATGGGAATCCATGACATCGCCTTATGCGGCCTGGCGAAACGCGATGAGGAGCTGTTCGTGCCGTGGCAGGATACGGGTCCGGTGGTGCTGCCGGGCGGTAGCGCCAGCTTGTATCTGGTCAAGCAGGTTCGAGACGAGGCGCACCGCTTCGCTATCGAATTCCATCGCCAATTGCGCGGCAAGGGCATGACGGCAAGCATCTTGGACGAGGTGGAAGGCTTAGGTCCAGTGCGCAAGAAGGCGCTTCTCAAACACTTCAAGAGCTTCAAGCGGCTCAAGGCTGCAAGCCTGCAAGACATCCTTGATGCCAAGGTGGTGCCCGTCCAAGTCGCCAACGAGCTGTATACGGTGCTGCAGCAGTATAATGAGCAGGCAAGAAATGAAATGGTCGTCGGCGGGGAAGGAGATTCGTGACATGACCGAGGTTGCAAGCGAGCTTGAGAACATGCCCGAGCTGGTTATCGTGAGCGGCATGAGCGGTGCGGGGCGCACCGAGGCCATGCATGCGTTCGAGGATCTTGGGTATTTTTGCGTGGACAACCTGCCCAGCGCCCTTATCGGAAACCTGCTGGCCTTAACCGGCATGCCCGGCCAACCCGATAACCATCGACGCATCGCCGTGGTGTGCGACGCGCGCAGCGGCGGCTTCTTCAAAAGCTTGATGGAGGAGCTCTCAAAGCTCAAAAGCGCCGGCGTCGATTATCGGGTGCTGTTCTTGGATGCCGACGATGAGAAGCTCATAGCGCGCTACAAATCAAGCCGTCGCCGCCATCCCCTATGCACCGACGGCAGCTCCATCGCAAACGGGATCGAGCGCGAGCGCGAGATGCTCTACGATGTGCGCAAGCAGGCGCACCACGTCATCAACACCACCGATATGATGCCCGCTCAGCTGCGCAGCACTATCCGCGCGTTGTTCGCTCCCGGCGAGGAGCGCCAGGGCCTGCAGGTCACGGTGTACTCGTTCGGCTTCAAACACGGCGCTCCCGTGGATGCCGATCTGGTCATGGACGTGCGATTCCTTCCCAATCCGTACTACGATCCCGAGCTGCGTCCCCTCACCGGCCTTGACAAGCCTGTGCGAGATTACGTGCTGTGCCGATCTGAAACCGAGGAGTTCCAGAAGTGCTGGCGTGCGCTGCTCGATTGCGTCATGCCCGGGTACGTGGCGGAGGGCAAGCAGCAGCTCGCCATCGCCGTCGGGTGCACCGGCGGTCAACATCGAAGCGTGGCCCTTGCCGAGTCCACGGGGGAATATCTCAAGCAGAAGGGTTATCGCGTCAGCGTCGCGCATCGCGACCTGAAACTTGCCGAAGGCGTCGATGGACAGCTCATCAACGCTTCTGCGATGCCGGTCGAAGGCCGATAGGATGAGCGAGATGCTACACGAAAGCCATATGGAGGGCGGTCATTTCCCCCATGACCCGTCCATGACCGAGGCGTTCGCGCCGCTGTACGCGGCAGATCCCGTAGTGCCGGAGACCAGCAGCTTGAAAGCCGTGGTCATCGGCGGCGGGACGGGTGCGCCCGTTTCCATTCGCACGCTCCTTTCCATGGGCGTGGAAACCTCCGCCGTGGTCGCTATGGCCGATGATGGCGGGTCGACGGGCATCCTGCGCGAACGGGCAGGCGTCACTCCTCCGGGCGATATCCGCAAGTGCATATGCGCTATGGCGGCCGACCCCGAGGACCCGCTTACGCGCGCATTCAAATACCGGTTCCCGTTTGCCGACAATCATACGCTGGGCAATCTCATGCTTTCCGCGCTCGAGGACGCCACGGGCGAGTTCCCGCAAGCCGTTCAGATCTGCGAGCGCTTGCTCAACGCGCGTGGACATGTGTACCCTTCAACGCTCGATCGCGTGTCGTTGGTCGCGCGCACGCGCGATGGGCGCTATATCGAGGGCCAGGCGGTTGCCTGTCATTCGCGTACGGCGCTTGCACACGTGCAGTTGCGCGGTCAGGGCAAGATCCAGGCATACCGGCCGGCGCTCGATGCCATCCGCAATGCCGACCTGATCGTGCTCGGGCCGGGGAGCTTGTTCACGTCCATCATCCCGAACCTGCTGGTCCCGGGCGTGGTGGATGCCATCCGTCAATCGAAGGGGGCAACCCTGTTCGTCTGCTCCTTGGCGGACATGCAGGGCGAGACATGGGGCCTTACGGCGCGCGAGCATGTCGAGGCGTTGCTCGCGCACGGCATGCGCGGGCTGCTTGATTACGTGCTCGTGCACAGTCCGTTTCCCGTTCGCCCCGACGCTTCCGAGACGGGCACCTTCCGCGCGGTCACGGGGGTTAACGTCGGCGATAGCCGATTCACGGTCGCTCCGGGCGAGGAGGCGGGAAGGCGCGTGCGCCCCGTGCGCATAGACTACCCGGATTTGCGCTCCATTCAAAGCAAGGGCCCTGTCGTGCTTGTGCGCAACTTGGTCGATCCGCAGCGTCCCACCTGGCATGACCCGTTGTTGCTGCGCGAGGCGTTCACGGGGGTGTTGCGCTTATGTCGTTCACGGCAGAGGTAAAAGACGAGCTTTCGCGCGTGCCGGCAACGTGCAGTCATTGCGATAAGGCCGTTTTGGCTGCGCTTGTGCGCATCGAGGGCACGCTGTTCGTGTCGGGTAAGAACCGCTACCGCGTGGAGATCGCCACCGATGCCCCGTCGGTGGCACGTTTGGTCATCAAGCTGCTGCATGAGCTGTATCGGCTGAAAACCAACCTGACGGTTCGGCGAAGCGTCTTGCATAAAACGCCGAACTACCTGATCGAGGTTCCCGCCCAGCCTCAGCTTGCTGCGGCTTTGGTGGATATGGGCGTGCTGTCCCCTGAAGGCGGTCTGGTGCTCGGCGTATCCGAGCAGTTGGTGTCCAAGGATTGCTGTGCTGCCGCATATCTGCGTGGCGCCTTCCTGGGCAGCGGATTCGTATCCGACCCTCGCGGCGATTTCCATTTCGAGGTTATCGTCGAAACCGAGGAGCTGGCCGATGGCCTTGTGGATCTTCTGGCTCGCAAGAACATCAAGGCACGCATCATGCAGCGACGCAATTCCTATATGGTGTATTTGAAAAGCGGCAGCGCCATTCTTGAGTTCCTGGCGCTTGCGGGCGCTCATCAAAGCGCGCTTGCCATGGAAAACGCACGCGTCATCAAAAGCGTGCGCAATGATGTGAACCGTCAGACCAACGCCGAGATCGCCAACCAGGCTAAAACCTCGCGCGCGGCGATCGACCAGATCCGAGCCATCAGGCAGGTGGTGGAGGCGCACGGCATGGAGAACCTCCCTCCGGCGTTGCAGGATTTCATCAAGCTGCGCGTACGTCATCCTGAGGCGACGCTCAAGGAGCTCGGCGAGCTCGCCAACCCTCCGCTGTCGAAATCGGCGGTGTACCATCGCGTGCGCCGTATCGAGCAATTGGCCGCTGAGCTGGAGAATCAGAATCGGTAACCGATAGTAACCGGCGTTGTGCCGTTAGGCGGGACGCGTTGGTCTGCGCTTGTCGACCGTCTGCCAAATTCGCGCCGCAAGCGTTTGACTTTCCGCTACACTAACGTTTCGTATGGCCCATAACTTGAGTATCTGAATGAAAAGGAGATACGCAATGGCAATCAAAGTAGGCATCAACGGTTTCGGCCGCATCGGACGTCTGGCGTACCGCGCCATGGTCAAGGACCCGGAGATCCAGGTCGTGGCCGTCAACGACCTCGGCGACATCCCGACGATGGCTCACCTGCTGAAGTATGACTCGGTCCACGGCCGCGCCTTCGATACGGTCGAGGTCACCGAGGATGGCTTCGTGGCCGACGGCCATGCTGTGAAGGTCCTGTGCGAGCGCGATCCCGAGAACCTGCCTTGGGGCGAGCTGGGCGTCGACGTCGTCGTCGAGTCCACCGGCATCTTCAAGACCGGCGAGCTTGCCAGCAAGCACATCAAGGCCGGCGCCAAGAAGGTCGTCATCACCTGCCCGGCCAAGGGCGAGGACATCACCGTCGTCATGGGCGTCAACGACGAGCAGTACGACAAGGATCAGCACAACATCATCTCCAACGCCTCCTGCACCACCAACTGCCTGGCTCCCTTCGCCAAGGTGCTGTTGGAGAACTTCGGCATCAAGCGCGGCTACATGAACACCATCCATTCCTACACCAACGATCAGAAGATCTTGGACCTGCCGCATAAGGACCTGCGCCGCGCCCGCGCCGCAGCCATGTCCATGATCCCGACCACCACGGGCGCCGCTCGCGCCGTGTCCCTGGTCCTCCCCGAGCTGGCAGGCAAGCTCGACGGCTTCGCCACGCGCGTTCCCACGCCCGACGGCTCCATGGTCGACCTGACGGTCGAGCTTGAGCGCGAGGTCACCATCGAGGAGATCAACGCCGCTATGAAGGAAGCCGCCGAAGGCGAGCTGGCCGGTGTGCTCGAGTACACCGAGGATCCCATCGTGTCCATCGACATCGTGGGCAACAACCATTCCTCCATCTTCGACAGCAAGCTCACCATGGTCATGGGCGGCAAGTCCAACATGGTCAAGGTTGTGTCCTGGTACGACAACGAGTGGGGTTATTCCAACCGCGTGAAGGACCTTGTGAAGATCCTGCTGTAATCGGCTTAACCGCTTAACGCTATGAAGGGCCCTGGAACCGAACCTTGCCCCTTGCGCGCTGCGCCGTTCGTGCCCGAAGCACGCTCGGTTGCTTTGCAAGGTGCAATCGGGACCAGGGCCTTTTAGCTGGCCATCGCCGCACCCGCGGTGATTCGAAAGGAAGTCATCATGGCTGATATCGCCACCGTCGACCAGCTCGATGCGCGCGGCAAGCGCGTGCTCGTCCGTGTCGACTTCAACGTTCCCGTGGCAGACGGCGTCTGCTCCGACGATACCCGCATCCGCGCTGCGCTGCCCACCATCGAAAAGCTCATCGACGAAGGCGCCCGCGTCATCCTCATGAGCCACCTCGGCCGTCCGTCGGGCGAGGGCTTCGAGGAGAAGTTCACGCTTCGCCCGGCCGCTTTGCGCCTCTCCGAGCTGCTCGGCCGCCCTGTTGCGTTCGCTTCCGACACCGTCGGCCCCGACGCCCAGGCCAAGGCCGCGGCCCTTCAGGATGGTCAGGTGCTCGTGCTGGAGAACCTCCGCTTCGACAAGCGCGAGAAGAAAAACGATCCCGAATTCTGCCAGGAGCTCGCCAAGCTCGGCGAAGCATACGTCAACGACGCGTTCGGCACGGCGCACCGCGCCCATGCCTCCACTGCCGGCGTCGCTGCGCTTCTGCCCGCCTATGCCGGTTACCTCATGCAGAACGAGGTCGCAACCCTCACCGGCATGCTCGATGAGCCGCATCGTCCCTTGGTCGCCATTCTGGGCGGGTCGAAGGTCTCCGACAAGATCAAGGTCATCGACGCCCTCATGGACAAGTGCGACACCCTCATTATCGGCGGCGGCATGTGCTTCACGTTTCTGCTGGCGCAGGGCAAGCAGGTGGGCACCTCGCTCAAAGAGGAGGATTGGGTCGAGCGCGCGGCGGCCATGCTGCGCAAGGCCGAGGAGCGCGGCGTGAAGCTGCTGCTTCCCGTCGACGTCGTATGCGCCGATAAGTTCGCCGAGGACGCGAACACCAAGACCGTATCCGTCGACGAAATCCCGGCCGACATGATGGGCCTCGATATCGGCCCTGAAACGGCCAAGCTGTATGCTCAGGCCATCTCGCAGGCTGCCACTGTGTTCTGGAACGGGCCCATGGGCGTGTTCGAGATGGAGGCGTTCGCGGCAGGCACGAAGGCCGTTGCCGAGGCCGTGGCCGAAAACCAGCAGGGCGACACGATCATCGGCGGTGGCGACTCCGTGGCAGCGGTCAACAAGTTCGACCTTGCCGATCGCATGACGTTCATCTCCACGGGCGGCGGTGCCAGCATGGAGCTGGTGCAGGGCGAGGCCCTTCCCGGCGTGGAGGCTCTGAAGCGCTAAGGTAATCCAAGGGGGGCGCATGCGTCCCCCTTATCGTTTTGAAAGGAGCGTGCCTCATGGCCCGCAAACCGCTTATGGCAGGAAACTGGAAGATGAACAACACCTATGCCGAGGCCGTGGTGTTGGCGCAAACCATCTCCAACAACTTCGACAAGCACTGGGCCGACTCCGTGGACGTGCTCGTGTGCCCGCCCTCCATCGATCTGAAGCCGGTCAACACGGTGTTCGAGTTCGACCATCAGCCCATTCAAATCGGCGCGCAGAACGTGTACTGGGAGCCGAAGGGCGCCTTCACGGGCGAGGTATCGGTCCCCATGCTCAAGGACGTCCATTGCACATGCTCCATCGTCGGCCACTCCGAGCGCCGCGGCTACTTCGGCGAAACCAACGAGGAAGTCAACCGCAAGGTCCGTGCGCTGCTCGATGGCGGCCTGTATGCCGTAGCATGCGTCGGCGAATCGCTGTCCGTGCGCGACGAGGGCGGCGCCGAGGAGTTCGTCTGCGCCCAGGTGCGCGCCGCGTTCGCGGGCTTGGAGCCCGAGGAGGCCGCCAAGGCGCTGCGCTACATCCAGAGCCAGCCAGACATCACCGTAGAGGAGGTAACCGGCCATGCTTGAATCCCTGTCCGCTTTCTGGGCCGAGTACGGCACCCTGCTGCTGGAGGGCACCCGTGACACCTTGATTATGGTGGGCCTTTCCACCGTTTTTGCCTATCTCATCGGCCTGCCCTTGGGGGTTCTCCTGAGTATCACCCAGCCCCATGGCATTTGGCCCCACAAATGGTTCAACCGGGTGCTGGGCTGGATCATCAACGTGGGCCGCTCCCTCCCCTTTATCATTTTGATGATCGCCATCATGGACTTCACCAAGCTCATTGTGGGCACCAAGATGGGGGTCCCCGGGGCCATTGTCCCCCTGGTGGTCTCCGCCGCCCCCTTTATCGCCCGTATGGTGGAGACCTCCCTGGCCGAGGTGGACGCCGGTGTGGTGGAGGCCGCCCAATCCATGGGGGCCTCCCGGCTGCAGATCGTCTGGAAAGTCTATCTGCCTGAGGCAGTCCCCTCCCTGATCCTGGGGGCCTCCATCTCCATCATCACCATCTTGGGCTACACCGCCATCGCCGGCGCGGTGGGAGCCGGCGGTCTGGGCGACTTGGCCATCCGCTACGGCTATCAGCGGCGGGTTCCAGAGATGATGTGGGTGACCGTGATCTTCATCATCGTCTTGGTCCAGATCATCCAATCCCTGTTCAGTTGGCTGTCCACCAAGTTGGACAAGCGTCTGAGATAAATTCTTTCATTTTATTTTAAGGAGGAACCCATCCCATGAAGAAGCTTCTTGCACTGGCCATGGCGCTGACCCTGTGCCTGGGCCTGGCCGCCTGCGGCGGCACCCCCGCTGAGGACC
>OGRN01002718.1_pt1 | contig 13263 bp, 12 predicted proteins | sample 1553401 | NCBI WGS metagenome assembly OGRN01 (sample SAMEA2580096, study PRJEB22360) | human gut metagenome | biome: human gut; feature: human-associated habitat; material: faeces | place: Denmark | collected 2008/2010 | reverse complement strand
CATCCGCAGAATCTACTACATCCACGGAGTCGAAAAGGACGTCCAGCGCGGCGCGCATGCGCACCGCGCGCTGAAGCAGCTTTTGTTCTGCCCGTACGGCAGAATACTGATCAAATTGGACGATGGCCGGGAGAGACGGGAAGTCCTGCTGGACGATCCCGCGAAAGGGCTTGTCCTGTACCCGGGCCTGTGGCGCGATATGCTCTGGCTGCAGGATGATTCCGTCCTGTGCGTCGCGGCCAGCGAGCATTATAACCCGCAGGACTACATCCGTGATTACGGCGAATTTCTTGAATTTGTGCATCAGAAGGAGGAATGAGGTCATGGAAGTCCCTTTTGTCAGCTTCCGTCCGATGGAAGCAGAACTGAACGAGGAGCTGCATCAGGCATTTCAGCGCGTGCTGGACAACAGCTGGTACATCGGCGGCCCGGAGGATGGCGCGTTTGAGCATGCGTTCGCAGAGTACTGCGGCGTGTCGCATTGCGTGGGATGCGGAAACGGACTGGACGCGCTGTTCCTGATTCTGAAAGCATACGGGATCGGCGAGGGGGACGAGGTCATTGTTCCGTCGAATACGTTCATCGCCACGGCGCTGGCGGTTTCGTATACGGGGGCCACACCGGTTTTCGTGGAGCCGGAACTCGAAACGTACAACATCGACCCCGCCCGCATCGAAGAGAAGATCACGCCGAAAACCAGGGCGATTATGGCTGTGCATCTATACGGACAGCCGGCGCGAATGGACGAGATCTGCGCCGTCGGCAAACGATATGGATTGAAGGTTGTGGAAGATGCGGCGCAGGCGCACGGAGCGCTCTATCGGGGAGTACGCGTCGGCGCGCTGGGCGACGTCGCGGGGTTCAGCTTCTATCCCGGAAAAAACCTCGGCGCGCTGGGCGATGCGGGCGGCGTAACGACCGACGACGAGAAACTGGCCGCTACGGTGCGCGCGCTGGCCAATTACGGTTCGGCGAAAAAGTACGTTTTCCGGTATACCGGTCGTAACAGCCGGCTCGACGAAATCGAAGCCGCCGTACTCGACGTGAAGCTCCGCCATCTGGACGCAGACAACACGCGCCGGCGGACCATCGCAAATTATTACCTGTCGCATATCGATAATCCGAAGATCGTACTGCCGAACGTACCGGATTCCGACGCCAACGTGTTCCACATATTCCCGATCCGTTGCGCCGATAGGGACGCCTTGCAACAGTACCTGACCGAAAACGGTGTCCAGACCATCATTCACTATCCCATCCCGCCCCACAAGCAAGAATGCTACCGGGCATGGAACGACCGTTGCTATCCGATTACCGAGCGGATTCACCGCGAGGAGCTCAGTCTGCCGATCAGCCCGGTCATGGATCGGACCGAAGCGGAGGCAGTTGCACGGCTGCTCAATAATTTTTAAAACAGTAAATTATGCCGAAAATATCGATCGTTATGCCCGTGTATAACGCCGAGCCCTTCCTCGATGACGCAATCCTTTCGGTAATGGAGCAATCGTTCGGGGACTGGGAGCTGATATGCGTCAACGATGGCTCGACCGTCAAAACGTTTCTTCGCCGTTCGCCCGTAAAACGAAACGATATGACAATGCGAAATTGTTTTTCGTGCTCGTTCGGGTTTCTTCCCGGCATTTCATTTTAACAACCGTATAAATAGGGATCATGGTACGCCGTAAAGTCTTCATCAGCACTCCTCATGGCCGATATAACAAGTTTTCCCTCGGCATAAAAAAAGTTTTATCTCCTTGCTTGGACTTACTGTATAGACAGATTATCCGACATAAAAAACAAGATACGGCCGATAAGCCCTATTATCTGTCGGTCTGTGCTATCTTCAAGAACGAGGGGCCGATTCTCAAAGAGTGGATCGAATACCATTTGCTGGTAGGTGTCGATCATTTTTTCCTGTACAACAACTTCAGCGATGACAACTACCGTGAAATTCTGGCCCCATATATCGAACGAGGAATCGTCGACCTGATCGATTGGCCCGTTCCCCAAGGACAATTTCCTGCCTACGAGGACTGTTGGCAAAAGTTTCGTGAGACGACCCGCTGGATCGCGTTGATCGATCTCGACGAGTTTCTGTGCCCCGTTTACGAAACTTCGGTCGGGACATGGCTCGAAAAATATGAAAAATATCCCTCGGTACTCGTCTATTGGAAAATGTTCGGGACCTCGGGAAGGATCGAACACGATCCCGAACAGTTGACTATCGAACAATACACGGTCTGCTGGGACAAAATGTATAACGAAGGAAAAGTAATCATCAATACTGGTTGGGAATTTACCCGCATGTATATGCATTGGATTGCAGCTAAAGGCAAAGTCTGCGGCAGGACTGTCTGGATACCTCCCGTCAATGAGTTCGGCAAATTCATTCGCTGGGAGAACATCCACCGGACCGGACGCAACGTAACGTCCGAGGACTTCACTATGCAACTCAACCACTACTGGAGCAAGGCGTACCTTTCCCATTACAATAAAAAGAACCGCGGGGCGGCTTGCCCCGGATATCGGCATTCGATGAAGCAGTTCTTCAACAGCGAGCACCGTAACCGGACAGCCGACTACAAAATATTCCGTTTTCTGATCGCGCTCAAGCTGGCCTTGGGAATGGGCCCCAAAGACATGTCATGCAACAGGGAATGACAGAAAACACGTCCGGCGCAGACACCTCGTACGAACAGGCGCTCAAGTCGACCGGAATCGTCGGGGGCGCGCAGTTTCTCACGATCCTGATTACGGTCGTCAAGACCAAGATCGTCGCCCTGCTGCTGGGGCCTGCCGGCGTCGGCGTGCTCGGCTTGCTGCAGGGTATTGTCGACATGATCCGCAACGCGACGGGACTGGGCATACATTTCAGCGCGGTCAAAGACGTTGCGGCGGCGAATGCGTCGCGCGACGGACAGCGGATAGGGCGGACCATCCGGATTCTCCGGCGGTGGGTCTGGGGTACCGGTCTGCTGGGCATGACGGTCGCCATCGCATTGAGTATCCCGCTTAGTCGGTTCCCGTTCGGGAATGCGGAATATGCCGTGCCGATCGTTCTGGTTTCGGTCGTTCTGCTGCTGACCAGTTTGCAAGAGGGGCAGCTCGCCCTGCTGCAAGGCCTGCGCATGATCGGCAAGATGGCGAAGGCGAAAGTCGCCGGAGCCGTAGCCGGATTCGCCCTCACCGTGCCGATGTACTGGTGGCTGGGCGTGAAGGGAATCGTCCCCGCCATGATCCTGACGGCGGCGGCGATGCTTGCCATTTCATGGTGGTTTGTCCGAGGCATCCGGGTCGAACCTGTCAAGCTTACGCCGAAGGAAACGTTTCGGGGCGGTCTGTCGATCGCCAAGCTGGGTTTTTTCATCGTTGTTACCACTTTCGCGTCGACGGCCACCATGTATATCGTTCGCTCGTTCGTCTCGCAAAAAATCGGAACGGACGGCGTCGGAATGTTTCAAGCGGCATGGAACATTTCAAATGTATATACGGGATTGATTACGAGCGCTATGATGGCCGATTTCTTCCCGCGTCTGAGCGAAAGGAGCAACGACCACGCCGCCATGGCCCGGCTCACCAACGAACAGGGAGAGATCGCCCTGATTATCGGCGCGCCGATGATCGCCGGCATTCTGCTGTTCATCCCTGTCGTACTGAACATTCTGTACTCGTCGCAATTCATGGCCGCTACGGCTATTCTGCAATGGCAAATGGCGGGAGCCTTCACCGGATTCCTTTCGTGGCCGCTCAGCGTAATTTTTTTGGCTAAAGGGAAGGGACACTACTGTATCCTTACCGACGGAGTATGGTGCGCGGCATACCTCAGCATCGTTTTTGCCGGATGGCACCGGTTCGGGCTCGAAATTCTCGGCATCGCGGCCATTTGCAGCAGCTTTGCCAAGCTCGTGCTGGTCTATGTCCTTGTCCGGACGCAGTTCCGGTTCCGCTGGTCCCGGCGCAATCTCAGGCTGATCGGCCTGTACGGCGGACTGATCGCCGGAGCGCTGCTTACGGTGCTTCTCGCCTCGGGATGGGTCAAATACGCAATAGGCGGAGCGATCGTACTGATCGTATGCTGCATTTCGTACAGGCACCTGAACGAGATCGTCGCCGTATCGTCGCTGATAACTAAGATACGGCGAAGAATGGGCGGAAAGCGTCCGTAAATCCATCCCGGCCGGGCAGCCCGGTCGGAAAGTTTCATCTCGAAAAACATGAAACCGACTATCCGCGACGTCCGGCGTTGCTACTCGAAGATCAAGCAACTGGCCCGGACCGCCATATCCGAAAGGGACTATAACCGGGCCGCCGGGGAACTGGCCTTATCGGCCCGGATCGCCTATCTGTTCAACTGGATATATAGCGATCCCGAAACGGACGACATGATCCGCAGGATCGGCCGGGCGCTTTTCGACGAAAAGTCTCCCGAGCCGCGACAGACCGCCAGATACGCCATGTACAATTCGTTCGGCCGAGAAAACAGGGGACTCACCCAGCAGTACATCCGGGCATTGCGGGCGTTACAGGTCGAGTTTCTCTACATCTTCGAAGACCGTTCCAAGGCAATGGCGGGCGTCGAGAGCGATCTGGCCGCTTGCGGCGACCGAGTCGAAATCTTCGAAATAACCCCGTCGCTCCCCCCGACGAAGCAGGCGGAACAGCTGCACCGGAAACTGCGCGAGTACGCCCCGCAGGTCCTGCTGGTACAGATAGCGCCTTGGTCGGTCATGCCGCTTATCGCTTTTTCCGCTTTGCCGGAAATCACGAAGTATAACATAAATCTCACCGACCATGCTTTCTGGTTGGGCAGCGGCATCTTCGATCGCAACATCGAGTTCAGGGATTTCGGCTGGACGATTTCGCTGGAAAAACGCAAGTTCGCCATGTCGCAACTTTTCATGCTGCCTTATTATCCCATTCTCAACGAAACCCCGTTCGAAGAATTTCCTGCCGAAGTCCCGGCCGATAGCGTCAAAATCTTTTCGGGAGGGAGCTATTACAAGGTTTATGGCGGGAAGGGACTCTATTTCGATCTTGTCAAGCGGACGCTGGACGAGAATCCCGATGCCGTGCTGTTGTACGCCGGCGACGGCGATGCGCGCATCTTCCGGGAGTTCATTCGCAACAACGGTTTCCAGCGACGGGTGTTCCTGCTCGGAAGCCGGCGCGACATCCATGCCGTTTTTCGCGCATGCGACATTTACATGGGAACTTACCCGATCGGCGGGGGACTCATGTCGCAATATGCGGCCGTGAACGGCAAACCGATTCTCGCCTACGCCTCGGAGGAATGCCCATCGGCTTTCGTCGAAACAGTCGTCTGTCACAAGACGCGCTTGAAAATCACGCATACCGATGTCGAATCTTTTGCCCGTCATGCCCGGGCCCTGTGCTCCGACCCGGCGCTGCGAACCGAAGAAGGAAATAGGCTGAAGCAGTGCATCACCTCGCCGGACGAGTTCGCCGAGGGCCTGCGCAATCTGTTGGCCGGATACGCTCGTCCGCATAGCGGGAACCGGGTCGGCATCGACTACGGAAAGCGGCTCGACTTTTACTACGAGACCGAAAATAGCAACCGTTGGAACGGATTCGCCATGTTGCTCCTCAGCCAGTACGGAATCTGGGCGTTTCGCTATTTCCCGTTGGCAGCGCTCAAGACGGTACCCGGAACGCTGTACCGCTACGGCATCGAACGGTTCAAAAAATATCTGAAACGATGATCGATACAATCAAGGCCTTGCTGAGAGGAATCGGCAGAGCCGGATCCTACCTCGTTCCCTATCGGAGCGGCGGACACCTGAGCACGCTCGGGGACTATCTGTACACGGCTTGGCTGGCACGCCATTTCAAACACATAGGCGCCAATGTCTATATCCGGCGACCCGTATCGCTGAGGGGCGGAAAGTACATCTCGATCGGAAGCCATAGCGTGATTCAGAAAGGATGCATACTCAACGCGTGGGACCGGTACGGCGACCAGTCTTTCACGCCGGAGATCGCGATCGGCGAACACGTTTCGATCGGCGAATGGAGTCATCTGTCGGCTATCCGGGCGATCCGCATCGGAAATTACGTGCGTACGGGCCGTCGGGTTACGATCGTCGACAACTCGCACGGCCGAGGTACTTCGGAGGAGTTGGGAATGCACCCGGAGGACCAGCCCCTTTATTCGAAAGGTGTCGTAACGATCGGAAACAACGTGCGGATTGCCGACAAGGTGACGATCCTGTCCGGCGTTACCATCGGAGACAACTCCACGATCGGAGCCAATGCCGTAGTTACGCACGACATTCCGGCAGGAGTAATAGCCGCCGGAGTGCCGGCCCGCGTCATCCGTCGGATCAGCCAGTCGCAGAATAGCTCTGAGAAACAGGGTTCCCTCGATTCATAAACCCTCAACCGAAATACCGCTGTGAAAGCAAGAATCATTGCATTTTACCTGCCTCAGTACCACCCGATTCCGGAAAATGACGCGTGGTGGGGCAAAGGATTCACCGAATGGACCAATGTGGGCAAGGCGAAACCCTTGTATCGCGGGCATTATCAGCCTCGGGTGCCGGCCGACCTGGGATACTACGATCTGAGAGTCCCCGAAACCAGACAGGCGCAGGCCGATATGGCGCGATCCTATGGCGTCGAAGGCTTTATGTACTGGCACTATTGGTTCGGCGGCGGCAAGCGCTTGCTGGAGCGTCCGTTCAACGAAGTTCTCGCCAGCGGCGAACCGGATTTTCCTTTCGCTCTCGCGTGGGCCAACGAGACATGGAAAGGCTTCGCTCACGGTCTCGCCAACCGCAATACGCTGATCGAACAGCGTTATTTGGGCGAGCAAGATTACATTGACCATTTCCATGCCGTGTTGCCCGCTTTCCGGGACAGGCGGTACATTACCGTGGACGGGAAGCCTTTGTTCATGGTTTACAAACCGCTTCAGCATCCCGACATGCAGGCTTTTGTCGAGCTATGGCAGCGGCTTGCCCGGGAGAACGGGCTGCCGGGAATCTATTTTGTCGGGCAGGCAGAGGTAGGACAAGAACAAAAGATACTCCGTTTGGGTATGGATGCTGCCTGCATTTTCCGAATGATGGAATGCGTCAATCGCCGGCCGTTTCTCAAAAAAGCCGTTCAACGCATCAAGATCAATCTTTTCAAGCATCCTCGCGTATTCCGGTATGCCGAAGCGGCCCGATGGTTTGTCGGACCCGAAGATACGCGCGACGACATCATCCCCACGATCTACTCAGGTTGGGACCATACTCCCCGAAGCGGCTGTGAAGGAACGGTTTTCAGTCATTATACGCCTGATGTATTCGAGAGGCATGTCAAGCAGGTGCTTCGTGCCGTAGAGAATAAGCCCGCTTCGTTGAAAATCGTTTTTGTCAAATCGTGGAACGAGTGGGGAGAAGGCAATTATATGGAACCAGACCGAAGATACGGGCTGCAATTTCTTGAGCGGCTCAAAAAATGCGTGGAATGACAACGGTGAGAATACTTTTTATTTCATCGAACTTAGCCTCGTCGCTCCACGGCGGATGGCAATGTGCGAGCCGCAACCTCGAGTCGATGAAGCGGATAGCGGGAGAAGGAGCGGTTGACCTCGAGATACTGCCTCCGTTCACGGTCAATAGCAGGACGGACCCGGTGAAACGGCTGTGGCATGCTCTCAGCGCTCTGACGCGCGTAATATTTACGCTCAGAATAAACGGTTCGTCTTTAGGCAGGGAGCGGCGGATCATCGAAAAGCTCAAACAGCAAAGTTACACTCATATTTTTGTCGACTCGTCGCTGAACGGCTTGCTGATACGGAAAATAAAAAAACGGACGGGCGTTCGCGTGATCGTATTTTTCCATAATTGCGAGTTTTCTTTTATCAGACGCCATCTGCAATCGGGAAATGTCGGATCGGTATTCAGACTGCTACCCGCCTTCGTCAACGAAAAGTTGAGTGTCCGCTATGCTGACTGTACCGTCGCATTGAACCGTCGCGACGGAAAGCTGATAGAAAAACTGTACGGTATTCCGCACGCATTGCGCATTATCCCCATCTCGCTGCACGATCGCTTCGGGCATTTCCACCGATGGACGCAAGACGGAGATACTGCGACAGAAAAAGTGCGTACGGCTCTTTTTATCGGAAGTAATTTCTACGCCAACCGATCGGGAATCGAATGGTTTATAGCCCACGTATTGCCCTTGGTTGACATCCGGCTGGTCATCGCAGGCAAAGGCATGGACCAGCTTCCTGTCGGAACTCATCCCCGGATAGAGCTGCATGGTAGCGCTCCCTCATTGGAGGCGTTCTATGCGCGAGCCGATTTTGTGATCGCTCCGATTTTTACAGGAGGGGGCATGAAGGTCAAGATCGCAGAAGCCTTGATGTACGACAAGCCTATCATTGGCACCGCGGAAGCACTCGAGGGCTATGAACGTACGAATTCGATCGTAGTTTGCAATACGGCGAGCGAATTCGTCTCGGCTATCCGAACACTTGCTACATCTCCTGCGCTCACGGGTTCGCGGCGGCTTTTTCTCGATCGGTATTCATTCGACGCCACGCTTCCTCTGTTCAAGACCTTGCTCGAATGTTAGTTTATCTATCGGTATTCACTACCGCTCTGGGATTGCTTTGCATAGGTAACCGGCGCAATATCCCGGTCGCCGTATGGATGAGCTTGGGCCTGCTGATCGTGTTCTCGGGTCTTCGAGATGGCGTCGGAATCGATTTTCCAGCTTATTGGGACCTCTATCGAGGAAATGAATATTCGCAGTCGGAGGCCGGCTTCAGATTACTTTGCGGCATCCTCACCAGGCTGGGTTTCGGTCCGCAAGCGATGTTTTTGGCTACGAGCGCTATCGTAGTCGTCTTTGTCTACAAAGCGGCAGTCTATTATGATAAGACACACGTCTGTTTCGCCTTTTTTGTTTTCCTATTCGCCGGTACGTTCCTCGAGAGTTTGAATCTGGTCAGACAGTATGTAGCTATCGCCCTTTTTTTCTGGGGATCGCGATATATCGTCGGCCGGTCGCCGACAAAATACATGCTCGTCGTGCTGGCCGCGTCTTTGTTTCATATTTCAGCGCTCGTATTGCTCCCTTTCTACTGGTTGCTCCGCATACGTTTTCCGGGTTGGCTGCTATTCGGGATCCTTGGCTTTTCGCTCGTATTGAGCTTCATCTTTCCTCTCAAGGGGCTGATAAGTATGATTCCTCGCTACGGCCAGTACCTGACTCTTTACAGCGAGGCCAATCAAACCGCAGCGCTTGGACTCGGCTATTTTTCGAAGCTGCTGATAGCATTTGCGGTCATTCTGTTCAGGAAAAAGTTGCTTGGCGTAGAGGCGGTCAAATATACCGTCGTCATGAATGGTTTTATCTTCTATGTGGCGCTGATGACCCTGTTTAACGATTTCATGGTATTTCTGCGTATTTCGTACTACTTCCATATTTTCATCATTCTGTTGCTTCCGAGGCTCGCCATGCCGTTTACATACCGCTCGCGCCCGATCGTTCTCGGCATAGCGTCGGCCTACTGTCTGCTTTTGTGCTTCCTGTCGCTTAAGGCGCCGGATGCGTACATGATTCCTTATCGGGCCAATCTCGATTTATGGACGACAGCTACACCTTTGCGATGAATATACTTTTTATCATTCCTTCGGTCAAAACGGGAGGCGGCAACCGTGTATTTATCGAGCTCGCCAGCCGTTTGTCCCGAGATCATGAAATTACGATGCTCTATCCCAATAACTCGACGGACAAACATACGTTCGCTGTCAGCGGGAATGTGCGGTTCGTTCCGGTCGGGAAGACTGCCTCAGGCAAAATCGGCAAACTGATTAACCTTTGGCGGACAATTCGTTATGCCAACCGCCGTTATGCGGATTGGACGACCGTCTATAGCGATCCTTTGTTCGCCCTGTTCGCCGGATGGCTGAAGGCCAAACGAAAGTGGCGTTTCGTGCAGGCGGATGACTATCGAATCTTCGACGACGGGATGCTTTTGCACGGCGTATTCCTCAAAATATACAAATGGCTGTGCAAACGCTCGTTCCGTTCGAGCCGGGTCCGGTTCATTTTCAACTCGCGTTTCGTATATGAACGGTTCTGCCGGGATGCGGGCCGAACTGACGTAGCGTTGCGATTGGTTCATCCGGCTATCGAACAACGCATCTTTACGGCAACGGGAAGATCCGGCGTCGATACGGGCATCTGCCTGATTGCCCGGAAGCACCCGTGGAAAGGCTTGGTCACGTTTCTCGACGTATACCGCCGACTGCCTGAAGCAGTCCGAGACCGGGTCGGTCCGGTCACGTTCGTTAGCCACGATGACCTCTCAGCCTTCGATCTTGCGGGCATCGAGGTTGTCCGGCCGAAAAATGACATGGAGATAGCCGATACCTATCGCAAGGCAGGGATATTTATCTCCACTTCATGGTGGGAAGGCTTCGGGCTTCCTCCGCTTGAAGCCATGGCTTGCGGCTGTGCCTGCATCGTTAGCGAATCGGGCGGAGTAGACGAGTACGTCCGAGCCGGTGAGAACTGCTTGACTTTTCCTCCCCGGGATGAGAAAGCCCTTGAGGACCGGATTCTCGTTTTGTTGAACGACAATGTATTGCGAGAAACCTTGGCAAAAGCGGGCACAGCCACAGCTCAGCGGTTCTCTTGGGAACGTTCGGCCGGACAGTTTTTGGCAATCGTTCGGGACGGGCAGTGCTGACCTAATCGTGCATAAACGGCCTTATTGGCATCGCGAATCAGTTGAAACGCCATGTGAGGACGACACTTATATCGCGAAACTCGCTCCGTATTTTCTGATTCTTTAGTATATGTTGCCTCCGAGACAGGATCAATCAAAATCCTTTTAATAATACTAATGCGTTTACAGTCTGTGATTACCGCATCGGTCGTCGCTTACCACCATTCCTATTCCGAAATCGGGAAAGTGCTGGACTGCCTATTGAAAAGTCCGGTCGCGAAAATATACGTCGTCGATAACTCGTCGAACGACGCGCTGCGTCTTTTGGAAAGAATATCGGGACGTATTCGTTATATCCACAGCGCTAACATCGGATACGGCGGAGCGCATAACATCGCGATGCGCGAGGCCGTCGAGGCGGGAGCCGACTATCATGTGATCGTCAATCCGGACATTTGGTTCGGCGAGGGCGTGATCGAAATCCTCGCCGCCTATATGGATCGGCACCCAGATGCCGGCCTGGTCGCCCCTAAGACCGTGTATCCCGACGGCGAGACACAGTATCTGTGCAAGCTGTTGCCCACACCTTTCGACCTGATCCTGCGGAGATTCCTGCCCGCCGGCTTCCTTAAGTCGAGCAGGGAACGTTTTGAACTGCGCTTTACCGGTTACGACCGCGAGATGAACGTACCCTTTCTTTCAGGTTGCTTCATGTTCTTGAGAATCGGGACGCTGAAAGAGACGGGGCTTTTCGACGAGCGCTATTTCATGTACGCCGAGGATATCGATTTTTCGCGTCGTATCCACCGCATTACCCGTACCGTGTACTGTCCCAATGCGGTCGTCGTACATGCCCACGAGGCCGCTTCGCGTAAAAACGGGAAAATGCTGCTGATCCACATCGGCAGCCTTGTCAAGTATTTCAATAAATGGGGATGGATCATAGATCGTGAGCGAAGGCGTGCCAACAGGGCCTGCATCGAAGCATTGAAAGGACAGGGCCGAGGATAATCGAACCTGCCTGCCCGCCGAAGACCCTGCACAAGCCGTTAACGGATCATGCGGAAGTATGGACCGGGACGGCCCGCCGGGGACCGGCTTGGCGGGAAACTTTCGATGTAGCGCGGGGGAGGGAACTTTTGGGCATGCGTGGACCATTCCAGGCGAGCATCAAACAAATCAGCTAATATGAACATTGCAATCGTAGGAACCGGATATGTCGGTTTGGTCACGGGAACCTGTTTTGCCGAAATGGGCACGAATGTTACTTGCGTGGATATCGACACCGAAAAGATCGATAAACTCAACAACGGCATCATGCCGATTTATGAGCCGGGACTCGAGGAACTTGTCAAAAAAAACGTCCGTGAAGGACGTCTTCATTTCACGACCGATCTTACCTCAGCTCTCGGCAAAGTCGAAATCGTTTTCAGCGCCGTGGGAACCCCGCCGGACGAGGACGGCAGCGCCGATCTGCATTATGTGCTGGATGTAGCGCGAACGTTCGGACATAAAATCAACCGCTATACCCTGCTGGTAACCAAAAGCACCGTACCCGTCGGCACGGCACAGAAAGTAAAAGCCGCCATCCGGGAAGAACTCGAAAAACGCGGTGTGAACATACCTTTCGACGTAGCCTCGAATCCCGAATTTCTCAAGGAAGGTGCGGCCATCAAGGATTTCATGAACCCCGACCGCGTGGTAGTCGGAGTGGACAGCCAACAGGCACGCACGCTGATGGAGCGTCTTTACAAACCGTTTCTACTCAACGGTTTTCCAATTCTGTTTATGGACGTATCGTCGGCCGAAATGACCAAATACGCCGCTAACTGCATGTTGGCGACCAAGATTTCCTTCATCAACGAAATCGCCACGCTGTGCGAGAAGGTCGGCGCGGACGTGCGCGACGTGCGTACGGGCATCGGTTCGGATCACCGCATCGGCTATCAGTTCATCTATCCCGGCATCGGCTACGGCGGATCCTGCTTCCCCAAGGACGTGAAGGCGCTCATCCATACCGCCCATGAGGCAGGTATGCGTCCTGAACTTTTGGAGGCCGTCGAGGGCGTGAATGCCCGTCAGAAGCGCTCGATGGCGTTCCGGGTGGCCGACTATTTTGAGCCGCAAGGCGGGGTGTTCGGCAAGGTGCTCGCCTTATGGGGGCTTGCCTTCAAGGCCAATACCGACGATATGCGCGAATCTCCGGCGCTTTCCATCATTGAGGAGCTGACCTCACGCGGTATGCGCGTCCGGGCCTATGATCCCATCGCCGGCCCCAACGCCCGGAAGCTGTTGGCGGACAATCCGCTGGTATTCATCGAAGATGATCAATACGCCATCTGCGAAGGTTCCGACGCCCTGCTCGTGGCCACCGAGTGGAACCAGTTCCGCAACCCCGATTTCGATCGCATAAAGGAATCCCTCGTCGCCCCCGTCCTCTTTGACGGGCGCAATCTCTACTCGCCCTCCGTGCTCGGCAAGCGCGGCTTTGCGTATTTCTGCGTGGGAAAGAAGTAGGGAAGAGGCGAGGAAGGATGTGAAGACTGGGGGAGGCCAGCGCAGAGGGAGTT
>OGRN01002700.1_pt1 | contig 13304 bp, 15 predicted proteins | sample 1553401 | NCBI WGS metagenome assembly OGRN01 (sample SAMEA2580096, study PRJEB22360) | human gut metagenome | biome: human gut; feature: human-associated habitat; material: faeces | place: Denmark | collected 2008/2010 | reverse complement strand
CTCTTATTCTCTGCAAAAAAGTGCTGCCGCACTAATTATTTAGTGCGACAGCCCCCTCCGTCATATCATCCTTACTCTGTCACAAATGCTGCCGATACGTCAGCATTCTTTGCGCCATCTTCGATAATAAACAGGTTATCTGTATCGAATCCGGCATCCTTCATTACTGAAATAGCTGTCTTTGCACAGTTATTTCCACTGTAGCACAAGATGTAAACCGGCTTTTCTGGATCCATCTCATTTGTTGCCATTTCATACATTTTGGTCTGAGCGTCTGCATCTTCGATTTCTTTCAGATTACACTGCAGGGATCCTTCCAGATGTCCTGCTGCATAGGTATCGTCATCTCTGACATCCAAAAACTGTACATCCTCATCTCCGACCGCTGCTACCGCATCCTCGCCAGACACATACTGCCAGTCAATATTTTCTTCTGTACGATTTGTCGTCAGAGCCCCGTCTACTTCTGCAAGAGCTTTTGCTCCGCCTTCTACTGTAAACAGCCGTGAGGCATCAATGCCTGCCTCTGTCAGCACTTCTGTTGCCTTTTCTGCACCTTTTGCACCACTATTGCAGATAATATAGATATCCTCATCATCTCCAAAGTTTTCATCTGCATACTCTGTCATTGCATCTGCAAGAGAGTCATCTTCCAGTGGGAAGATCGGACACCATTCAGAATTCACAACCCTGCCGCTTACATAATTCTCCCATTCTCTTACGTCCAGCACATGTGTATTGCCTTCTTTAGCCGCTGCTACCGCATCCTCCGGTGATACATATCCATCGGATGCAGCCTCGCTCTCGTCTCCTGATGACTCTTCTGCTGTCGTCTCTTCCGTTGCTTTCCCAGATGTCTCTTCACTGTCAGATCCACAGGCTGTAACCATCGCCACCGTCAGCGCCGATACCATCAATAACGCTACAATATTCTTTTTCATCCCCAATTTCCTCCTTAAATATGTCATTATTTTCCTTCATTATATAATGTATAATTCAACCGAATCAACTAAATTGTCAGAATTTTCTATAGATTTTATACATCTACATTATCAACAATTTCTATAAGTTCCCTAAAGCTCCTGACGTCCGTTTACGTAGCTTTCAATCTGATCCAGAAAATCATCATCCAGATACGCCTCCAGTTTCTGGAACGTAGAAAGATTAAAAATCTCTTTATCCGGCTGCTGATATTCAATCCATGCCATCGCACACCAGGTAATTCCACGCAGACAGGTAACCTGAATATATGTCTTCGTCCTGTCTTCAATGCCGGAAATATCAAATCTTCCGTTTACCTCCCGAATGTACGCATGGATAAACTTTTCTGTCTGTTCCCGATCCAGAATCACATCCGTTTTCCAGAAAGTAGTCGTAGGTGCCAGAAAATGTCCCAGATCCTGAGCCGGATCTCCATATAGTGGCTTTTCCCAGTCAATCAGATAGTCTTTTCCCTCTTCATTGATTAAAAAATTTGTAGAATTCAGCTCTGTATTAATGCAGCAGTAGTAGGGAATGTTCCCCAGATCATCAGCCTTCTTCCAGCCCATATCCAAAAGCCTGCGGATCTTTTCCTTCTTCCTGTGATCCGCCAGTTCCGACTCCATATACGTCCGGACCATCTCTTCACACTCTTCCAGAATAGCCTTAAGAGGAGACTTTGGACAGATGAGCCCATGTCCCTGGGGCAGTCTTACGCTGTGGATATCTGCCAGGCACCCCGCTGCCCGTAAAAGCTCTGTCTCATACACCATCGAATGCCCTGGAAGAAATTCCATGACCATGACTCCATAAGGCAGATTTCTGCGGCTTCCGTCTACATACAGAGGCCTGGGCGTGCGTCCTGAACCTGCAAGTAGCTTCAGCGCCTGATATTCGTAACCAATCTGATCTTTTAAGTGCATCTGGCTTCCAAAATTAATCCGCAGCACCAGCTTTTGTCCGCTGACCGGATGACAAAACACATAATTCCTGTTATATTCGCCCTGAGCAAGCATCCGGTACTCTTCTGTTACCACTTCCGGCAGTCCCAACGCCTTCCGATATTCTTTTGACGCCACATATTCTTTTAGTCCTTCCGTTCTGTCCATAAATCTCCATTCTTCGTCTTTAAAACTTCTACCGCACATCCCGGTACATCCTGGCGATTCGCTCTGCCGGCACCCCATCACGATACATTTTCCGAAGCCGGTTCATCTTCCACATCAGCCGAAGCTTTGGAATCGTACCCTCTGGGAACCTCCGGTCTGACGTATAGATTCTTCTGTCTGCCATTCCCAGCTTAACCTGCATCTCTTTTAGTGTCAGCGAGAACTGATAGTCCTCCATGATCGGGATTTCCGGAAATCCCCCTGCTTCAAAAAACAACTGCCGGTCCACAAAAATCCCCTGGTCTCCAAACATAACCTTCCTGTCCTTCACCCGGTGATTTGAAATCACCCGGCAGGTAAACATAAAAAAGTGGGCAGAATGAAAAGCAATCCCAAAACACCCGGCCTGGTAATCTCTCATGACTTTTCGGATCCTGGCCAGAGGATGGGATGGCAGCTCGCTGTCACAGTGCAGAAAAAACAAAACATCTCCCGTACTTTTCCGGGCACCGAGATTCATCTGCCGCGCTCTTCCCTTCGGTGAATGAAGCACTGTAAAGTGGGGCGGAATCTTTTCCAGTGTGCCGTCTGTACTACCTCCGTCCACCAGCAGGATCTCACATTTTCCCTGAAGCTTCTCCAGCTGTGCGCACATCTTTTCGATTGTTCCAGCTTCATTGTAAACCGGCACGATAATGGAAATCCTGCTGATCTTCGCCAGATATTTCCCTGTACTGCTTTCTTTTCTTTTTCTGTCGGTCCGCATTCTTTTCCGATATCCCTGGAGATCTTCCGGGGTATCCATATCAGCAAGAGTGTCTGTATATCCAGATGTGATTCCTTTCTCCTTTAAGTCTGCAACTGTTTCTTCCAGAACTCTTCCATGTCCATAAGTATCCAGTGCAAAGGCTTCCCGGTAAGGCTTTTTCATTCCGATCAGATAATATCCTCCGTCTACAGTCCTCCCAAATACCACATCCTGCTGTTCCAGTACCGCAAACGCTCGCTCCAGATTTTTGCAGGTCAGCTCCGGCACATCTGTACCGATCAAAAGGCAGGCGTCGTATTGCTTTGTCAGCACCCTGGCTAACGCCTGATACATCCTCTCCCCCAGGGAATCTTCTTCCTGTGGAAAATAGCGCTGATTCCCAAATATTTTTTCTAACCGTTCAATCCTTCCTTCCGGTGCATAACTGATAAACAGATCAGCTGTCACTTTCCGGCATTCCCGGAAGATATCTTCCAGAAAGCAAGTATGCAGCCTGGCACATTGTTCAGCCGTCAGATGAGGCATCATTCTAGTCTTCGTCTTGCCAGGTTCCGGGATTCTTGTAAATATAATGACCGCCCTTTTCATTTATAGTATCTTCTCCAATATCTCGATCGTATTTTCTACCACCTCCGGGCAAAGATCAAATAAAAGCCCCTTTTCCATAACCTTTTCCATCTCACCCGGCTTTGAAATATCATGGCCCAAAATCTCCCGGCACATACTGGACGGATATTTTTCCAGAAACATCTTCCGGAACTGAGCGGTCTTTTCTGCCATTACGTTTTTCTGCTCCTGGTCTCCCTCCCGGCTGTGTCCGTAAACCATTCCGATCACCATCAATGCACCTGTCACTGCTCCGCAGGTCTCGCCACACATCATACCGCCGCCAAAGCAGGCAGAAACCTTTCTGGCCTGATCCTGGTTCATCTGCATCTGTTTTGCAAACTGGCCGGTCACCACCTGAGAACAGTCAATTCCCTGCATAAACAAGTTTTTAATCTCTTCTTTTGTCATCCTGCCTTCTCCTCTCCTAGCTTTCCGTCGCTCCGCCGCAGCTGGATCCTTGTCCGGCAGTACAGCCATAGCAATGATCCGCCATACATATTTTTCGTCTCTGATATGGTTTCCCAGCCATATCAAAGATGCTCTGTCCGGTAAGTACCGGCATCTCTGCGGCCTGATTAAAATCACAGTCATATACTTTCCCGTCATATCCCACAGAGATCTGGAATCTGCACATAAGTCCCGGGAGTGTCTCTTCATTAAACGCATCCGACAGCTTTTTCATATAACTTTCCAGATTACCGCTGCGTTTTAAGAACGCCTCAAAACGTCCCATCGGATTGTTGGTAATGGTGAAAAGCTGATTAAATACGATACCATAGTCTTCCCCAAGTCTTGCCTTGTATTCTTTCTCCATGGCGCTCTGCACCGGCGGAAAAAAGGCTCCGGCCGGATTGTATACCATGTTCAATACCAGATCTGGTTTTTTTCCATAGCCGAGTGCATTCAACTCCTGGATAACTTGGATCGCCTGATCAAAGGTTCCACTTCCTCTTACCCGGTCCATCTCTTTTGCCCGGTAATAGGGAAGCGAACAGACCACCTCAATCTTATGATCCGCATAAAACTGAGGCAGATGGCGGTACTTTTCTTCTTTTAATATCACCAGATTCGTCCGCACGATCACATGATCACAAATCTTACATGCCTCCCCGGCCAGCCACTCAAAATCCGGATTCATCTCTGGTGCGCCTCCTGTGATATCAATCGTCCCCACCTGCTGTTCCCGGCAGACTTTAAAGCATGCTTCCATCACATCCCGGCTCATCACTTCTGTACGGTTCGGTCCTGCCTCTACGTGGCAGTGCTTACAGGCCAGATTACAGAGTCTCCCCACATTGATCTGCATTACATCCAGCCTGTCTGTTGTGTATCCATACTCTTCATTCGTCATCCTGGTTTCGAATGCCGGGATAACATTCAATTCTTTTATATCTTCTAATGCCTGACTCATATCTTACAGCTCCAGCTTCTTTACAATATTTTTCATCTGTACTCCATGTACCAGGGTTGCTCCCCCACGGATTGCTGCCGCCACATGAACAGCCTCCGTCATCTGCTCTTCACTGACCCCTTTATTCAAACAGTCATTGCTGTAAGAGTCGATACAATACGGGCACTGTACCGCATGTGCCACGGCCAGGGCAATCAGAGATTTTTCCCGTGCAGTCAGCGCTCCTTCTGCAAACACCGCTCCATAATAGTCGAAAAACTTTTCCGCCAGAGCCGGTGCTTCCTCCCCAATGGTTCCGAATTTTTCAAGATCTTCCGGATTGTAATAAGTTTCCATTACTTTGTTCCTCCCTTTTGATTTTTCTGTCTGTCCATATATATTTTCCTTAACATCACTACCAGCGCTGATAAGGCAAACAGAATCAACAGTCCTGTCATAAGAAGCTGAGCTCCTCCCGTCAGCATGCCGCCCACATAAGAATATACAATGGTTGCCGGGAGCTGTCCGATCCCTGTCGCAATGAAAAATGACCCAAAGGACATGGATGTAAGTCCCGCCGCATAGCTGACGATATCGAAAGAAATAAACGGCAAAAGACGGCAGATAAGAATCGTGTTTCTTCCATATTTTTCAAAAAAAGTATCAATCTGGGCAATCCCAGCCTTGCTGGTCAGTCTTTCCGCCACATCTCTTCCCAGGATCCGTGCGATGAAAAAGCAGACCGCTGCTCCTGCCATTGCACTGGACCAGGAAAGAATAGCTCCCTGCCACCAGCCAAACAGATTAGCGTTTGCAAGGGTCAGAAGAAATGCCGGCAGAGGCGCTGCCACGGACTGAAAGATCATCAAAAAGAAGGACGCCACTGCAGCATAGGCTCCGTAGGAAGCCACAAAATCCCTTACCACATCGAAATCCCCGCTGGCAAACATCTTAAGCACCTGGTTCACACTGTTTTTCACAGGAGGCACCAGAAAATATATGACAGCTGCCACCAGCACAATGCCAAGAAGCACTGCCTTTTTTACCCATTTTCTCTCCCTTTTCATACCTTTTTCTCCTTCCAGTATCCTGATTTAATCCGGTTCCATAACGACCCTTTCGTATCCGGCTTCTCATCTCTTCCAAGAATTTTAATTAAAATATGCTCCGTATTCATATACCCTTTCCGGGCAAGATTTCCGCTGCAGGAAGCACAATATGTATAAAACGTCTCTGATCTGTCAATACTTTCCGGCATTCTCCCTGCAAGATCCGGTTCCTTTACCCCTGCGGAACCTCCCAGCCCACAGCATTGTCCGCCGTCCGTTACCTGAATTTTTTCTACCAGGAAGGGACGGATATCCCGGAGCATTTCCTGTCCGTCCCGTTCCGGACAGGGAAGAAACATCTGCGCTTCCCCGGACACTTTTTGCCCCAGTCCCAGTTCTTCCAGTTTTTTATAGATTGTGGTCAGTTTCACTGAAAGCCTGTCTTTCAGAAAATGATAACAGTTCGGGCAGAGCATGACCACTTCTTCCACTCCTGCTTCCTGAAAGCGTTGGTCCATTTCACGAAGGATCCTTTCTTCTTCTCCCTTCATTCCAAGCTCTGCCACCGGTTTACCGCAGCAGTCAAATACGACTCCCATCCCGGCCTTCTCCCTGAGAAGTCCTGCCAGATATCTGGTTGTTTCAGGAAAGAAGGAGGGAAAATTACATCCAGGAAACAAAACACTTTTTCCTCTGGCGTTTTTATAATTGCGAAAACGGTAATCCTTCTTTTCCCACAAAAGCATCCCATATCCTTTTTCCCGGAGCTTTCCTCCATTCTCCTCCACACTTTGTCTTCGCATGTTCAGGACAATCTGTCTGCCGTCGATCCCCTTCGGGCAGACCTGGCTGCATCTTCCACATAAAAAGCAGTGATAAGAAAGCTCTCGCAGGGAATCCGTATCACCGATATCAATCTGATATTTCCCCAGAAATGAGCAATTCTTCTGGCAGAGATGGCAGTGTACACATGCACCTGCATCTGTGATCTTAACTTTCCTGTCCATCCTTCTCCCCTTCCCTGCTGTCAACATACTTCTTTTTAAAATAATATCCTGTTCCAAAAACCACTGCCGCGATCACTACCGCAATCCCAAGATACAGCATCCGGTTCTCGGCGTCCGCAATGCCTGACGTTCCTATTGTATACATAGCTGTCCCTGGCAGCATGAACAGAAAGGAACCAATCGTATAGGTTCCAAAACCGATATCTGTCACTCCATATGCAAAATTCTGAAGATTATAGGGAAAAAGAGGGACCAGCCGTGTAATCATCAGAATAAACAGCTGATTTTTCCCCGATTCATCAAAGAGCCACTTTTTCAGATATCGGTTTTTCATTGCTGCCGGTTTAATACTGTCTTTTAAGAAAAACCTTCCCGCCACAAACGCCAGAACTGCTCCTGCCGTAGCCGCCACGCAGCAGCAGACTGTTCCCAGAACAGGGCCGAACAACAGTCCTGCCAGTATGGCAAATGTAATTCCCGGCAAAGCAAGCGCTACACTGCCCACGATCGTAACAGCCATATAAATCCCGATGGCCAATACGAGATTCTCCTGTACCAATTCTTCCAGAAATTTTAAATGATCCGTATCTCCCAGCCAGGTCGACCATCCAAATATATGATTTAAGATCAGGATCAAAATTACGATCCCGATGAATACCCAAAGTTTTTTATTTCTCATAAGATTGCTTCCTACATAACAGTACGGCGGCTCCTGTCTTCAGAATCTGAACTGCCGCTGCGATTCCAAACAGAAGACTCAGGAAATAATATGCCCGCATCGTCTCCGTGGAACTGACCAATGTATAAGATACATAGACAACCGTCAGCACGATCATCACTACGTTCATAGCTGTTACCAGCTTTCCTGCATCCTTCTTCTTCTTGAGAAAGAGGAGAAAAATGAGTATTGTCAGAATAACGATTACTGCCAATGCTGTCATCTTGAGCACATCCATCGGATACTCTCTCTCCCATCCCTGATTTTTATAAATGACCCATCTGGCCATCCCCATCTTCTTTTTCGTAAAATAATTAATGATATACGCACCTGCCAGCGCTGCGATCTCCAGCAGAACTGCCAGAATATACCCTGCCTTTTTCATATTGCCGTCCTCATTTTTATGATCATTTTTAGGGGAAAATAAGCGCTACAAGTCCTGCAGCGCTTACCCCGTATTTCGTAAATTCTTGTTTTATTCAGCCGCCTTATCAGTAGACAGTTCTCCTACCGTTGTGTGTACACAGTCATCACTGGCCGGGTCTCCTACCTGTACCGGATTGCTGTCATCCATCTGCCACTGATACCAGCCTCCGTCATAGAGTTCCATATTGGTATAGCCATTCTCATACATGATCAGGAATGGAATCGCAGCTCTCCAGCCGGTTCCACAGTAGAATGCCAGCTCATTATCAAGAGAAGCTCCGGACTCTTTCAGATAACCTTCCAGGACATCTATGCCTACAGTGGTACCATCATCATTGCAGTAAGATCCATCATCTGTATCATGTCCCCAGATAGCGCCCTCCGGCTCTCCGGCTCTGTCAATATAGCTGTATCCACTGGTCTCTCCCAGCCACTCCGCTTTACTTCTGATGCTGACCAGTTTGAAGTTGTCGTCATTTGCCAGCTTGTCCTTTACGTCATCAATGCTGATGATATATTCCGGATGTGCTGGTACAGTCGTTCCAAAGTCTTTTACTGCCTCTGGCTCATTGCTTTCGGACTCTGTCGCATATCCTGCGTCATTCCATGCTGCAAGTCCGCCGTCCAGACATTTTACATTTTCAACACCCGCCCAGAGGAATGCGAGTGCAACACGGTCATCTGCAGAGTTGACTCCATCTTCGCCATAACAGATCACAGTAGTATCTTTTGTGATGCCGTAATCCAGAAGAAGCTGCTCAATCTCCTCTGGGGAACGGATATTCCAGTATTCTTCTGATTCCACACTGTCTGTATTCATGTGGTATGCACCTGGAACGTGTCCTTCCGTATAAGACGGAGAGTCTTCTTCTTCTCCCCAGGAACACTCCAGAATCACATAATCGGAGGATTCCTCCTGATTTCCATCAATCACACTCTGTACCCAGTCCGGAGATACATAGACCTTCTTTGTGTCTACCGGATCCGCCTGTACATCAGAATCCCCTGCCGCTTCTGTATTGTCTGTACTTTCATCTGTCGATTTTTCCTGTGTATCTGATCCACATCCGACTGCAAGAGAAGCTGTCATTGCTGTGCAGAGCAGAATACTCACTAATTTCTTTTTCATGATAACCTCCTGTAAAAATACATGTTCTAATGTATTTTATTTCACTTAGCCTTCCCTTGTCCAATCAATTCTATTAATATTATTCTTTATTTATATGCATTTTCAATAGTATTAATAAAGTTCTCTTACTTATTGACAAACACCTCCATTTACCATAAAACTGTATTAAAATCACTTTTATGAACAGGAGTATAGACCATGAATATGAAACAGGAAATCAGCCCTGGAAAAATACAAAAAAACACCGAAAACTATTATCGAAAAGTGTTCTTCTGCTGTGAAGCTGTCATGGCGTCCATCCGCGATAATTTTGATCTGGATGTCCCGATGGCATCCGGCATAGCAGTGGGCGCGGGCCGCTCCGGCTGTATGTGCGCCTGGAAAACGGCGGAAATCATAGTCCGCGAATATGGGCTTAAGAATCTGGATCTTTAGAGCGCAAAAAGGAAGCTGCACACTGGAAATCCGGCATGCAGCTCCTCTTCTTTTTTTTGAATTGAATTACAAGAATATATATTTCAGTACAAATAATACTGCCAGAATATACATCAACAGGCTGATCTTTTTCTCTTTTGCCTTTCCAGTCAGCAGATTCAGTACCACGTATGAGATCACGCCCATGGAAATCCCCTCGGAAATACTGTAGAAGAAGGGCATCGCTCCAATACAGATGTAGCATGGAAGCGCTTCTGAAACATCGCTGAAATCAATATTCACCACGTTCGTCAGCATATAGAAGCCCACTACCACCAGAGCCGGGGCTGTAGCAAAGGACGGAATCGCCAGGAAAATCGGCGACAGTAAGAGAGCCAGTCCGAATAAAATAGCTGTCGTGACCGCGGTAAGGCCGGTCCTTCCTCCTTCTGTTACACCGGAAGCGCTCTCCACAAATGTAGTGGTCGTAGAGGTCCCCAGCACGGCGCCTGCTGTTGTAGCGACGGCATCCGCCAGAAGCGCGCCTTTGATATTTTTCAGTTTTCCATCTTTATCCAGCATACCAGCCTTGGACGAAACACCGATCAGTGTACCGATGGTATCAAACATATCTACAAATAAGAAGGCAAAAATCACCACCAGAAATTCCAGTGAAAAGATTCCTGAAAACTCAAGCTTCGCAAAGATCGGCGACAGGCTCGGCACCGACAGGCCGGAACTGAAGTCCGGAAGAAGGCTGTAAAAGCCAAGTTCGGGCGCTGGTACATATAATCCTGCAAACTGGCAGAGAATCCCCATAATCCAGGTAATCAGAATTCCCCAGAGAATATTTCCCTTGATATCTCTGATCACTAAGATTCCTGTGATCAGAATCCCGATCACAGCCAGCAGCACCGTAATCCCCACATTCTGAAATGACGCCTGAACTCCGTTCACCTCATTATAGGCCTCTACGGAGAACAGCTGCAGCAAAGAAGAGCCTCCGATAACAATCTTGGCATTCTGAAGTCCGATAAACGCGATAAATAGTCCGATTCCCACGCTGACTGCTGCTTTCAGGTTCTGAGGGATCGCATTGAAGATTGCCTCACGCACACTGGTCAGCGACAGGATGATAAAAATAATTCCTTCGATAAACACGGCCGTAAGCGCCACTTCCCATCGGTATCCCATTCCCAGGACCACCGTATAGGCAAAATAAGCATTTAGTCCCATCCCCGGAGCCAGCGCAAAGGGGTAATTGGCACACACTGCCATCAGCAGAGTTCCGATCAATGCCGCCAGGGCTGTCGCGGTAAACACGGCTCCCTGATCCATTCCTGCATCGGCAAGAATACTGGGATTTACCGCCAGAATATAGGCCATGGTCATAAACGTCGTAATGCCAGCCACAATTTCTGTTTTTACCGTCGTTCCATTTTCTTTTAATTTGAACACTTTCTCCAACATTCTCTCTTCCCCATCTTCCTCTTATTGAATCTCCCGGATCTTCTTTCTGAGAGCAAGCACCTGGTTCGGCGCTACAGACAATTCATCGATCCCCATCTGGATAAATGTTTCTGTCAGATCCAGATCCGCTGCCAGGTCTCCACAGATACTGATCTTTTTGCCTTCCAGATGGACATTATTTGTTACGATCCTGATCATTTTAATCAACGCTGAATGATGTGCATTATAAAACTTTCCAAGCTTGTCGTTTTCCCGGTCCATTCCCAGCGTAAACTGTGTCAGGTCATTGGTCCCGATGCTAAAGAAATCCACTTCCCTTGCAAGTTCACCGCTGATCATAACAGCAGCAGGTGTCTCGATCATGACTCCCACCTGAATTTCTTCATCGAATGCAGTCTTTTCAGCCTTCAGTTCCCTTTTTGCAGTCTCCAGAAGCAGCTTTGCTCTGGTCACCTCCTCAATCGCAGTGATCATCGGGAACATAATGGACACATTTCCATAGACGGATGCACGCAGAATCGCCCGGAGCTGTGTCTTAAACACCTCTTCCTTCTCCAGAGAGATCCGGATTCCGCGGAGCCCCATAGACGGATTTGCCTCTTCTCCCAGATCCAGGCACTCCGCCTGCTTTTCTCCTCCCAGATCAGCAGTACGGATCACTACCTTTTTTACTCCCATGGACTCAGCCGCCAGCTTATACACCTGAAACTGCTGCTCTTCTGTCGGAAGCTTCGTGCCATTTTCCATATACAGGAACTCGCTGCGGAACAACCCGATTCCTCCGGCATCGCTTCGGATAACATTTTCGATATCCTCTCTGGTGCCGATGTTAGCGCAGATATCGATCTTCTGGCCGCTCTGGGTAATATTTTCTTTTCCCTTCAGTCTCTCCAGATTTTTGACATGAGTCACATTCGTGTCCTGTTTCTGCTTCATCTTCGTCAGAGTCGTATAATCTGGCTCGATATATACCTTTCCCTCATAACCGTCAACGACGATCATTTTCCCGTCGTAATCCTTTTTCAGCGCCTCTCCCAGACCGATGACCGATGGAATTCCCTTGGTCCGGGCCAGCACAGCGGTATGGGAGTTAATGGTGCCATATCTGGTTACAAATCCCAGTACCTTATTCTTATCCAGCTGGATAGCCTCGCTGGGGTACAGCTCTCCTGCCGCCATGACAAACGGCTCATCCATCAGCATCTTATCTTTCCAGGTCCTGGAAAGAATCCGCAGCATACGGTTCGCCACGTCTTTCACATCCACATCGTGTCCCTGTGTGTAGATCTTCTGGTCTGGATTGTCATTGGAAAGATACTCTGATGCCACCGTCTGCAGGGCATACTCTGCATTCAGCTTCTGCTCTACAATGATGCTGTTGACCCGGTCCACCAGAGACTGCTCTTCCAGGATCGTCTGCTGCATCTCAAAAATCGCAGCATTTGCGTCCCCTACTTCCTTTGCCGCAACGTCATAGAGATTCTTCAGCTCCTGGATTGCTTTCATCCTTGCCTTCTGAAAACGCTGTACCTCTTTCTCTACATCTTTTACATAAATACGCCGGATCTCCTTCCCCTCTCTTTTATAGAAGGTAAGCCTCCCGATCGCAATTCCTTCCGATACTTTTTTCCCCGTTAATGTTATCATATGCGTTCGATCCTTTTCTAAAATTCAAGATATTTATACTTTACATGTTTGCTCTCATTTCGTCAAGATAATTGCTGTCCCATTGACTTTTTGTCAGACATATGCTAATCTGACTTCGTATTCTTTTAGTCGTGTATAACATGACTAATTACAACTTTTTTTCATTTTTATGGAGGTATCATAATGAAAGGTACGGTAAAATGGTTTAACAACCAAAAAGGCTATGGCTTCATCTCTGATGAATCCGGCAACGACGTATTCGTACACTACTCCGGACTTAACATGGAAGGGTTCAAGACTCTGGATGAAGGCCAGGAAGTGGAGTATGATGTGACTGAAGGCGCAAAGGGACCGCAGGCAGTAAACGTGACAAAACTTTAATCCCTGAAGCGGTAATCATAATTTGAATGTACCTTTTATAATATATAAAACAGCATTGATTTAGATATTTAAAAGCAATACACTAAAATTGAGATTATGGCTGAGACCGGCAACCTCTTGGTGCCGGTCTTTTGTGTGAGAAAGTGTGAACGGGGACGTACACTTTTTTGATATGCTCCCTTCTAAGTAGACAAGTGAAATAATA
>OGRN01002699.1_pt1 | contig 13307 bp, 14 predicted proteins | sample 1553401 | NCBI WGS metagenome assembly OGRN01 (sample SAMEA2580096, study PRJEB22360) | human gut metagenome | biome: human gut; feature: human-associated habitat; material: faeces | place: Denmark | collected 2008/2010 | reverse complement strand
GAGCACGCGGTTCATACCCGCGGTGTCGCTGGTTCAAATCCAGTTCCCGCTACTTACGAAGGAGTCCTTGTGTGAGGGCTTCTTTTTTGCATAGCAGAAAGTTTTACATTATCTAACGTCTTAAAGCTTCTACATATACAATAACGAACATCCCCACACATCACCCCACAACCAATAACCTTGAACGTCAGTTGCATGAAGACTGGTGTCACAGCCTTATTCGTCAATAACTTTTATCTATTCCCTCATGCCATTATTTTCCTTGCACCCGCTCACAAAATGAATTATCCTAAAATGGAACACAAATTGCGAAAAACAGGAGGACATAGAACATGGCAAAGATCGATCATGCAGCAATTAGAACGGCGTCTTATGAGGATGCGCAGAAATTCTTTGAAGATGTATTTGAAATGCATATGTGGAGAGAAATCGGTGAAAAGCCGGAAAGAAAATGCTGGTACGAAGAAGGAATCCAGCTCTGTGAAAGGGAAGAGATCGATACAGAAGGAGAAAATGGTTACGACCATATTTCAATCGCTGTAGATTCTGTAGAAGAGACAATGGAAAAGATTAAAGTCTATCCGGTAAAAGAAATCAATGACCACTGGTTTTCATTGCCGAATGGAACGAAAATAGAATTAAAACTTCTGGAAAACTGGAAAGTAAATAAGTAAGATCCGGAAGAGATTATTTTCGGGCAGGTGAAACAATATGCGAAAGATCAGTAAGGAATTATATTTGACGGGGCAGATCTTTCTGAGATAAGAAAAAGATAGAGTACGTTTATAAGAAAGAAGATTCCTTAAGACGTATTCTATCTTTTTGCTTATGCCTTTAATAAAGTGTCAATCAGCCGAGATGCTTCACTGCGCGTGATCGTATCCGGATTCCATTCCGGTACTTTTTTCTTCTGGCTGCACAGTCTCTGCAAAAGAGCAACCTGTTTTGCTGTGGCAGGCTGCACTTTTTTTATTTTGTATGTAAGCTGCTGTGGTTTGAAAAGAGAAGGATCCTCATTTTCGAAATAGTGTGCCAGTGTCTGATACAGTTTTGCTGTGGCAAGCGCATCATAGTAGGCGCGGTGCGCAGCTTTATTTTCAATCTGGTAGTATTCACACAGACTAGAGAGACTTTTGGATGGAAGTGATTTTAAGGTGCGCTGGGCAATCTTAAATGTGTCGATTCCAAATTTTTCAAAAGTAAGTCCTAAATTGGAAGCACCTGATTTCATGAAGCTGTAATCAAAGCCTACATTGTGGCCGATCAGGACATCATCTTCACAGAATTCAAGAAAATCACTGATCACAGCATCGGCAGGTCTGGCATTTGCAACCATTTCATTCGTAATGCCGGTGAGATTCGTGATCATCGGGGAAATCTCTTCCTGTGGATGAATGAATTCCATAAAACGTTCGGCAACCTTTCCGTCACGGACTTTCAATGCTCCGATTTCAATAATTTCATTATATAGTGGGTCAAGCCCGGTTGTTTCCAGGTCAAAACAGACATAGGATTTTAGCATTTCAAAACCTCCGTTTCTGAAATCCTATTTTAACAGATGCGAGGAGAAAGTTCCATAGTTTTCTTGATACAAATCTCTCCGGATGGTAAGATACAGGTATATTTGCCGGTGTAAAAGAATTTTGACAGGCAAAAATGCCATTTGTAAAAGATGTTTGATAGACTTTTGGTGTTCTATATGGAATGATGTCCGTGAAAGGAAGAAACAGGAATTATGGAAATAGGGAAGAAACTAAAAAATGCACGGATAGAAGCCGGGCTTACCCAGGAGAAGGCTGCAGAGAAAATCGATGTTTCCCGCCAGACTATTTCCAATTGGGAAAATGAAAAATCGTATCCAGATATTATCAGTGTCATTGCACTTAGTGATCTATATTCCGTAAGTCTTGATGAACTGTTGAAAGGAGATCAGAAGATGGCAGAACATCTGGAAGAGAGTACAAATGTTGTAAAAAGCAACAAAAAACTGACTGGAGCAATTCTTTTAAATATTATACTGATGATACTGTTGATTGCGCTGAACATGCTGTTGCCGGAAGGAACCTATTATCTGGTAATTGTATTTTGTGTGGTAATCATGAGTTCATCGGTATTGCTTTATCAGATTATCAAACGGATTTAGGAGGCAGATTATTATGGGATGGAATCAAATAGCAGCAGTAGCAAGCGGAGCAATTGCGTTGGTAGGAGCAATCTGCACCGCATGGCAGATTTATCAGATGACGGTATCAGATGCAAAAGCAAGAGGCTTAAAGCACCCGAAATTCTGGGGATTTTGGGCGATGAATGGAAATAATTCAAGTGGACTGATTCTTTATCTGATCGGTAGAAGAAAATATCCGGTCCAGAATATGAGCATCGAAGATCAGGAAAAGATTGAAACAAGAAAAAAGGCAGCAGGAGCTGCGCTTGTGTTTATGACACTTGGGGCGATTGGATTTGTGATCAATATCATGCGGATTTATATTTAATGAAGAATACGAATACGAAGAGCGGTATAGACGTTAAAAATCTATACCGCTTTTTCCAGTTCTTTTTGCATATCGATAACTTTTTCATAGATTGCATTAGCAAGTGCAGCGTGACCGGCTGCATCCAGATGCTCGCGGTCGGTTGTACTCGGAGATGCGAAAGCAGAGGCATCCAGAAATGCTGCATGATGCAGAAGTGCCACTTTGTGATATTCTTCAGCAAGCTTTTTTGAAACTTCTACGGATTTTTCATCAAATTCCGGATCAAAGCCAGGATCGCCAACACCTTCACCCAGATGAATCGGTGAAATGACGAGGAGATCAAAAGGCTGGGAAGCGTTTTTTCGGGCTTTTTGGATGACTTGAGCCAATCCTTTGGCAATGGTTCCTGCGGACGCATTGTATCTTGTTTTGCAGTCGTTGGTTCCGAGCATAACGATAAGGAGATCGATGGGGGTATGCATTTCCATCGAGACACCGATCAGATCAAGTCCACGGCGTCCCTCACGAAGATCATCCTGAAATACAGTGGTTCTTCCACAAAGACCTTCTTCGATCACACGGTGGTCAGCACCCAGCTTCTTCTGAAGCAGACTGGTCCATCGGGTGTCGGTGTCAAATCTGCCGGTTCCGTCCGGTTTGTAGCCATATGTGTTTGAGTCGCCAAAGCATAAGATGTTCATTCTGTGTCACTCCTTTATAAACATACTAAATTGATATGTTATATATGATAAATGAGATTGTTGGAAAAGTCAAGAGGTAAAATTGTATTGGAAAGGTTTCGGAAAGGTTTTGAAATTTACCTGGATTTTAATTTACATCTGTATAAAGCAAAGATATACTAATGGATGGAGGATAAAAATTATGAAGAATAAAAGAGAAGTGTTGGTTAAACTTTTTCTATCTACATTATATCTAAGTGCATTTACATTTGGCGGCGGTTATGTGATCGTCACGCTGATGAAGAAAAAGTTTGTGGATGATTATCATTGGATTGAAGAAAATGAAATGCTGGATCTGGTGGCAATCGCGCAGTCAGCACCGGGACCGATTGCGGTAAATGGGGCAATCGTGGTTGGGTATAAGCTTGCCGGCCTTGCAGGAACACTAGTTGCAATTATTGGAACGATTATTCCACCGTTTGTGATCATTTCTTTGATCTCTGCTTTTTATCATGCATTTCGGGATAATTATCTGGTGAGTCAGATGCTGGAAGGGATGCAGGCAGGTGTCGGAGCTGTGATTGCCTCGGTCACTTATGAAATGGGATGTGGAATTATAAAAAAGAAAGATAATGTGGCAACGATTGTTATGATTGCAGCCTTTATAGCAGCCTGTGTATTGGGAATCAATGTGATTTATATTGTGATTGCAAGTGGAGTTTTTGGTGTAATCCGGACAATCTGGAACAGACGGAGGAAAAGAGTATGATGTATATACAATTATTTTTAAGTTTTTTTCAGATCAGCTTGTTCAGCTTTGGAGGTGGATATGCGGCACTTCCACTGATCCAGGGGCAGGTCGTAAATGTGCATCACTGGCTCAGCATGACGGAATTTACGGATCTGATCACCATTTCCCAGATGACTCCGGGACCGATTGCAATCAATGCAGCAACCTTTGTTGGGATGAAACTGACCGGAATGCCGGGAGCGGTTGTGGCTACACTAGGATATATCACACCATCTTGCATTATCGTGACGATTATTGCAAAATTGTACTTAAAATACCGGGAAATGGACATGCTGCAGGGAATACTTGGAGGGATCAGACCGGCGGTGGTCGCACTGATCGGATCGGCGGGAATTTCCATTTTGCAGACAGCATTCTGGGGAGTTTCCGGGAAAATGGTGATATCTGATACCAGTTGGCTGATGGTTGGAATATTTGTGGTATGTGTGATCTTGCTCAGGAAGGTGAAGATGAATCCAATCTGGGTGATGGTGCTTGCCGGGGTGATGAAAGTGCTTGTTGCGATGGCAGGAAAGATATAAATCTGGTATGATTGTAGTGAAAGGTTGGGTGAAGATTGATGGAGATTATTTGTTTTCATAATCCAGATGAAGAAAATGGATATTTAGGAATTGGTATTTATCAGAATGTGCGGTAAAAGATCAGATATGGGGAATCGGGTTATCCATGAAAGACGAGAACAGATTTGATCTGGATAAGTGGAAAGGTCAGAACTTACTTGGATATGCTTTGATGATGGTGAGAGAACAATTTAGTTATGGAGGAAGATGAAAACGAAGAATGTTTTAACGGACTTTTCTCACCCAAATCATTGCGGGTTAGTCAAAAATATGGTATATTTAAAGTATATTTTTGTTAAAATGTACAAAAATAAGAACAAATTATAGTAGGGAGTGGTCAAGATGTATCAGGAAGAGTACAAACGTTGGCTGGAAGCAGATCTGGAAGATGCCGATCTGAGTCCGGAATTAGCGAGAATTGAAGGAAATGACGAAGAGATAAAAGATCGTTTCGCTGTAGCTCTGAAGTTTGGAACAGCCGGACTTCGTGGAGTTCTCGGAGCAGGAACGAATCGTATGAATATTTATGTAGTACGTCAGGCAACACAGGGACTGGCGAACTGGGTTAAGACACAGGGTGGCACACAGACTGTGGCAATCAGCTACGACAGCCGTCTGAAGAGTGATGTATTTGCAAAGACAGCAGCAGGTGTTCTGGCAGCAAACGGAATCAATGTCAGAATCTATGACGCGCTGATGCCAGTGCCGGCACTTTCATTTGCGACACGTTATTATAACTGCAATGCAGGTGTTATGGTAACTGCATCCCACAACCCGGCAAAATACAATGGTTATAAAGCATATGGACCGGACGGATGCCAGATGACAGATGATGCAGCAGCAATCGTATATGCTGAAATCCAGAAGACAGATGTCCTCACAGGTGCAAAATACATATCCTTCGCAGAAGGTGTAGAAAAAGGGCTGATTCGTTTTGTAGGAGATGACTGCAAGAAGGCACTTTATGAAGCGATCGAATCACGTCAGGTAAGACCGGGACTTTGCAAGACAGCAGGACTGAAGCTGGTATACAGCCCGCTCAATGGTTCAGGACTTGTTCCGGTAACACAGGTATTAAAAGACATCGGAATCACAGATATCACAATCGTTCCGGAACAGGAATATCCAAACGGATACTTCACGACCTGCAGTTATCCGAACCCGGAAATTTTTGCAGCTCTGGAGCTTGGACTTAACCTTGCAAAAGAGACAGATGCAGATCTGATGCTTGCAACAGACCCGGATGCAGACCGTGTAGGTATTGCAATGAAGTGCCCGGATGGTTCTTACGAACTGGTAAGTGGTAACGAAGTCGGTGTTCTGCTTCTCGATTACATCTGCGCAGGACGTATTGAAAAAGGAACCATGCCTGAGAAAGCAGTTGCTGTAAAATCAATCGTATCTACTCCGCTTGCAGATGCAGTTGCAGAGCATTACGGTGTAGAACTCAGAAGCGTACTTACCGGATTCAAGTGGATCGGTGACCAGATCGCACAGCTTGAAGAAGCCGGAGAAGTAGACCGTTTCATCTTTGGATTTGAAGAGAGCTACGGATACCTTGCAGGACCATATGTACGTGACAAAGATGCTGTAATCGGATCTATGCTGATCTGTGAAATGGCAGCTTACTACAGAAGCATAGGAAGCTCACTGAAGCAGAGACTGGAAGAAATCTACGCGCAGTACGGACGTTATCTGAACAAAGTAGACAGCTTTGAATTCCCGGGACTTAGCGGAATGGACAAGATGGCAGGTATCATGGAAAATCTTCGTAAGAATCCACTCACAGAAGTAGCCGGAATCAAAGTTGCATCTGTTACAGATTACACCAAACCGGAAGAAACCGGACTTCCTTCTGCGAATGTACTGATCTACAAACTGGAAGATGGCGAGACTGTTATTGTTCGTCCTTCAGGAACAGAGCCGAAGATTAAGATCTATTACACAACACTTGGAAAAGATCTGGAAGAAGCACAGGCAAAGAAAGACAAATTCGCAGAAGCATTAAAGCCGATCATGGTGTAGCAGTCAAAAGCTGATTTTGGAGAATGAGTCTGATCTGAATTTGCAGAGAATCAGGCTTGACAGAAAAGAACCTGCCCGATATAATAATTTTTATCGATAAGGGAGTAGTTGGCGCGATGACGTAGCTTTGTCAACATACTGACAGCAATGGCTGTCTGGCATAGCTTTAAATAATGAGACTTATTCGTAGTATTTTATGCTACGAATAAGTCTTTTTTTGTGTATACGATGAGCCAAGTGCAGATTTGTGCTTGCACAAGTATCTGCATTTGGCGAATGTACATCATCAAGCTGTTAAGCGAGATGGTGTACAAAGTATACAAATCGAGTAGGAGTCAGCCTGCTCGATTATATACGATGAGCCAAGTGCAGGCAAAGCATTGCCGCAGACAATTATTTTCACATTGGATAAGATGATTAGCTTTAAAAAGGAGAAAAATTATGGGTTTAATTGAATTGTTTTTGATTGCAGTAGGGCTGTCCATGGATGCATTTGCAGTTTCTGTCTGTAAAGGACTTGCTATGCCGAAGTGCACTTTCAAAAAGGCGGCTATTGTTGGCTTATGGTTTGGCGGATTTCAGGCATTGATGCCGGCAATTGGTTATATTTTAGGAGCGCAGTTCCAGGAAGCCATTGCTTCTATAGATCACTGGATCGCATTTGTATTACTTGCGCTGATTGGTGGAAATATGATTCACGAAGCATTGGACAATGACGAAGAGGAAGCCGATGCAAGCCTGGATGTGAAGCCCATGTTCCTTCTCGCAGTAGCAACCAGCATTGATGCACTCGCTATAGGAATTACCTTTGCATTTCTTAAGGTAAATATTATTCCGGCGGTCTGTTTTATCGGAATCGTGACCTTCATCATTTCCTTTGCCGGGGTAAAGATTGGTAACGTCTTTGGAGCCCGCTATAAGAACAAAGCCGAAATTGTCGGTGGGGTCATCCTTATTCTGCTTGGCCTGAAGATTTTGTTAGAGCATCTTGGCTTTTTGGGATAAAAATAAATACGAAACTACGATCCTGTTGTTCTTCTTTCACATAAAGAACACAATTATCTGCTATTCTGGTGTATAATTAGAAATAAAGTGATAAAAAGGAGCCCGTGAGAGTTATGGATAAACTGAAAATTCTTGTAGTAGATGATGAAAGCCGTATGCGCAAATTGGTGCGCGATTTCCTGGAAAGAGAAGGATATGCTGTACTCGAAGCCGGAGACGGTATGGAAGCAATGGACATTTTTTATGAAGAAAAAGATATTGCACTGATCATCCTGGATGTCATGATGCCGCATATGGATGGCTGGCAGACCTGCCGTGAGATCCGTAAAGAATCAAAGGTTCCGATCATTATGCTGACCGCAAGAAGTGAAGAGAGGGACGAGCTTCAGGGGTTTGAACTCGGTGTGGATGAGTACATTTCCAAACCGTTCAGCCCGAAGATCTTGGTTGCAAGAGTTACTGCGATTCTGCGCAGAACCAATGCGCTTGCTTCGGATGATCTGCTTCATGCGGACGGGATCGAGATTGATAAAGCAGCACATATGGTGAAGATCGATGGAAAGCCGATCGAACTCAGTTACAAAGAGTTTGAACTTCTGACTTATTTTGTGGAGAATCAGGGGATCGCTTTATCGAGAGAGAAGATTCTTAACAATGTATGGAATTACGATTATTTCGGGGATGCCAGAACCATTGATACCCATGTAAAGAAGCTGAGAAGTAAACTTGGTGATAAAGGAGATTATATTAAGACTATCTGGGGTATGGGGTATAAATTCGAGGTACAGTCATGAAATATTCAATAAAAAGACAGATGATGACTGTTTTTGTAGGTCTGATTCTGTTTATGATCGTTGTATTTATGATCGTCAACGGAAGCTTTCTGGAGAAATATTATATTTCCAATAAGAAATCAGAATTTATAAAGGCCTATACAATGGTGCAGGAAGGTGTGGAGAACGGGACAATCGATTCTGAGACACCGGAAAAAGACCTGGGAAGATTTACAGAGAAAAATAATATTTCCATTGCAGTCATCGATTCAGAATACAATGTGGTTTATACTAATGTAAGAGAAAAACAGATGATGGTCGTACAGCTTTTCGGATATCTGTACGATAAGAATCATCAGGAGGTTCTGGAAAAAACGGACAGTTATGATATCTGCAAGTCGGTTGATCCGCAAAATAATACAGAGTACCTGACCATGTGGGGAAACTTTGACAATGGTGATATCTTTATCATGCGAAGCCCGCTGGAGAGTATTCGTTCGGCAGTCATGATTTTTAACAGATTTATCGGAGTCGTCGGCGGATGTGTGATTCTTGTGAGTGTATTGCTTGCGTGGTATTTCTCAAAAAGGATCACGGAGCCGATCATGGAGCTCGCAACACTTTCACAGAAGATGGCCGATCTGGATTTTGATGCAAAATATACCAGCGGCGGAAGCAACGAAATCGGTGTACTGGGAGAGAACTTTAACCGGATGTCAGAAAGACTTGAGCAGACGATTTCCAATCTGAAAGAAGTCAACTATAAATTGCAGAAAGACATTGAGCAGAAAGAAAAACGAGAAAATATGCGAAGCGAATTCCTGGGGAATGTTTCCCATGAACTGAAGACGCCGATTGCCCTGATCCAGGGATATGCAGAAGGCCTGAAAGAAGGAGTCAATGATGATCCGGAGAGCCGGGAGTTCTACTGTGAAGTCATTATGGACGAGGCAGGAAAGATGAACCGGATGGTGAAGAATCTACTTGCCCTGAACCAGCTGGAATTTGGTGAGGATGATGTACAGTTTGAACGGTTTGATATTACTTCATTGATTTCGGGTGTCCTGCAGAGTCTGGATATTCTGATCGAGCAGAAAGAAGCACAAGTGATTTTCCGCCACAAGAACCCTGTTTATGTCTGGGCAGATGAGTTTAAGGTTGAGCAGGTTGTCCGGAACTATGTCAACAATGCACTGAACCATATCGATGGTGAGAAAGTGATCGAGATCAAGATCACCCAGGAAAATGATATGGCAAAAATTACCGTATTCAATACCGGAACGCCGATTCCGGAGGAAGATCTGCCACATATCTGGGAGAAATTCTATAAGGTTGATAAGGCAAGGACCAGAGAATACGGTGGAAATGGTATCGGGCTTTCCATTGTGAAGGCGATCATGGACTCCTTTGGAAAAGGATACGGTGCGATCAATCATACCAATGGTGTTGAGTTCTGGTTTGAACTGGACATGAAATAAACGCAAATCTTGCAATTCACACTGTAACGTGGTACATTATAAAAGAGCTTATTACTGATTGACACAGGGAAGAAGATTGTGACATGAGCGGAAAAAGCTCTTTTGAATAACTACAAGAATATAAAAATCGTGAGGATATGCGGATGATAGCGATTATTGATTATGATGCAGGAAACATTAAAAGTGTAGAAAAAGCGTTAAAATATCTTGGTGAGGATGCGGTTATCACAAGAGACAGAGAAGAGATACTTTCTGCCGATAAAGTGATCCTTCCGGGAGTCGGTGCATTTGGCGATGCCATGTACAATCTGAAAAAATATGGATTGGATGAAGTGCTTCGTGAAGTAGCAGAGAGACAAATCCCGCTTCTTGGAATCTGTCTTGGGCTCCAGCTTTTGTTTGAAAGAAGTGACGAGACGCCAGGTGTGGAGGGACTTGGTATTCTAAAAGGAGAGATCCTTAGAATTCCGGACTGTCCGGGACTTAAGATCCCGCATATGGGATGGAACTCTCTGAAGCTTCAGAATGACGGCAGATTGTTTAAAGATTTACCTGAAGAGCCGTATGTATATTTTGTTCATTCCTACTATTTGAAAGCAACAGATGAAAGTATTGTAAAAGCGACAACCGAGTACAGCACGCATATTCATGCTTCGGTTGAACAGGGAAATGTATTTGCCTGCCAGTTCCATCCGGAAAAGAGCAGTGATACAGGACTTCAGATACTGAAAAATTTTGTAGAATTGTAGGAGGGCAGACAGTGTTTACAAAGAGAATTATCCCATGTCTTGATGTGAAGAACGGACGGGTTGTAAAAGGTGTGAATTTTGTGGATCTCAAAGATGCAGGAGATCCGGTTGAGATTGCGAAGGCTTATGATAAGGCAGGTGCGGATGAACTGGTATTTCTGGATATCACGGCATCTTCGGACGACAGAAGCACGGTGGTTGACATGGTGCGTAAAGTTGCTGAGTGTGTGTTTATTCCATTTACGGTAGGTGGTGGAATCCGGACCGTTGACGATTTTAAGGCATTGCTTCGGGAAGGTGCGGACAAGATTTCCATCAATTCTTCTGCAATCAATCGACCGGAACTGATCCGGGAAGCAGCGGAGAAGTTTGGAAGCCAGTGTGTGGTTGTCGCGATTGATGCGAAAAGAAGAGAAGACGGCAGTGGGTGGAATATCTATAAAAATGGCGGACGCATTGATATGGGAATTGATGCGGTCGAGTGGGCGAAGAAAGTAGAAGCACTTGGCGCAGGAGAGATTCTTTTGACCAGTATGGACTGTGACGGCACGAAGGCCGGATACGATCTGGAGCTGACAAGGACGATCGCGGAAAATGTATCAATTCCAGTAATCGCCTCTGGAGGAGCAGGTAATCTGGAGCATTTCTACGAAGCACTCGGTGAAGAGGGGAAGGCAGACGCGGCACTTGCGGCATCACTGTTCCACTATAAAGAGCTGGAAATCAGAGAAGTAAAAGAATATTTGAGAGAAAAAGGCGTATCGGTACGTCTGTAGAGAAAAGGTGGGGAATATGGCAGCAATTAACAATGACTGGCTGGATGCACTGAAAGGTGAATTTTCCAAGCCATACTATAAGAAACTGTTTGAAACAGTGAATCAGGAATACCGGACACACCGGGTATATCCTCCGGCAGATGACATCTTTAATGCATTTCATCTGACACCGCTTAAGGATGTCAAGGTTGTGATCCTTGGTCAGGATCCATATCATGGAGATGGACAGGCAGAGGGTTTAAGCTTTTCTGTGAAACCAGGGGTTGATATTCCACCGTCACTGGTGAATATTTATCAGGAACTGCATGATGATCTGGGATGTACAATCCCAAGCCACGGCAATCTGGTGAAATGGGCGGAGCAGGGAGTACTTCTTCTCAACACGGTTCTTACGGTAAGAGCACATCAGGCTAATTCACATCGTGGAATTGGCTGGGAAGAATTTACAGATGCAGCAATCCGTGTACTCAATACCCAGGACAGGCCGATTGTATTTATTCTGTGGGGAAGGCCGGCACAGATGAAAAAGAGAATGCTGACCAATCCGAACCATTTGATCCTGGAAGCACCGCATCCGAGTCCGCTTTCTGCGTATCGTGGATTTTTCGGAAGCAAACCGTTCAGCCAGACCAATAAATTCCTTGAGGCGCATGGTGTAGAGCCAATCGACTGGCAGATTGATGAATTGTAAAGAATAAAAAATAGAGATTTCGGGCAGACTGTGAAGATTTATTTGCAGTCTGTTTTTCCTTTTTTATTTCATAGGAACTTCCTATGAAACAAAAGGCACTACGTGTCGGAGATGCACATTCTTTTTGTTACTGTTCACAGTACAATGTCATTTAGTTAACGTTTAATCAGGAAGTGAATTCTTACAGAACAAATTACAGATGAGCCTTAGTGGAACCGTTTTACAGATATGTTTACGATTTACTCATGAAGGAAAGCATGACAAGAAGACAGATTGCAAATCTGCCTCAAAACGGATTATAATGATATAGGTGTCTATGCTGCCCGATATATAAAATATCGCGGTCTTCGGAAATGAGCCGTTTGGAGTCTTGGGTATTGGCGTTCATTCCTGATAGGGATCAATTCCTTTTTCAGCAGGGACATCACATCATATTGGTCTTTCTCCGTGGTCAGACGGAGGAAGACCCTGCATATATGTGCGGCTATTGTAAAATTGACTTTATATTCATGTTTTGTGTCATGGGTTTCCAGTACCGTACAGTTGACCATGGTTTCCGTTATATTATAGGCAATGAGTTTTGCCCAGATCTCCTGTTCAATATACTGTGGTTTATAGGAATGGAAATTGCTCAACCCTATGGTATATTTCAGCTTTCTGAAAGAAGATTCAATCCCCCATCGGGCATAGTACAGCGCCTTGATACGTTCCGGCGGGAATTCATCACGAGGCAGGTTCGTAACGAGACATTCATAAGAAGACTCCTGGAGATGGAATCTTACAATCCGAAACGCAAGTTCATAGGTGTCATAACTGCCGTAAGGGATGTAATCAAAAGTAGCCGCCTGATCCACAAAGCGCTTGTAAGTGCCGGGATTGACCGGAACTTTTCTTGAATGACTCCGGACCAGAGTAACCCGGACATCGATGTCAAAAGAGTCTTCTTTCGGGAAATCGAAATTGCCAACCAGTCCTTTGGAGTGGATGTCTTTGGTACGGAACACAAAGAACTGTCCTTGTTCCATTACGTGTGCCATGTTGTTGTAAGAACAATAGCCGCGGTCGCCGATATAGACATTCTTTCTTCGGGGATTACGTGGCGGTCAACCATGTCACAGAAAGCCCCGAATTCATTTTTGTAATGGACAGGCTGGATCAGGGCATCCGTATAAGTGTGGGTTGTGAGATCATAAAAAGCATTCAAATGCATACTGTAGGCGCCTCTGATGGAATTGCCGGGTGAGCAATAATACTCATCTGGTGAAAACGATGGGGAGCTGAAATA
>OGRN01002696.1_pt1 | contig 13313 bp, 7 predicted proteins | sample 1553401 | NCBI WGS metagenome assembly OGRN01 (sample SAMEA2580096, study PRJEB22360) | human gut metagenome | biome: human gut; feature: human-associated habitat; material: faeces | place: Denmark | collected 2008/2010 | reverse complement strand
AGGTATTTCCGCTTTTTAATTATTCAGTTGTAACACATGTATTGTAATCCTACAAGTAAGCGGGCGCCTTTTTTTGGCGTCCGCTTTACAAATATAACCCTCTATGATATATTATAAAACAGGCTTTTGGAGCGAAAGAGGAGGAAAATGCAATGAAGGCATATGGAGTAAATGAACTTAGAAAAATGTTTTTAGAGTTCTTTGAGAGTAAAGGACATCTTGCGATGAAGAGTTTTTCATTGGTGCCGCACAATGATAAGAGCCTTCTGCTTATCAATTCGGGTATGGCGCCGTTAAAACCATATTTTACAGGACAGGAGATTCCGCCGAGAAAGCGAGTGACTACCTGCCAGAAATGTATCCGTACGGGAGATATTGAAAATGTCGGAAAGACAGCGCGTCACGGTACATTTTTTGAAATGCTCGGAAATTTTTCGTTTGGAGATTACTTTAAAGAAGAAGCGATTCAGTGGACATGGGAATTTCTGACAGAAGTAGTCGGCCTTGACCCGAATAGACTGTACCCGTCCGTATATGAGGACGATGCGGAAGCATTTGAAATATGGAATAAGAAGATGGGGATTCCGGCAGAACGTATCTTTAAATTCGGAAAAGAAGATAATTTCTGGGAGCATGGTTCCGGTCCGTGCGGACCCTGTTCAGAAGTGTATTATGACAGGGGAGAAAAATACGGCTGTGGAAGTCCTGATTGTACAGTAGGCTGCGAGTGCGACCGTTACATGGAAATTTGGAATAATGTATTTACACAGTTTGACAATGACGGAAACGGCAATTACAGTGAGCTGGAGCAGAAGAATATTGATACGGGAATGGGATTGGAACGTCTGGCGTCTGTTGTGCAGGATGTAGATTCTATTTTTGATGTTGATACGATTAAAGCGCTTCGTGATCACGTATGCCGCCTTGCGGAAAAAGAATACGGGGAAGAGTACAACAATGATGTCTCGATCCGCGTCATTACAGATCATGTCCGTTCTGTGACTTTTATGATCTCAGATGGAATTATGCCGTCTAATGAAGGCCGCGGTTATGTTCTTCGCCGTCTGCTTAGAAGAGCCTGCCGTCATGGAAGACTTCTCGGCATTCACAAAGGATTCCTGCCGGAGCTTGCAGAAACTGTCATTGCGGGATCAAAAGACGGGTATCCGGAGCTGGAGGAGAAGAAAGAATTTATTTTGAACGTGATTTCCAAAGAGGAAGAGCAGTTCAATAAAACAATAGATCAGGGACTTGGAATTTTGGCAGAGATGATCTCTGATATGGAGAAAAAAGAAGAAAAGATATTAAACGGCGAAGATGCTTTCCGCCTGTATGACACATATGGATTCCCTCTCGATCTGACAAAAGAAATTTTGGAAGAAAAAGGACTCTGTGTGGATGAAGATGGATTTAAAGCCTCCATGGAAGTTCAGAGAAAAAAAGCCCGTGACGCCCGTGAAGTGACGAATTATATGGGAGCTGATGTAACAGTATATGAGTCTATCGATCCGAATGTGACAAGTGAATTTGTCGGATATGAACATCTTACATGGGAATCAGACGTGACTGTTCTTACAACGGAAACGGAGATTGCGGACGCATTATCTGAAGGAGAGCACGGTACGGTCTTTGTTCAGGAGACCCCGTTTTATGCGACAAGCGGAGGTCAGGAGGCGGATACAGGATATATCCGTACTGCAGAAGGTGAATTTAAAGTAGAAGATACAGTGAAATTGCTCGGCGGAAAAGTCGGTCATGTCGGAGTTATGACAAAGGGAATGATCAGATCCGGAGATAAAGTAGTGCTGGAAGTGGATGCGAAAAAGCGTGCTCTTTCAGCAAGGAATCATAGCGCAACTCATCTTCTTCAAAAAGCACTTCGTACAGTGTTGGGAAGTCATGTAGAACAGGCAGGATCAAGCGTAAATGAAGACAGACTTCGCTTTGATTTTACACATTTTTCGGCGATGACAGAAGATGAGATCACACAGGTTGAGAAACTTGTCAATGAAAGTATTGCAAAAGCATACGATGTAGATATTAAAAATATGCCGATCGAAGAGGCAAAAAAGACAGGAGCGCAGGCTCTGTTCGGAGAAAAATACGGTGATATAGTCCGTGTCGTGAATATGGGAGATTATTCTATTGAATTTTGCGGCGGAACTCATGTGAATAACACATCGGAGATTATGGCTCTGAAAATTGTTTCAGAGACAGGTGTGGCGGCAGGAGTTCGCAGAATTGAGGCTTTGACTTCAGAAGGGCTGATGAAATATTATGCGCAGACAGAAGAAAAATTGAAAAATGCGGCAGCGCTTTTAAAAGCAACGCCTGACAATTTATCAGATAAGATTCATCATATGATTGCTGAAAACAAAACATTACACAGCGAAGTGGAAAGTCTGAAAAGTAAGATCGCTCAAAGTGCGGCAGGAGACGTACTGGATCAGGTGAAAGAAGTAAAAGGAATAAAACTTTTGGCAGCGCAGATCGAGGGCGTTGACATGAACGGACTTAGAGAACTTGGCGATCAGTTGAAAGAAAAATTAGGAGACGGAGTTGTCGTCCTTGCATCAGGAAGCGATGGTAAAGTCAGTCTGATGGCTACTGCGACAGACGGAGCGATGAAAAAAGGCGCTCACGCCGGAAATCTTGTGAAAGCGATCGCAGGATGTGTCGGAGGCGGCGGCGGTGGTCGTCCGAATATGGCGCAGGCGGGAGGAAAGAATCCGTCAGGAATCCAGGATGCATTGAAAAAAGCGGAAGAAGTTCTTGCAGAACAGATCAAAGAATAGTTTTATTTTGTAAAAATATAGAAAAATGCATTTTTTATAAGCTTTTATGAAGTTTTTGCTCGGAAATAGTTGACGGGAGAAAAAAATATGTTATAATCTTTATTAGTGCAATAAAAATACCCGAACAGTCGTATTATGCACAATACAAGGCTGGAGGGGAGGTTAGGTGTGAGACTATGTCAAATGTAATCGTTAAAGAAAACGAGACGTTAGATAGCGCTTTACGCAGATTCAAAAGAAACTGTGCTAAAGCTGGTATTCAGCAGGAGATCCGCAAAAGGGAGCACTATGAAAAACCAAGCGTAAGACGTAAGAAAAAATCTGAAGCTGCTAGAAAACGTAAATATAATTAATAAGTGCACTTAAACAGGATGCCGACGGCATCCTGTTTTTCGTTATGGAAGAAAGAATCTGATTAAATTATATAGCGCCCAAAATGAATAAAACAAGATGTTTTTCTTTCAAAATAGGATATATTATATGTAATAAAGGCAAAAAATTGAAATTTTACGTTGACAATCTTTCATTTTCCTTTTAAAATGTACGAGTAGAAAAAATTCTATGTCGGATATGATCCGTAAATTCATTCAGGAGGTAATTTGAGATGTCATACGTTGATGAGGTAATTGATTTAGTTGTGAAGAAAAACCCGGCAGAACCGGAATTCCATCAGGCAGTAAAAGAGGTTCTTGAATCTCTTCGTGTTGTAATTGAAGCAAATGAGGAAAAGTTCCGTAAAGAAGCTCTTCTTGAAAGACTCGTCGAACCTGAAAGACAGATTAAGTTCCGTGTTCCGTGGGTAGATGACAACGGACAGGTTCAGGTTAATACAGGATACCGCGTACAGTTCAACAGTGCAATAGGACCGTATAAAGGCGGACTTCGCCTTCATCCTTCAGTAAATCTTGGTATCATTAAGTTCCTCGGATTTGAACAGATATTTAAAAATTCCCTTACAGGACTTCCGATCGGAGGCGGTAAAGGCGGATGTGATTTTGATCCAAAGGGCAAATCCGACAGAGAAGTTATGGCATTTTGTCAGAGTTTTATGACAGAACTCTGTAAATATATCGGCGCAGATACAGACGTTCCGGCAGGAGATATCGGAACAGGCGCAAGAGAGATCGGATATATGTTCGGTCAATATAAGAGAATCCGCGGCGTTTACGAAGGCGTTCTTACAGGAAAAGGCTTAAGTTACGGCGGTTCTCTTGCAAGAAAAGAAGCGACAGGATATGGTCTGTTATACCTGACACAGGAGATGCTTAAGATCAACGGAAAAGAACTGGCAGGAAAGACAGTTGCAGTTTCAGGTTCAGGTAATGTTGCAATTTATGCGACGGAAAAAGCACAGGAACTTGGAGCAAAAGTAGTGACAGTAAGTGATTCTACAGGATGGGTATATGATCCGGAAGGAATTGATCTTGCAGCATTGAAAGAAATTAAAGAAGTAAATCGTGCAAGACTGACAGAGTATAAAAAATATCGTCCGAATTCCGAATATCACGAAGGAAAAGGAGTATGGTCTGTGAAAGTTGATATCGCTCTTCCATGCGCAACACAGAATGAACTTCATCTTGAAGATGCAGAAATGCTTGTTGCAAACGGATGTATGGCAGTTGCAGAAGGCGCTAATATGCCGACTACGATGGAAGCAACAGAATACCTTCAGGAGAACGGAGTCCTCTTCGCACCGGGAAAAGCAGCAAATGCAGGCGGTGTCGCAACATCTGCTCTGGAAATGTCCCAGAACAGCGAGCGCTTAAGCTGGACATTTGAAGAAGTAGATGCGAAACTGCAGTCGATCATGGTAAATATCTGCCATAACATGGCTGATGCAGCTGAAAAATACGGATTTAAAGGTAACTATGTAGTAGGAGCCAACATTGCCGGATTTGAGAAAGTTGCAGATGCAATGACAGCGCAGGGAGTATGTTAATATAGGAAATAAGATATTTTCATTTTTTATTCGTTTAGAACATGCTGCCAGGAAAGTAAAAGCTTTGATCGATAGTTTGTGAAAAAACTGTTAATTTAAGAAAAGGCGTTGACACATACTTTTATTTCAGATATATTACTGTTTAGTAAAAGGGAGTAACTGGCGCTTGTTAAAAGCGTTTGCGATGTCGTCAGTACGATGCATATGCATCCGTATCGTGATTAAACAGTGAGACTTTTATTGCATTACATAATTAGTGTGCAATAGGAGTCTCTTTTTTATTGTATGAGAAATATTACTTCTTATAGGATGAAAAAGCTCCGTGCATAATGCACACTCATATAATCTTAAGGAGGAAAACAGATGAAAACATTTTATCAAATGTCCGGAGAGGATACGATGAAGCAGTTAAACGGCTCTGCCGAACCGCTTACTGAATCGCAGGTGAAAGAGCATCAGGAAAAATACGGTCGGAATGAGCTTGTGGAGGGCAAGAAAAAGACGGTGCTTCAGATCTTTCTTGAACAGTACAAGGACTTTCTTGTTATCATCCTGATCATTGCGGCTATTGCATCGGGATTTATGGGAGATGTGGAAAGTACGGCGGTTATTTTAATCGTAATCACAATGAATGCAATACTGGGAACAGTTCAGACTGTGAAAGCAGAACAATCTCTTGCCAGCCTGAAAAAACTTTCCGGTCCGGAAGCAAAAGTGCTGAGAAACGGAACAGTTATCCCGATTCCGTCTTCGGAAGTAACAGTCGGTGATATTGTAATGTTGGATGCAGGAGATTACATTCCTGCCGACGGACGTCTTTTGGAAAGCGCCAGCCTGAAAGTTGATGAGAGCGCTTTGACAGGAGAAAGTCTTGGAGTAGAAAAGTCTGTAGATATTATAAATGAAGAAGAGGTTCCGCTTGGCGATAGATTGAATATGGTTTATTCAGGAAGCTTTGTCACATATGGAAGGGGATCTTTTGTTGTAACCGGAATCGGGATGGAGACAGAAGTCGGAAAAATCGCAAGTCTGTTAAAGACAACTTCCGAGAAAAAGACGCCGCTTCAGATCAATCTGGATCAGTTTGGTCAAAAGTTGTCGATCTTGATCCTTGTATTCTGTGGTATTTTATTCGGAATCAATATTTTGCGAGGCGATAAGATCGGTGATGCCTTTCTTTTTGCAGTAGCCCTTGCAGTGGCGGCAATTCCGGAAGCGCTTAGTTCTATTGTTACAATCGTACTTTCTTTTGGTACGCAGAAGATGGCGAAAGAACATGCGATCATGCGTAAACTTCAGGCAGTGGAAGGACTCGGAAGCGTATCGATCATTTGTTCTGATAAAACAGGAACGCTGACACAGAACAAAATGACAGTAGAAGATTATTATGTTGATGAGCTTTGCATTAAAGCAGAAGATATAGATTTGAATGACCCTTCCCAGAGCAGGCTGTTGATCGGAAGTATGTTATGCAACGATTCTAAAAATACAGACGGCGTAGAAATCGGAGATCCGACAGAAACAGCTTTGATCAATCTTGGAAGTAAGCTTGGACTTGATCCGGAAGAAATAAGAACGAAATATCCTCGTGAGAGTGAAAATCCTTTTGACAGCGATCGTAAGTTAATGTCAACAAAGCATACGATTGAAAATGTTCCTACGATGATCGTAAAAGGTGCGGTCGATGTGTTGCTGACTCGTATGGATCAGATACAGATCGGTTCTGAAGTGCGTCCGATGACGGAGCAGGACAGAAAAAATATCGAAGAACAAAATCAGGCATTTTCAAGACAGGGACTCCGTGTTCTTGCTTTTGCATATAAAACAGTGTCAGACGAGTTGGAATTGACTTTGGAAGACGAATATAATCTTACGTTTATCGGCTTGATCGCAATGATGGATCCTCCGCGTGAAGAATCCAAAGCTGCTGTAGCGGAATGTAAGAAGGCGGGTATTCGTCCGATTATGATCACGGGAGATCATAAAGTGACGGCTGCGGCGATTGCGAAAAGAATCGGTATTTTGGAAGATGAGTCTGAAGCATGTGAAGGTGCGGAGATTGATAAACTTTCCGATGAAGAATTGAAAGATTTTGTAGAGGGAATTTCCGTATATGCCCGTGTTTCTCCGGAACATAAAATCCGTATTGTACGTGCATGGCAGGAAAAGGGAAATATTGTATCTATGACAGGTGACGGAGTAAACGATGCGCCGGCGCTGAAACAGGCGGATATTGGTGTTGCAATGGGAATCACCGGAAGTGAAGTATCGAAAGATGCAGCGGCGATGGTATTGACAGATGATAACTTTGCAACGATCGTAAAAGCGGTAGAAAACGGAAGAAATATTTACCGGAACATTAAAAACTCCATCCAGTTTTTGCTTTCGGGAAACTTTGGCGCGATTCTCGCTGTGCTCTACGCTTCTATCGCAGGTCTTCCGGTTCCGTTCGCACCTGTGCATTTGTTGTTTATTAACTTGTTGACAGACAGCCTTCCGGCAATAGCACTCGGACTTGAACCTCACTCTAAAGAAGTGATGGAAGAAAAACCAAGACCGATGAACGAGTCGATCCTTACAAAAGATTTTATGCTGAAAATCGGAACAGAAGGACTGTCAATCGGAATCACAACAATGATCGCATTTTTGATCGGATATAAAGGCGGTAATGCATTGCTTGGAAGTACAATGGCATTTGCGACACTGTGCTCTGCAAGATTGTTCCATGGATTTAACTGCAAATCAGACAGACCTGTTGTATTTACAAGCAAGCTTTTAAATAATATTTATTTGATAGGTGCATTTGTTGTAGGTCTGGCATTAGTGACAATGGTTGTTATGATTCCGGGACTTCACAGTATTTTTAAAGTACAGACGTTGAATTTGACGCAGCTTTTGATCGTATACGGCCTTGCGGCAGTGAATATTCCGATCATCCAGATTTTGAAAGCAATCCGTCTGGCGCTGAAGAAAAAAGAAAAATAAAGCTCTCTTTAAAAGATTGGTTTAACAGAAGAGAAGCAGAGGGATACAGAAAGGAGGACTTTTATGAAACAAGTACAAAAACCAAGAAAGCCATTGATCGTATATTATCTGATAGCGATTGCGGTGCTGATCCTTTTTAACTCCTTTGTATTCACTGCCATTGTAGGGGGAAATGTTGAGGAAGTTGATTACGGCACGTTCCTTACGATGGTAGAAAACAAAGAAGTATCGAAAGTACAGCTCGAAGGCGAAAGCATTTATTTTACAGATAAAAGTGAAGATTCCAGACAGTATGAAACTACGAGGTTTGATGACCCGGATCTTGTAAACCGTTTGGAAAAAGCAGGATGTAAGTTCGGAAGAGTTGCGGATCGACAGATGAGTCCGTTTTTAAGTATGCTCTTATCAATCGTGATTCCGATGATCATTTTCATTCTCCTCGGACAGTTTTTGTCACGTCAACTCATGAAAAAGATGGGCGGAGCGGCAGGCGGAAACCAGTTTATGCAGTTTGGAAAGAGCAATGCAAAAGTATATGTGCAGTCTACGACGGGTATTACGTTTAACGATGTGGCAGGTGAAGATGAAGCAAAAGAACTTTTGACAGAGATTGTTGATTTCCTTCATAATCCTCAGAAATATCAGGAAATCGGCGCCGTATGTCCGAAAGGCGCCCTCCTTGTGGGGCCTCCGGGAACAGGAAAGACGCTTCTTGCAAAAGCCGTTGCAGGGGAAGCGGGAGTTCCGTTTTTCTCTATTTCGGGTTCGGAATTTGTAGAAATGTTTGTCGGCATGGGAGCTTCAAAAGTGCGTGATCTGTTTAAACAGGCAAATGAGAAAGCCCCTTGTATTGTATTTATCGATGAGATCGATACGATCGGCAAGAAACGTGACAGCCACGGAATGGCAGGAAATGATGAACGGGAGCAAACATTGAATCAGCTCCTTACAGAAATGGACGGTTTTGATGCGTCGAAAGGTGTTGTAATACTTGCGGCAACAAACCGACCGGACACATTGGATCCGGCGCTTTTGCGCCCGGGACGTTTTGACCGGAGAATCCCTGTAGAACTTCCCGATCTTAAAGGGCGTGAAGAAATACTGAAAGTGCATGCACGAAAAATAAAACTCGGGGATAATGTGGATTTTAATGCGATTGCAAGAGCAGCTTCGGGAGCATCAGGAGCGGAGTTGGCAAATATGGTGAATGAGGCGGCTCTTCGGGCTGTCCGTGAAAACAGAAAATTTGTTGTGCAGTCGGATCTAGAGGAAAGTATTGAAGTTGTGATCGCGGGATACCAAAAGAAAAACCGTGTTCTTTCGACGAAAGAGAAACTGATCGTCGCATATCATGAGATCGGTCATGCTTTGGTGGCGGCATTACAGACACATTCGGCTCCGGTGACAAAAATTACGATCATTCCCAGAACTTCGGGTGCGCTCGGATATACGATGCAGGTAGAAGAAGAGGAACGTAATCTGATGACTGAAGAAGAACTTAAAAATAAAATTGCGACATTGACAGGAGGAAGATGCGCGGAGGAGCTTGTATTCGGCTCAGTGACAACAGGAGCGTCAAATGATATTGAACAGGCGACGAAGCTTTCCAGGGCAATGATCACCAGATATGGTATGAGCAGCCGATTTGGAATGGTTGCTCTTGAGACGCAGTCAAATCCGTACCTCGGAGGCGACAGCAGTTTAAGTTGTTCTCCTGAGACAGCGGCAACTATTGACGATATGGTTGTAGATATGGTAAAACAGTCTTATGAGAAGGCGCGAAAGCTGTTGAAAGATAATCAGGGGAAATTGCATGAACTTGCCAAATATTTGTATGAGAAAGAAACAATCACAGGGGACGAATTTATGCGGATCTTGTCACAGAAAGAACTTTCTTCAGATGGAGAGACTGCATCAGGCGCAGAGTTTGCGGCAGATGGCAGACAGATTTTAGAGGAAGAAAAAGCATCAGACAAAGAAGTGCATATTTCTGAGGAATAAAGATTATCTGTTAAAATTAAAAAATTGCAGGCGATAGCGTCGCTGTACAGAAAGAACCGTTTACGGTCTGTACATCGACGCTACCCTTGTACAACGGTATGAATAGAAAATAAAAAAGAACAGCAATAAGAAGTTAGACACAAAAGAAGAGACAGAGGTGAAAAGCTGTATGGCAAGAAGAAAAAAATTGCAGGTAGAAGAAAAAAAGGAACGACGGCTCCCGACAACAAGATATAATCCCGAATATAAAAAGGGACTGACAAGTCAGCAAGTTCAGGAACACCGGCTGCACGGTTGGACGAACAAGGCGGTTGAACCTCCGTCAAAGACGACGAAAGAGATTGTTCATGAAAATGTATTTACTTATTTCAACTTAATCTTTGTCGTGCTTGCAGTATTGCTCTGTCTTGTGGGATCTTTCAGAGATTTGACATTTCTTCCGGTTATTATTGCAAATACATTGATTGGAATTATTCAGGAGATTAGAGCAAAACAAGTACTGGATAAGCTGACTATGTTGAATGCGCCCCGCGCCTCTGTTGTCCGAGACGGAAAAAGAACGGTGATCAATGCCGAAGATCTTGTCGTAGATGATATCGTAATTTTTAAAGCCGGCGATCAGGTGTGTGCCGATGCGGAAGTATCTGCCGGAGAAGTTCAGGTGAATGAATCGCTTTTGACAGGTGAAGCCGATGAGATTACAAAACGTAAAGGCGATAAACTGATGTCAGGCAGCTTTATTGTTTCCGGACAATGTCACGCGCGGCTTGATAAAGTAGGAGAGGATTCATATATATCGAAATTGACATTGCAGGCAAAAGCGATGCAGTCAAAAGAACAGTCGGAAATGATTCGTTCGCTTGATAAGCTTGTTAAATGTGTAGGAGTAGCTATTATCCCGATCGGAATCGTTCTTTTTTCACAGGCATTTTTCATTCAACATGATGGATTTAGAGAAAGCGTGACATCTATGATCGCGGCGGTGATCGGAATGATTCCGGAAGGATTGTATCTTCTTGCAAGTGTGGCGCTTGCGGTGAGTTCAATTCGTCTTGCACAGAAAAAAGTGCTTTTGCATGATATGAAATGTATTGAAACGCTTGCCCGTGTAGACGTGCTTTGTGTGGATAAGACAGGAACGATTACGGAAAATACAATGAAAGTCCAAAAGCTGATCAAGACGGATGAGTACGATGAAAAAGAAAAGGGCGGGTTATCTTTGCTTGTCGGAGATTTTGCGGCAGCTATGACAAATGATAATATTACGATGGCTGCCCTAAAAGAATATTTTACAAAAGCATCAGGAAAGAAGGTTTTGTCAAAAACAGGATTTTCTTCCGCAACAAAATACAGCAGCGTTACATTTGAAGACGGAGCTTATGTGCTCGGAGCGCCGGAATTTGTTTTAAAAGAAAAGTATGACGATTATGCGGAAGAGATCACAGAATATGCATCTACAGGATCCAGAGTTCTTGCTTTTGGAATTTATGACGGAGAGGTTGACGGAAAACCTCTGACACATGGCATTCTTCCGTTTGGCTTTGTTTTACTTGCCAATCCTATACGAGAAGCTGCAAAAGAGACGTTTGAGTATTTCGCAGAACAAGGCGTAGAAGTAAAGGTTATCTCAGGGGATAATCCGGTTACTGTTTCCAATGTTGCAAAGCAGGCCGGAATTAAAAATGCAGACAGATATGTAGATGCGTCAGAGTTTGAAGATGAACAGTCCATGAGGAAAGCGCTTCTGAATAATACGGTTTTCGGTCGGGTTACGCCGAGTCAGAAACGGAAGTTTGTCCGTATTTTAAAAGAGGCAGGACATACGGTAGCAATGACGGGAGACGGGGTTAATGATGTGCTTGCCTTGAAAGATGCCGACTGCAGTATTGCCATGGCATCGGGAAGCGACGCTGCGGCACAGGCATCTCAGCTTGTTTTGCTGGAGTCAGATTTTTCATGTATGCCGGAAGTTGTGTTGGAAGGAAGGCGGGTTGTAAATAATATTCAGAGATCGGCAAGTTTATTTCTTGTGAAGAATATTTTCTCATTTTTGCTAAGCGTTGCGTCTGTCGTGTTTATGTTTACTTATCCGTTGGAGCCGTCTCAAGTATCATTGATCAGTATGTTTACAATCGGTGTTCCTGCATTCTTCCTTGCTCTGGAACCGAATAAAAATATGATCAAAGGACATTTCCTTACAAATGTGCTATTAAAAGCGCTTCCTGCTGCGTTGACAGATGCTCTTGCAGTTGCGGCTCTTGTCATATTTGGAAGAACATTTGACGTAAGCTCTACGGATATATCAACGGCGGCAACGATGCTTTTGGCGATCGTAGGATTTATGATCTTATATAAGATCAGCGCGCCGATGAATAAAATACGGTTTAGTATTGTAAGCGGATGTATTGCAGGATTATTGTTCTGCAGCATCTTCCTAAAAGATCTGTTCGCTATTACAAGTATGACAAAAGAATGTATTATGCTCTTTGTAGTATTTGCGATTGCTACAGAACCGGTGCTTCGTTATTTGACAACACTTGTCGAAAAAGTGAAATATTACTATCTGAAGCTGCGAGGCAAAAATCTGTCTTCAGATGATACATAATATTTTCAAGAATAAGAAAGATACGGAAAATGAATGGATATTAGGAGCAAAGCAGCTTAAAAATGAATGATGCCGATTAAGGAGGAATAGAAATATACAACCGGAAAATAGAATAGAGATAGAGTAAGAGATATAGTAAAAAATATAGTAAAAAGTATAAGCAGAAAAACAAAGAGAGATGAAATGAAAAGGAGAAGGGGAAATGGCAGAAAAATTGAAAGTATTGATTTTGAACGGAAGTCCTAGAACAGAGGGCAACACGACGATCGCGATCCACGAGATGGAACATGTTTTTGAAGAAAACGGCGTGGAATATGAGACGATCCAAGTTGGGAAAATGGATATCAGAGGATGTGCGGCATGCGGAACATGTTATAAAAACGGAAAGTGTATGTTTGATGATATCGTGAATGAGCTTGCACCGAAATTCGAGGCTGCAGACGGTATGGTTATTGCAAGTCCTGTCTTTTATGCATCTGCAAATGCGACGCTGATCGCCTGTCTTGACCGGTTATTTTACAGTACTAAATTCGATAAGACGATGAAAGTCGGAGCAAGTGTCGTATGTGCAAGAAGAGGCGGATGTTCTGCAACATTTGATGAGTTAAATAAATATTTTACAATTTCAGATATGCCGATCGCATCGGGACAATACTGGAACTGTATTCATGGAAGAAAGGTCGGAGAGGCGGCGCTTGATGAAGAAGGGAAACAGACAATGCGCGGTGTTGCGAGAAATATGGTCTTTCTAATGAAGAGTATCGCGCTTGGAAAGGAAGCGTTCGGTCTTCCTGAAAAAGAGAAAAAGGTTTATACGAGTTTTATTAATCCGTGAGTTTTCAAGACTTGGATCAATACAAAAAGTGTTGCGAATCTTTAATTCAGAGAAACAGGTTACAGAGAAACTGCTGTCAAAATGACGGCAGTTTCTTTTTGTATCAAGAAAACCACGCGATAGTCGCGTGGTTCCGTGAAAGCTTTAGCGGTG
>OGRN01002669.1_pt1 | contig 13431 bp, 11 predicted proteins | sample 1553401 | NCBI WGS metagenome assembly OGRN01 (sample SAMEA2580096, study PRJEB22360) | human gut metagenome | biome: human gut; feature: human-associated habitat; material: faeces | place: Denmark | collected 2008/2010 | reverse complement strand
CGCCCGGTCCCGGCTCTGCCGGCGGCGGTTGAAGGCCATGCCGTTTCGACCGTCCACACAGGCAATCAGGATCACGGTCTCCCCCTCCTTTCGCGGTTTTTCTCTACCATACCCAATTTGCCGGGAAATTGCAAGGGTCTTTTCCGCAACTATGCCGTAGGTGGGGTTCGGAATGGGGACTCGATATGTTCCGCCGCAGGCGGAATGATTTGAATCCGCCCGGCTCCGCCGGACTCCACACCTCCTAATCGTCCTTCACGCTCCGCTCCCAGCTTTCTTCCGCCATGGACGAACAGGACCAGAGGCAGCGCCTCTGGTCCTGTCTGTTGTTCTCACACCTGGTCGGGGATCTTGTGCTCCACATGGAGCAGCTCATGGGTGCGGCCCTTGATGGGGCCCTCCAGCAGCTGCTGCACCATGGGGTTGCGCTCGGAGCGCTTGATGCGCGTGCGCACGTTTTTCTTAGTTGCCACTTCTTAGCTCCCTTACTTACTTCTTCTTGCCGCCGATTTGCTTGCGGGGACCCTTGCGGGTACGGGCATTCGTGTGGGTGCGCTGACCGCGAACGGGCAGGCCCTTGCGATGACGCAGGCCACGGTAGCAGCCGATTTCCATAAGGCGCTTGATGTTCTGAGACACCTCGCGGTGCAGGTCGCCCTCCACCTTGATGTTGTTCTGGATGTAGTCACGCAGCTTGACGAGATCCTCTTCGGTGAGGTCGTTCGTGCGCGTGTCCGGATTGATGCCCGTCTCAGCCAAGATCTTCTTGGACGTGGTCAGGCCAATGCCGTAGATGTAGGTCAAGCCGACTTCAATGCGCTTGTCGCGAGGAAGGTCGACACCAACAAGACGTGCCATAGGTTTATCTCCTCTTTCTTCCTAGCCTTGACGCTGCTTATGACGGGGGTTCTCGCAGATAACGAGGACCTTGCCATGGCGTCGAATGATCTTGCACTTGTCGCACATTTTCTTGACCGAAGGACGTACCTTCATTTCAATTTCCTTTCGGTTAATGCGGTCCTATATGTACACACCCAGCCGCAGGTGATTATTCTCGGGGACACTGGCGCGCCGGCTTGCGCGCGAGCTAAGACTACTTGAAACGGTACGTGATACGCCCGCGATTCAAGTCGTAGACGGACAGTTCGACCGTCACCTTGTCGCCGGGCAAGATCTTGATGTAATGCATACGCATCTTGCCGGAAATGTGGGCCAGGATTTGGTGGCCGTTTTCCAGCTCCACCTTGAACATGGCGTTCGGCAGGGCTTCGAGAACCTTACCACCCAGTTCGATAACATCTTGCTTGGTCAACGGTGCTCCTTCAAACTAATCTCGTCTTTTCGCAGCAATCCGGAATGATACCAAACTTATTGAGTTGTGTGGGGAAAATACACAAAGCGCACAAGACCAGAGGAGCTCGTGGCTTTTCGATACCTGCATGTCAGGCGTGCGGTCTAGATGCCGCGCAGCCTTCGCCGCTGAGATTGGGCGAGGCCGCCAGGTATTCGCGCATTGCGCAGCCGCCTTGTCGGCTTAACGCGTGAGAATGATTGAGATGAGATTCGCGTTCATATTATTGTAATTATACCCTTTTACCGCGACGCGTCAAGGGCATTGCAGGAGAAATCACGCATTCCGACTCTTCTCGGACAATAAAAAACCTCCCAATCGGGAGGCTAAAACGTTAAATGGCTGGGCCACTAGGATTCGAACCTAGGTAGCTGGTACCAAAAACCAGAGTCCTGCCGTTGGACGATGGCCCAGTGCATTCAAACCGCCATGGCGGCCCTGCGCAAAAAGTGGTGGGCCCTGTGGGGATCGAACCCACGACCTTGGGATTAAAAGTCCCCTGCTCTACCGACTGAGCTAAAGGCCCACTTCGCATATGCGCGGCTTTTCATTCTACCGGTGCCCTACCAAACGGTCAACGGGAAAATGGTGAATTCATCTTGCCGCCGCATTTGCAACCTCCGAGCCTTACAATTCGTTGCAACGCTATCTTTCGCGAAGGACGCACCATGACGCTTCAACAGCTTCGTTACCTTATCGCCATTGCCGAATACGGGTCGATCAACGCCGCCGCTCAGAACCTTTACGCATCGCAGTCGAACCTATCCACGGCCATCAAAGAGCTTGAGCAGGAGCTCGGCATCTCCATCTTCACGCGCAGCAACCGCGGCGTGACGCTGACCAACGACGGCACCGAGCTGCTTGGCTACGCACGTCAGGTCATCGAGCAGGCGAACATGCTGGAATCGCGCTACGCCAACAAGGAGAAGCCCCAGGCTCGCCTGGCGGTGTCCACCCAGCATTACGCCTTCAGCGTAGAGGCCTTCGTGAACGTGGTCGAGCAATGCGAGGGCGATTTCTTCGATTTCATCCTTCGGGAAACCACCACCGCCGAGATCATCGATGACGTGCGGTCGTTCCGCAGCGAAGTGGGCATCCTGTATCTAGATGCTTTCAACCAGCGCGTCATGCAGAAGGCCTTCGATGACGCCGATGTGTCGTTCTACCCGCTGTTCGACGCGGGCGTGCATGTGTTCGTGGGCGAGAACCACCCGCTGGCCGGACGCGACATCATCAAGCCCGAGGAGCTGACCGTATGGCCCCGCTATAGCTTCGAGCAAGGAACCGCGAACTCGTTCTATTACTCCGAGGAGCCGCTGAGCTACGTCGAGCACTCGCGCAATATCCGCATCTCCGACCGCGGCACGCTTTCCAACCTGCTGACCAGCTACAACGGCTACACGCTTTCCACGGGCGTGCTTTCAAGCGAAATGCATACGGGCATCGTCAGCATCCCGCTTGATACCGACGAGCGCATGACCGTGGGGTACATCATGCACAACGAACGCAAGCCCTCCGAGCTTTTGGACCGTTACATCGAGGAGCTGCATCGCATCATCGGGGAGAGCGAAGGCGTGACCGCGCGATAGCGGCCCTGCAAGAGCTTCGCCCCGCACGCGAGATCGAGGGCCAGGGCCGAGCAGCTGGCGCTTGCCTCGACGGAACCGACGTGATTCGGTCGAGGCAGCTTGCACTGACGTTCGGCCGGCTACCCCGGAGACATCCCATCCAAGCGATTGGGCAAGAGACGAGTTAAAGCAACTGAAAAGGCATCGGCCCGCGCCGATGCCTTTTCAGTTGACGCGCATCCTGTCCTAGCAGCTGCGTTTCCACCCCGCAAGCCAAGAGCGCCCCTGTTTCTCGATATCCAAGAAACAGGGGCGCTTCAATGTCTTACAAGGCTTTCGCTTAGCTAACCGACGAGCTTAGCGCATGTTGGAGGCGTAAGGAGCCTTGTCCTTGAGCACGACGTCGTGCGCGCCGCCCTCGACGATGGAGGTGGAGCTGATGACGGTGAGCTTGGCCTTGTCCTGGAACTCGGGGATGGTAAGCGCACCGCAGTTGCACATGGTGGACTTGATCTTCAGCAGCGTGACCGCGATGTTGTCCTTAAGCGGGCCGGCGTACGGCACGTAGGAGTCGACGCCCTCCTCGAACGACAGGCTCTTCTTGCCGCCCAGGTCGTAACGACCCCAGTTACGGGCACGGGCAGAACCCTCGCCCCAGTATTCCTTCATGTAGGTGCCGTTGACCATGACCTTGGCCGACGGGGACTCATCGAAGCGGGCGAAGTAACGGCCCAGCATGACGAAGTCGGCGCCCATGGCAAGCGCCAGGGAGATGTGATGGTCGTAGACGATGCCGCCGTCGGAGCAGATGGGCACGTAGATGCCGGTCTCCTTGAAGTACTCGTCGCGGGCCTTGGCCACCTCGATGGTTGCCGTGGCCTGGCCGCGGCCGATGCCCTTGGTCTCGCGGGTGATGCAGATGGAACCGCCGCCGATGCCGATCTTCACGAAGTCGGCGCCAGCCTCTGCCAGGAAGCGGAAGCCCTCGCCGTCAACGACGTTGCCTGCGCCGATCTTGACAGAGTCGCCGTAGTGCTCGCGCACCCACTCGATGGTCATCTTCTGCCAGTCGGAATAGCCCTCGGAGCTGTCGATGCACAGCACGTCGGCGCCCGCCTCGACCAGCGCGGGCACGCGCTCGGCGTAGTCGCGGGAGTTGATGCCCGCGCCCACGATGTAGCGCTTGTGGCTGTCGAGCATTTCATTGGGGTTGGACTTGTGGCTGTCGTAGTCCTTGCGGAACACCATGTAAACCAAATTGCCCTCGGCATCAACCAGCGGCAGGGAGTTCAGCTTGTGATCCCAGATGATGTCGTTGGCGACCTTGAGGGAGGTGTCCTCGGAGGCGGTGACCAGCTTCTCGAGCGGGGTCATGAACTCGGAGACCTTCTCCTCGCCGGTCATGCGGGACAGGCGATAGTCGCGCTCAGTGACGACGCCGAGCAGCTTGCCGTGGGCGGAGCCATCGTCGGTGACGGGCATGGTGGAGTGGCCCCGCTGCTCCCTCAGGGACACAACCTGGTTAAGCGTCATGTCGGGGGAAAGGTTGGCGTCGGACTCGACGAAACCGGCCTTGTAGTTCTTCACGCGGGCGACCATGGCGGCTTCCTGCTCGATGGTCTGGTTGCCGTAGATGAAGCTCAGACCGCCCTCGGTTGCCAGGGCGACGGCCATGTTGTCGTCGGACACGGCGGCCATGATGGCGCTGACCATGGGGATATTGAGCGAAAGCGGGCACTCTTCCTGGCCCTTGCGGTACTTGACCAACGGGGTTTTCAGGCTCACCGACGCCGGAACGCACGTAGCAGGCGTATGACCAGGTACCAGAAGATACTCGTTGAACGTACGTGACGGCTCGTCGTAATAATAAGCCATGGGAGACGGCTCCTTCTCTCGCAACGGGATTTTCGTTGCTAGCCATTATAGTCACGCCGACGGCCCGATTGCGAGGGCGGGCCGGCAAATAGCGGAGAATGTGGAGAAACGCACGAAGAACAGCGTCTCGGGCAACGAAAAGGACCGCCGGTTCCCCAGCGGTCCTACCAGGCGCGATATGCGATTTCAAAGCCTTATCAGCCCAGCCCCGCCCATTTCGCGATGATGGGGGCGTAACCCATGGCGAACACGATGAGCATGCCCACGGGGATGACGTAGGCCACGTAGCCACGCGCCCATCGCGGGAACTTCAGGCCGCTGCCCGTGTCGGCCTCCGCCAGGAAGCCTTCCCAGCCCCAGCCGCTTTTGCGCGTGCAGAACAGCACCAGCAGCAGGCCGCCCCACGGCAGGATGTTGTTCGACACCAGGAAGTCCTCGATGGCCTGGATGTCGCCGATGCCCGGGACCGTGAAGCCCGCCAGCACGTTGAAGCCCAAGACGCATGGCATGCTGAGCACCGCCAGCAGCACGCCGTTGACCAGGCACGCCTTCTTTCGCGGCGTCCCCCACTGGTCCATGGTGAAGCTCATGATGTTCTCGAACACGGCGATGACGGTGGACAGCGCGGCGAACGTCATGAACACGAAGAACAGCACGGCCCACAGCTGGCCGAACGGCATCTCATTGAACACGCTGGGCAGCGTGATGAACACTAGGCCCGGGCCCGAACCCGGCTCCACGCCGAACGCGAAGCAGGACGGGAAGATGACGAGGCCCGCCATCAGCGCCACGAGCGTATCGAGGCCCGCCACGCGCACCGCCTCGCCCGTGAGCGTATGGTCCTTGCCGATGTAGCTTCCGAAGATGGACATGCCGCCCATGCCGACCGAAACGGTGAAGAAGGCTTGGCCCATGGCCGCATACACGGCATCGCCGAAGGTTGCCAGCTGCTCGGCCAGCGTGGCGCCGGCGAACATCTTGCTGAAATCGGGCATCAAATAGAAACGCAGGCCCTCGGCCGCGCCCGGCAGCGTGACCGCGCGCACGCACAGGGCAACGAGCACCACGAACAGGGCCATCATCATGACCTTCGTCACGCGCTCCACGCCCTTCTGCACGCCGGCGCGCGTGACGCCCACGCCCACGCCCACGATGATGAGCATGTACACGGCAAGCTGCACCGGGTCGGCGAGCAGGCCGTTGAAGACGTCGGCAACCTGGGAACTTTCCAGCCCCACGAACTCGCCCGAGGCGCTTTTCACCACAAAGGCGAGCATCCAGCCGCCCACGGTGGTGTAGAACATCATGAGCAGGTAGTTGCCGGCAAGCGCCAGCCACTTGAACGCATGCCATTTCGTGCCCGCCGGCTCAAGCACGTCGTAGCTGCGCGCGATGGAGCGCTGGCTTGCGCGGCCGGCGGCGAACTCCATGATGAGCGCCGGAAGCGCGAAGATGGCCAGGAACACCAGGTACATGATCACAAACGCCGCGCCGCCGTACTCGCCCGTGATATAGGGGAATCGCCACACGTTACCAAGGCCGATGGCGCAGCCCGCGCTGACGAGAAGAAAGCCCAATCGGGAAGCAAAGCTCTCCCTTTTGGGCGCCGGATTTTCATTCAAACTCACAACAAACCCCTCTTTTGCTTTTATACACAGGAAAGGACGATTTGGGGGGTGGCCCCGCCACCCCCCACGCCGTTGCCGGGCGCTCACAATCAACCCTTGCAGTGTAGCGGAAAGCATGGCCTGCCGCCAGAAACGTTACCGAACACGGTCGCCTTATTCCGACCGCAGGGCCTCGACCGGGTCCTTTCGGCTGGCGGCGCTTGAGGGGATAAGGCCCGCCAGGAACGTAAGGAGCACGCTAATGCCCACGAGCACCACCGCCGCCTGCCACGGCAGGATGGCCACATTGCGGACATCGAACAGCGAGTACACGATGGCGTTGGCAGGTATGCAGGCAAGCGCGGTCAGCCCGATGCCGATGACGCCGGCCGTGAAGCCCACGATGATGGTCTCAGCGTTGAACACGCGGCTGATGTCGCCCTTGCTGGCGCCGATGGAGCGCAGGATGCCGATCTCCTTCTTGCGCTCGAGCACGCTGATATAGGTGATCACCCCGATCATGATGGAGCTGACCACCAACGAAATGGCCACGAACGCCACCAGCACGTAGCTGATCATGTTCACGATGGTGGTGACCGAGCTCATCAGCGCGCCCACGATATCGGTGTAGCTGACAACCTTGCCCTCTTCGCCGTTCGACTCCATGCGGTCGTTGTATCTGTCGAGGATGTCGATGACGTTTTGCTTGCTGGGGAAATCCTTCGGATAGATGTCGATGCTGGCAGGTTTGGCGTAGTCGGCCCAGCCCAGCTTCTTCATGTTGTTGTCGTAGCTGGACTGCTCGGTGGACATGAGGCTTGCCATGAGCTCGGCAAGCTCGTTCTCGTCCATGTTCATCTGGAAGGCGTCGGCGAACGCGGACTGGTCGACGCCCATGGCGCTGGACATGTTGCCGGCAAGCCTGGTCATATACGAGTTCATCGCGGCGGACACCTGCTGCTGCATCGCGCCCGCGAACTGGGTCATCACCTGCGCCATGGCGCTTTGCATATACGCTTGCATAGCGGCACCGAGCTGCGTTTGCAGCTGCGAGGAGATGGCCTGCGTCAACGCCGGGAGCAGCTGTTGCTGAATCTGCTGGCCGATCTGCTGCGAAAGCTGATCGCGCAGCTGCTGTTCGATCTGGCCTGACATGCCGCTAAAGTCGATGGAGCCGGCGATGACCTGCTGCATGGCGGCCTGCGTGGCGGGGTCTGCCAGATACGCCGCCACGGCCGCATCGACGTTGCCCGCGTATTCCGGGTGCGCCGCCAACCACGCGGGGTACCCTTGCACGATGCCCATGACGCCGGCGGTGAGCGCATCGGTTTTGATGGTGGGCTGCACACCGTCGAAGCTGATGTCCAGCCCGCTGAAGTCAAGGTTCAGCTTGCTCACGTCGATGGCGCTCGGGTCGATGCTGATGGAGGATGCATCGAAGGCAGGCAAGCTGGAAAGATCCAGGTTCATGCCCGACAAATCCATGCTGGCGCCCAGATCGGCTCCCTGCAGCCCCGCGGCCAGCACGCTCTGATCGAACGTGAAGGCGCTCTGCAGCTTCTGCCCGTCGATGGTGAACAGGCTTGACATATCGAAGCCGTTGCCGTTTTCCTGGTTGCTTTCCTCATCGGCGAACGACTTGCCCGTGATCACGTTCGTCGCCGGGTTCGCCTTCTGGTCCTGCACGATCTGGGTCTTGCCCGCTTGGTCGATCAAATGGTTCACCAGGCTAGAGGGGTAGTACAGCCCCGTCTGCAGGGAGGTGATCTTCGCGCCCTCCTTCGGCTTCACAACGCCCGCGATCTTCAGCGTTTCCCCGTTGTCCACCAGGTTCCTCATGTAGGCATCGTCGCCGGATTTGTCCTTCCACACGCCGTATTCGCTATCGCGCTGGTAGAAGTCCGCAGCGTTCACCAGCTTGAAGGTGACGCTCATCAGGTCGTCGTAGGAAAACGACAGGCTGTCGCTCGGCGCGTTGACGGCCTCCTCGTTGGCGAAGGCGCGCACCATGCTCTCGAGCTCGGCGCGATCGCGCAGGCCCATGGAGTAGAGCATGAAATCGCTCACGCTGCCGCCCGGGGTGAGCACCAGCACGATCTCGTCGTAGTTTTCGGGCCAATGACCTGCCATAACGTCGTATTGGCCCTCGACCATGCCCATATTGTCGGGCAGCTTGTAGAAGATGTTGGTGCTCATCATCGACGACATGATGCCGTTCGAAGCTGTAGAAGAGCCCAGGCCGATGCTGGCGAACGACTTGTCCGGGTTCACCTGATGCACGGTGCCGGATGTATCGGAGCTGAAGATCTGCGGCGTGACGTTGTAGCCGTACTCGATGGAGCTCACATACGACTCCACGCCCGATTCGCCCGAGTCGAAATACCCCTTCAGCGACGCCAGGTCGTTGCTGCCGATGCTGTCGAACGTACTCGCGATCATCTTCGACTCGTGCACGGGCTTACCCGAATCGTCATCGGGGGCGTCGTCCTGGGCCTTCTCCGCCGACGAGCCCTCCGCGCCGCTGCCGAGCCCCATCATGCTGGTCATGTCGAACCCTTGGTCCTGGATCTGCAACGGGTATTCGGAAAGCGTCTCCTCTTCCACATTGGCGATGTAGCTGTTCACGCCGTTGGCCAGCGACAAGATGGCGGCGATGCCGATGATGCCGATGCTGCCCGCGAACGCTGTCATGAGCGTGCGGCCCTTCTTCGTGAGCAGGTTCTTAAACGACAGGGAAAGCGCCGTGAGGAACGACATGCTGGTGCGGCGAGCCTGCTTCGCGGTGCGGCGCGGGCTATTCTCGGCCGCCGGGTCGAACGGGCGGGTATCATCGCGGATGACGCCATCGGCCAAGGTGACGATGCGCGTGGCGTAGCGCTGCGCCAGCTCGGGGTTATGCGTGACCATGATGACCAGGCGGTCGTCCGCAATCTCGGTGAGCAGGTCCATGATTTGCACACTGGTCTTGGAGTCGAGCGCGCCCGTGGGCTCGTCTGCCAACAAGATCTCGGGATCGTTGATGAGCGCGCGGGCGATGGCGACGCGCTGCATCTGGCCGCCGGAAAGCTGGCTAGGCTTTTTGCTCACGTGCTCGGCAAGCCCCACGCGGCCGAGCGCCTCGACGGCGCGCTGCCGGCGCTCAGCGCGGGACACGCCGGAAAGCGTGAGGGCCAGCTCGACGTTTTCCAGAATGGTCTGGTGTGGGATAAGGTTGTAGGCCTGGAACACGAAGCCGATGCGGTTGTTGCGATATGCGTCCCAATCGCGGTCTTTGTACTCGCTTGTGGACACGCCGTCGATGAGCAGGTTTCCGTCGTCGTAATGGTCAAGGCCGCCGATGATGTTGAGCATGGTGGTCTTGCCCGAGCCCGAAGGCCCCAGCACCGCCACGAACTCGTTGTCGCGGAAGGCCACCGACACATGATCGAGCGCGGTTTGCGTGAAGTCCGCAGTGGTGTAGGACTTGCACACGTTTATCAGTTGCAGCATGCAGCCGCCTTTCGAATTTGAAGACAATCGCTATGATTATCCCCCTGCCGCGCGCCCCATCCGCCCCGTTTCCGCGAAATGCGTGGAATCCGTTACCTTGGGCCCGCAATGCAGGCGCGCTGCCCGGCAAAAACCGCAACGGCGACCGACGCCGAAAGCGGAAGTTCTTCGCCATTGCCCGCAAAGCCGGACAGAAGCGGGGGCAACCGAAAAAACAACTGCAACGAAAGCAGCCTGCAACGAACGGCCAACGCCGTTGCAAGCTGCTAGGAAAAAGCGAGCCGCATACCCGTTAGCCAATAGCGGCATCTGCCGCTTGAGCGATGTCAACCATGCAAGCCTGGGCCTGCGACCTTTCGGCATCGCTGGAAAGAACCACCATCACATAGGGATTCTGGTCGAGCACAATGCCCCCATCGTTGAACACGCCGTCCAGCGTACCCGTCTTGTGAGCGAAAACGCTGCCCACCGGCAGCCCTTCGAGCAGCCCAGCGTCATCGTGCTGACCTTTCATCAAGTCAAGGGCGAACTCGCTCATGTCCGAGCTCACCAACTTTCCCTGGTAAATCAGTTGCAGCATGCGCGCAACATCATTCGCCGACGTGTAGTTCTCATCACCCGCAGCAAAATCCATCATGCGACGGTTGAGCACGGTCTGCGTGAGGCCGATTTCGCTCGCATACTCGTTCACGGCCGGCATGCCGACCGCATCGATAATCAGATTAGTGGCAATATTGTCGCTATCTTGAATCATGTAAGCGGCAAGCTGGCGATACGTATACGACTCGCCAGCGCCCGATGCTTGGATGACGCCTGTACCTCCGACTATGTCCGACGGGCTCACGGTTACCGTGCCGTCAAGCGACAGCACCCCGGATTGAGCCTGATCGAGCAAAGTCCCCAATATCGCCAGCTTGATGATGCTGGCGGAAACGAAGGGCTTGTCACCGTTCACGTCAACCGACCACGATCCATCAGCCGATGCGCATGTAACGGCATAGGCCCCCGAATGAGCCTCTACAGCCTGCTCCAGCGCATCCTGCAAGCCCTCCGGCGCGGAAGCAGGCACCGGAGCTTCGCTGCCCCGAGCATCATCAACGCAGTCGACAAGCGCCTCGACATCGGTAGTGCCAGTTGCCTCCCCTTGTTTCTCCTGGCCGGAAGCGCACCCGGCAAGCAAGCACAACGCGATCAGCGCCGCCATTGCCGCCGCCCAGGCGCCTGCCGCCCGCACTGGCGCGCCCATCACAAGCAGAACCCGAACACGACGCCCTCCGCGGTGGAGGCATAGCCGCCGTTATCTACCTCCGGGCCCATATCCCCGAACGACGTTGCGACGTTGGGAGCCGAAGAGCGCATCCACCAAACGCCGGGATTGCTCGATCCGGCAACGCTGCGGTCAAGCAAGGCATGACCCTGCTCGCCGGCAACGCCCTGCTGCTTGAACCAAGCGTATTGCGACCCCTCCTTATTATCCACCGTGTCGATATAGCTTTGATTCGACCTGGCGTTCCACGCAATGGGACCAAGGCATTCCACCCAGGAGAACAGCCATACGCTGTCCTGTGTCTCGGTAACGCTTGCAGGCGAAGTGGTCTTACCGGCATTGTTCGACAGTTTGCTCACCGCCATCACGCCAGAGCGCATCTCATCGGGAAACGACTGCAGCACTTCCCCGTTCAGCCAAGCGCGCATACCCGACGACTTCCAACCACCGGAGTTCGAATCCGTGGGATTCATAGGATGCTCGGCGAAAATCCCCGAGGTCATGAACGTGAACGCCACGCTTCGCCCGCTCGAGCCCTTGTCTTTGAACACATCGACGATAAACACATCTGCGTTTCCCATAGACGTCTGCAGCGTCTTCGTATCGCCGGTAAACGAGCCGTCCGGCTTCACAAGGTTGTAGCTTGCCGCCATCCTAACGGCATCGTCGCGATTTTTCGCCGTGCGCTCTATTTCCGCGGCGATATTCGAAAGGTCGGCCCACGAATACTCGGAGATGCCGCTTTTCACCTGCACTTGCTGGGAGACGGCGTTTTCCGTGGCGGATCCCTGCGCCCCATCGGATTGCTGATGGGCCTGTTGATCGGCCTGCTGCCGGCTTTTTTTTTCTTTTTGTCTGGTTCTTGATAGACGAGCCGCCAGCCGCTTCTATGATGCGAGGGATGGCGAACACGGCTACCGCGATGATAAGAACCGCGCATACCGCCGCAACGGTCGCAACCTGCGGGGAGATGCCTTTACTCCGAGAGGCGGCTCCTTGCGCCATCGCCGAACGAAACCCCTGATTGGCCCCCACATCCTGCGACGGCGATGCCTGCGCGGAGACGGTATCCCCCGCTTGCCGGCCCGAGACGTCGTCAGCATACGACGCAGGCCCTTCATCAAGAACCGGGGTCCCGCAGAATTCGCAGAACCTGGCATCATCCTCAATCGGCTTTCCGCAATTCGAGCAGAACATAGCGCACCCCCTACCGCTAACCACCAAACAGCATCTGCCACGACAGCAACATGATGGCTCCATAGTAGCCGAACAGCGAGCAAAGGAAACAGGCGAATCAGCGTCCGGCGCTCCTCCATCCGGTTCCGCAACTTGCTCTCCGGGACGATTCCCGCCAAGACGATTGCGATGAATGCCACGGGGCGCCGTTGCCGGTATACTATCTTCATTGCGGCAGGAAGGCCGCTTTAGGGGTTCGAAAAGGAGGGATCGTTATGTACGGTTCAATTGGCTCTCACGGGATGTCTACGGCCGTCGACATCATTGCGCCCATTTTGGGGATTGCAGCCATTGCGGCGGCGATTGTGCTGTTCATCAAGTTCGCAAGCAAGAAAGCGGACAAGACGAAGCCGCTTACCAAGTTCTTCAGCTTCGACCACCTGTTCATCGAAAGCATCACGAAGTTCCTGTATGTGTTCTCAACAACCTCGATAGCGGCATTTTGCCTAATCTTCCCCTTTATGTCCGCCGCATCGAAATCGGGGGCCAGGGCAGCGGGAGCCTTCTTCGAAGGCCTCGTCATTGCCATCTTAGCATTCGTGATTTTCGAGGTCGTCAACCGCCTGCTTTTCGAATGGAGCATGATGTTCATCCGCGGCGCAGTCGATCTGCACGACATCCGCAACAAAATGCTCGGATCGACCGATTCGACGTCTGATGATTCATTCGATTTGAGCGGGATATTTGCCGCAAAACGTCGTTCCGGCGATGTCTCGACGGACAAGGCCGAGCAGACGACTGCCCAACCCTCCCAGCCTGCACAGCCGACGGTGCCCATCAACCCCGTCGTAACGAGCACATGGGACTGCTCATGCGGAAAGACGGGCAACGCCGGATCGTTTTGCCCCAAATGCGGACACCCCCGGCCGTAGCTTGCAAGCCGCCGCAAACGGCTTCAGCTCATAAGCAGGGCAACCGCCCCGAACGGATTGCCATAGTCTTTAGTATCGGGCATCGACTGCAGGCATAACTGCAGCTGCAAAGGAGGCATCGATGTACTGCGAGCATTGTGGAACGAAGCTTTCCGAACATGCACGG
>OGRN01002667.1_pt1 | contig 13446 bp, 9 predicted proteins | sample 1553401 | NCBI WGS metagenome assembly OGRN01 (sample SAMEA2580096, study PRJEB22360) | human gut metagenome | biome: human gut; feature: human-associated habitat; material: faeces | place: Denmark | collected 2008/2010 | reverse complement strand
CCACGGTCATCACCGAGGAGACCAAGAAGCGCATGCAGTACCAGCTCAAGCGCATTCAGGACGGCTCCTTCGCCAAGGAGTTCATGGATGATCAGGCTGCTGGCGCCCCGAAGTTCAAGAAGCTGCAGGAAGAGTACTCTCACCCGCATCTCGAGACCGTCGGCCCGAAGCTGCGCGCCATGTTCTCCTGGAACAACGCCGAGGCCAAGGACAAGGACGAGGCCGAGTCCTTCAACGGCAAGATCGCTCGTACCCAGGTTCAGTGATTGCCGCCCCTGAAGGGGATTTAAGCTAGCAAACCGCCGTTCCCGCCCATACGGGAGCGGCGGTTTTGTGTTGTTGCGCGCAGCGAATCATTCTCAATAACAACTATGCGCTGATTTCTTGCAGGCAAACGAACACCGAATATGCAAGGTCGTTGATATCTCAGCCTTTCCCCATATGTGGGATTGTGCGATTCTGTTCAAAAGGGTGCAGAGTTGTTATCGAGAATCGTTCTCTGCACACGGCTGTCCATACTCCAATAGTGACCTAGCTCACGTTGTGGACTCCAGCGGGGCTGCGACGGCGTTCTCGGTAGGATTGAACTCGGTTTGAAGGACACAATCCTCGCAAAACAGGACTTATCTGCACACCGTAGATACCCCCGGCGCCCAGCGGCGCCACAACCCACTACTGAAAAGGAGTGCCAATAATGGCAGCACAGATCTGGTATGAGAACGACGGTGATCTCTCTGTTCTCGAAGGCAAGAAGGTCGCAATCATCGGCTACGGCTCCCAGGGCCACGCCCACGCGCTGAACCTTCGCGATTCCGGTGTCGACGTGGTCGTCGGCCTGCGTCCGACCTCCAAGTCGGTCGACTTCGCCAAGGAGCAGGGCCTCGAGGTCAAGTCCGTGGCCGAGGCTTCCGCCGAGGCCGACGTGATCATGATTCTGGCCCCCGACCAGTACCAGCGCACCATCTGGGCCAACGACATCGAGCCCAACATCAAGCCGGGTGCTGCTGTTGCGTTCGCTCATGGCTTCAACATTCACTACGGTTACATCAAGCCGTCTGAGGATCACCCGGTGTTCATGGTTGCCCCGAAGGGCCCGGGCCACATCGTTCGTCGTGAGTACGCCGCTGGCCGTGGCGTGCCGGTCGTCGTGGCCGTCGAGCAGGATCCGCGTGGCGACGGCTGGGCTCTGACCCTGGCCTACGCCAAGGCCCTCGGTGCCCTGCGCGCCGGTGCCATCAAGACCACCTTCAAGGAAGAGACCGAGACCGATCTCTTCGGCGAGCAGAACGTGCTCATGGGTGGCGTGAACAAGCTCGTCGAGATGGGCTTCGAAGTCCTGACCGACGCCGGCTACCAGCCGGAAATCGCCTACTTCGAGGTCTGCCACGAGCTCAAGATGCTCGTCGACCTGATGAACGAGGGCGGTCTGAACAAGGCTCGTTGGTCCTGCTCTGACACCGCTCAGTACGGCGACTACGTCAACACCGTCATCAACGAGGACTGCCGCAAGCGCATGGAATACCACCTGCAGCGCATCCAGGACGGCTCCTTCGCCAAGGAGTTCATTGACGACCAGGATGCCGGCGCCCCGCACTTCAAGGAGCTGCAGGAGAAGTACTCCAACGAGCGCATCGAGACCGTCGGCCCGAAGCTGCGCGCCATGTTCTCCTGGAACAAGGATGGCGTCAAGGATGCCGACGAGGCCAATTCCTTCACCGGTAAGATCGCCCGCGCTCAGGTTCAGTGATTTTCGCTGATTAGCGCATACTAAAAGGCCGCCGCTCCGATTCATTCGGAACGGCGGCCTTTCGCTTATTCCAAGGGATTTACTTGATTACCCACGCAGAGGTGTCGGTGGGAAGTTGGCCGTCGGGAGTCAGCGGGCCGGAAGTGAGCACCACAGAGCCTTCGGGCAGTGAGACCAGGGCAGTGCCAAAGTTAGTAACCGAGGTGAACGTGCGTCCCTCAACCGCCGCACGGCGGTACGCCACCACGTCCGCTCCCATATCCACCTGCTCGGCGGTGGTGTCGCGCGTGGCGGTCAGCGACTCCTGACGAATCGCCAACGCCGCATGATACAACGCGAACATCGAGTCCGGGTCGGCCTGCTCCACGTCCACCGCATAATCCTTGAACCACAGCGGCTGCGGCAGGTGCGGGTCGGCGGCCGGCGTCACGCCGTCGGCTCGCACGGCGGGGGAGAAGCCGAAGGACGCGCCTGTACCGAACTGGCCGGCTGCGCACAGCGGCACATGGTTTTCGCCGGTACCGTCATCGGCCGGAGCCGGACGGCTGAAATCGGCCACGGCCGGCTCATCGGCGGCGGTCCACGGCAGCGGCACGCGGCAGCCGTCGCGGCCCTTGTCCATCGTGTTGCGGGTGGTGTGGAAGGCGGTCGGATCCTCCAAGTGATCCCACGGAATATCGGCCACCTCAAACAGGCCCAGTTCCTCGCCCTGATAGATGTATGCGGCACCGGGCAGGCCGAGCTCCATCAGCGCGGCGGCACGGGCACGGCGGGTGCCGAGTTCGCGGTTCTCCGGGTAGGTGGTGCCGTCGCGCAGCAGCCAGTCGTGCGGCAGCTGGTGGTAGGGCGCGCCCTTGACCTGCGGCAGACCGTAGCGGGAGGGGCTGCGCGGCACGTCGTGATTGTTCATGACCCACGTGGTGGTGGAGCCGCCGGTTTCGGCCGCCGCCTTGAGCCCGGCGGCGATGGCCTTGCGGAACTCGTCGGCATACCAGTTGGCCTGCGCGAAGTCGAAGTTGAAGGACTGGCCCAGCTCGTCCATCGAAGCGTACAGGTGCTGGTGCTCGGGCACCACCCACGCCTCGGCCACGGCGAAGCGCGGCGGATTGTATTCGTTGAACACCTTGCGCCATTCGCGGTAGATGTCGTGCACCTCGCGGCGGTCGAACAGCGGGTGGCTGAAGTCGTGGTTCAGCACGCCGACCACGCTGTATTCGCGGCCGAGCTCCTCCAGCGGCTTGGATTCAAGGTCTTTGGCCAGGCCGTGCGCTACGTCGATGCGGAAGCCGTCGGTGCCGTGGTCGGACCAGAAGCGCAGGGTCTTTTTGAACTCCTCGTGGATGTCCGGATTCTTCCAGTTGACGTCCGGCTGCGCCTTATCGAACAGGTGCAGATACCACTGGCCGTCGGCCACGCGCGCCCAGGCCGGGCCGCCGAAGAAGGATTGCCAGTCGTTGGGCGGCAGTTCGCCGTGCTCGCCGCGGCCGTCGCGGAAGATGTAGCGGTCGCGCGCCGGGGAGCCGGGCTCGGCGGCGAGGGCCTCTTGGAAGAACACGTGCTTGTCGGCGGTGTGGTTGGGCACGATGTCCACGATCACTTTGATGCCGGCCTCGTGCGCGGCCTCGGCCATCGCGTCGAAGTCGTCCATGGTGCCTAGGCGCGGGTCGACGTTGCGGTAGTCGATCACGTCGTAGCCGCCGTCCGCCAGATCCGAGGGGTAGAACGGGGAGAGCCAGATCGCGTCGACGCCGAGGTTCTTCAGGTAATCCATCTTCTCGGTGACGCCGGCGATGTCGCCGAGTCCGTCGCCGTTGACGTCCTTGAAGCTGCGCGGGTAGATCTGGTAGACGACGGCCTGCTTCCACCAGTCGTCATTGAGGTTGTTGGCGGTCATGCCGATTCCTTCCTGTTCCGGGTGCGTTGTGGTTGGGTTGTTCCGGTTGTGCTCGAACTGCTGTGTGAAGGCCCAACCGTTGTATTGATGATGACAACGATATCATGTGAATTACGCATGCAAAAGTCGATTTATCGGCGTTTTGCGGTGGTAACGTAGTCACGCCTGCGCGGACGCTGCTGTTGCGGCCGGCGGCGCGGTGGTTTCGCGCAGTATCAGCGGAGTGTCCGGCCGTACGAATGCCGGTTCGATTGACTTGCCCGCAATGGCATCCAATACCATGTGCCCGGCGGCCACGCCCATTGCGAACGGGTCCTGATGCAGTGTGGTCAGTCCCACGGCGGCGGACAGGGTGGAATCGTCGAAGCCGATGATGGAAATGTCCTGAGGTACCCGCCGCCCGTATTGACGCAGGCGATACAGCACGGGCGCGGCCATTTCATCATCCTCAAAACAGAAGGCGGTGATGCTGGGGAAGGCGTTCAGTACGGCGTTCAATGCCGCGTTGCTTTCGCCAAGACCGCGTTGAATGCTCAGGGGCGTTAGCTCGATCCCCGGATGGGCGGCAGCGGCATCAATGACGCCCTGCAAACGAGCCTCGGCGCTGTAGCGCATGTTGGTTTCGGTCGGGGCGCTGCCGACGAATGCGATATGCCGGTGGCCGAGTGCAATCAGGTGCTCGATGGCCGAACGTGTGGCGGCGTAATCGTCAATGCTCACGCCTGCGTCGAACCCATCGGTGGAGGGAATGTTGATGCCGACAATCGGCACGTGCATATGCTTCAGTCGCTCCACTTCAGCCGGCTCAATGTCGAAGGAGCTGACAATCACCGCATCCGCATTGCGTCGCACGGGCAAATCCGCAAAGAAGTCATGGCGCTCGGCGGCGTTGCGCATGGGGTAGGGCACAGTGTCGTAGCCGGAGGGGCGCAGCGCCGAGTCAAGGCCGGCGAAGATGTTTGCATTGAACCAGGTGGTGATGGTCTCGCTGGCCAGCAGCGCAATGCGGAACGACTGGCCGGACTTCAGTGCGGCGGCCGAGCGAGAGACGGAGTAGTCGAGCTTTTCGGCCGCGGTCATCACTCGGTCTCGAGTCTCTGGAAGCACTAGATCCGGCTTGGCGAAGGTTCGGGACACCGTGGATACGGAAACGCCGGCCTCGCGGGCCACTGCCTGAATGCTTGCCTTGGTCATATGCCGTCGCTCCTTTACCGTCGCGAACAATCATTGTCATGACAACGATAACATGCCCATAACAAGTCGCCGTCTTCGGCTATCTCGATTACGAGGGGCTGATTTAGGGTGTCCCGGACATCTACTTCCGTTTCAAGGGGCTCCTTGCCGGTGAAACCACAAGTGCAAACGACTTTGTGCCAACGTCATTCCGCCGTTCTCGCGCTGGGTCTACTTGGGCACCAGCCCCTTGAAGCGGAAGTGGATGTCCGGGAAAGGCCAAATCAGCCCCTCGAAGCCGATTTAGACCAATTTCCCATTGCGGAATCGATCACCGCTTCTCTCGGCGCATCACGGCGGCTAGGGACTGCACGCGTGGCAGGTCGAAGACCTCGTCGGTATGTACCACGTGGCCTGAGCTGTCCGCCAGCGGCACGCGCCAGTTCGAATACTCTCTGGAAGTGCCCGGCTGATTCTGGGAGCGGCATTCGCCCACGCCGTCCACCAGCGCTGCCTGCAGCAGCAGCGACGGCGTATCGGTGAGCATGGCGTGCATCGCTTCCACGATTTCCTGCACATGGCCTTCCACATCATCCGCCACGGTCTGCGAGATATAGCCGTTCTCCACCAGACGGTTCATCATGGCCGTGCGCTCGGCCATCGCCGAGGCGGCGAATGCCTCCACCGGCTCGCTCAGGAGATGCAGCTCCTCGCGCAGCTTGACGTGTGCGAAGTTCAGGTAGCCGGCGGTGGGTGGCAGATCGTGCGTGGTCACCGAGGCCAATGCCTGTTTGCGATAGTCCTTGGGTGCGCGGTACGGGTCGCCGGCGTTCGGCGAATCGTCCACGCGGTTGAACCATTCCACGTCAGTGCCGAGCACGCCGTGATCGGCCAGAATGCGGCGCACGTAATCCGGTACGGTGCCCAGATCCTCGCCAACCACCATGCCTCCGGCGCGCGTGGCCTCGATGGCCAGTACTCCCAACATCGCCTCGTGGTTGTACGTCACGTATGCGCCGTTGCGGGCACCGAGCCCCTGCGGAATCCACCACAGGCGGAACAAGCCCAGCACATGGTCGATGCGCACCGCGCCCGCGTGCTCGTACATCGAATGCACCATCTCGCGGTACACCTGGTAGCCGGTGGCCTCCAGGTAGCGCGGGTTGAACGGTGGCTGGCCCCAATCCTGGCCCTGCTGGTTATAGAAGTCCGGCGGGCAGCCGACCGTGACGCCACCTGAGGCGAAGCGTTCCGGATTGGCCCAGGCATCCGCGCCGAGCCCGTGCACGCCCACGGCCATGTCCTGCATCAGCCCCAGCGTCATGCCGTGGTCCAGCGCCTCCTGCTGCGCGGCGTTCACCTGCTCGGCAGCGATCCACTGCAGCCAGCGGTTGAACTCGAACAGGTCGTGGTGCTCCTCGACGAGCTGGCGCACGGCCGGGTCGTCGATGGTCTTCTCGAAGAACCAACGGTTCTCGCCCCACGGCGCGCCCCATACCTCGAAGCACAGGCACCATGTGGCGAAGGAATCGAGGTCCGGGCCGGCGGTGGTCTTGAAATGCTCGAATTCGAGCTCGCGCTTGTTGTTGCGGCCCGCTTCGAAGATCAGGCGCAGCGCCGGGCGCTTGGCCTCCCACGCCGCGTTGATGTCCATCGGGGTCGATTCGTCGTTGCGCGCGGCCACCGAATCATGCAGCGCATCCACCTGCGCGCGCACGTCGGCCGGCAGTGTGGCATATTCGGGGATATCCTGCGGCCGGATGTACGTCACGTTGAGGAATCGGCGCGATTCCGGTAGATACGGCGATGGCTCAAGCGGCGGAATCGGCGCGCCGGCGTGAATCGGGTTGATGAGCATGAAGTCGGCCTTGGACTTGTCGGCCGCGTCCGCCAGCAGCAGCTTCAGGTCGCCGTAATCGCCGATACCCCACGATTCGCGGGACCGCACGGAATACATCTGCGTCATCCAGCCCCACCGCTGGTGCTCGGCGACCGCCTCCGGCACGGGAATGCGCGCGGGGGCGGCGATGATGGCCGCCTTGCCCTCGCGCCCGTTCACCGTGACGGTCAGCGTGTGGTAACCCATCGGCAGGTCGGGTGCGATGGTCAAGTCCGGCTTGCCGGAATTGAGGTTCGGCAGCAGGGCAAAGTGGCCAAACGCGGTGCCGTCCTCCAGCTCGATGGAGGCGGTGATGTCCGCGTCCGACGAGCAGTTCAGGGTGATGCCGGTCGGTTTGCCGGTGGTGGCGACGATGGTGGAGGGGAGCAAACGTTTGCTGTTTTCCACCTCAAGTTGGGTCATGGAGCGTACGATGGCCTCGTCGCTGGATGCGTCCACGTCGAGGGCCTTGAGTACGGCGACCAAGGCCGCGTCGCTGATTTCGGTGTAGGTGCCGAGCTGGTCGATGAATGAGGTGGCAAGTCCGCAGGCTTTGGCGAGCTTGATGAGCGGGCGGGCGAGTCGTTCCGTGCTTTCCGCGCGCTGCGGGGCACCGGAAGCGGCGTTGTTGGTGGTGTCTGCGATGGTGCCGGTGCTGGTTGCTGCGTCGTTGCCGTATGCGTCGGTCATGATGACTCCTTGCTTGCAAATCGGGTACTGCTAGTCGTTTGCATTGCTGTTCGAGGGCCGCTCTGCGTTGAGGTTCCGGCAACCTGACAGACCAATGTTCGAGCTGTTCTGCCTCTACCGTAACTCATATTGACAACGATTGCAATACATTCGGTGAGTTGGACGAGGCTAGAGGTGTTGGTGTTTGTCGTGATGGCCCGTTGACTATCCCCAGTCGACTTTGCCGACAGCCTCGCCGGCGGAGGTGAGGTCGAACGGGTTTAACCAAACACGACGAACGATTGCGGGGAGAGCGTCAGCTGCCCGCCGCTCACGGCCGGTTCACCAAGACTGAGCAGCACGTCGGCGTCGGAAGAGAGCTCGTCCGGCAGGTATTCCGTGAGGAATGAGGCGATTGAGGCACCTGAATCGGCGTTGAAATAACTGGAATCGCCTTCGTGCTCCATAGGCGTGTCGGTATTGCGCAGCAACAGGTTGTAGCCGTTCGGGTGGCCGTCCCGGCGCCAGTCGAGGTAGAGGTCCATGTCGAAGCCGGCCTGCATCGATTCGTTCGGATGGCCTGGACGCCATCGGCGGACCGACCTGGGTGGATTCCGATAAGGCGGCCGTATGGGTGACCAACTGGGACACCGAGCGCAACGGCTCCTCGCTCACCACCCGTGACGGCACCAGCTACCTGCTCGCCAACGCCTTCATGCTCGCCTACGATTACGGCCAGCCGCACATCTTCTCCGGCTACTACTACGCCGGCGTCGACGACGGCGCTCCCGGCGCCACCCGCACCTCCGTGCCGGACATGACCTGTCCGACCGACGGCATCGAAACCGCCGGCACCTGGCACTGCGCGCAACGCTGGATCGCCATCCGCGGCATGATCGGCTTCCGCAACGCCGTGGCCGGCACCTTCACCGGCACCGTGGCCAAGGGCTCGGCCGTCGCCCTATACGCCGGCGCGACGCCCGCAAACTGGGCCGGCACCCGGAAATACGATCCGTCCGATCCCGCCTGGTTCACCGGCGAAACACCGCATAAGGGCGATGACACCGCCGCCAAGTCCGCCGATTCCGCAGCGTCCGCCAAGTCAGGCGACGCCAAGTCCGGAAAGGCAACGTCCGATGCCATCCGCCGCGCCGCAACGCTCGCCGCCATCCTCCTGCCCGTCACCGTCGGCGTCACGTTCATGGCGATAGCTCGCAGGAACGGCAAAGCCCAGTCCGACAACAGCGGCCCGAATAACGACTGATTCGGCCCCGCTCAGCCGCGCACCCGCGGCGCGGCGGTGGAGTCGCGTACCAGCAGTTGCACGGGGAAGATCTCGTGCGGCTGGTCCAGGGTGCGCCCCTCGATAAGGTCCAGGGCCTTGCGCGCGGCGGCGACGGCCATGTCGTACGGCTTCTGGCGCACGGTGGTCAGCCCCACCTCGCCCGAGAACGTGCTGTTGTCGAATCCGGTGACGGACAGGTCGGTCGGAATCGCCATGCCGCATTGGCGCAGGCGGAAGAACAGCGGAATCGCCAGCGAATCCTGATGGAAGCACAGGGCAGTCGGGGCGTCGTCGCGCGCGAGCAGCGCGGTGAGGGCGGCGTCGACCGGATCGTCGCCGGCCTGCATGTCCATCGTCTGGCCGGTCACGCCGTCCAGTTCGCTGCACGCCTCCAGGAATCCGGTGACGCGGTTGTGCGAGCTGAAGCCCATCGTGGCATCGAACGTCTCGTACAAATACAACAGGTTGCGGTGGCCGAGCGTGGTCAGATGGCGCACGATCAGCCGGATGCCGGCCTTGTCGTCGATGCCCACGGAGGCGGTGAACCCCTGCGAGGCCGTGTTGATGCCGATGAGCGGGATCCGCGTGGTGTTGAGTCGCCTGATTTCGGCCGGGGTGATGGCGAACGACGAGACGATGACCGCGTCCGCGTTGCCGCGCACCGGCAGTTCGTCGAAGAACTCCTCGCGCGCGCCCGCGTCGCCGATCGGTTGGATGACCAGATCGTAGCCGGCCGATCGCAGCACTTCGTTGAGGCCTTCGATGATGCGCGAGGTGAACCAGTCGAGCTTGCTGCTGCCCACCAGCAGCGCCACGCGGTGGGAGCGGCCCGATTTGAGGATGCCGGCCATGCGGGATACCGAGAAGTCGAGTTGTTGGGCGGCCTCCATCACCTTGGCGCGCGTTTTGGCGGAGACCATGTCAGGGCGGGAGAACGCGCGGGAGACCGTGGCGGTGGAGACGCCTGCTTGCCTGGCGACGTCCTCGATGCTGGCTTTCATGGCCCCTCCCGGTTTTTCAAAGTTGACGGTGTGACAAACTTCTCTTCATTGTAAATCATTGCAGTACGTTTTACGACAGTCATAGTGCAATGGGTTGCGATATTGTGACACGCCGAAAATATAGACCAATATGGTCTCAATAGCTTTGGAATGTAACAGGTTGCAAATGTAACGGTTTGCATGGCTGAGAAAGCCGGGTTGCCGAACTAGTTCGACACCCGTATACTGAACCGTGTTCACTTAGAGCTTGCGAGGAAGTAAGGGAGATAATGAAGATCAAGAAATCTCTCGCCGCGCTGACTGCAACCGTGAGCATTATGGCACTTGCAACCGGTTGCAGTTCGAGCGGTTCGTCAGGCGTCGTCGACACCCAGGCCGACAAGGGCCTGGCCGTCATGGGCGACACCATCACCTACGACCCCAACCACTTGGTCAACGACGGCCAGCCCATCGAACTGGGCTACTGGTCCTGGGGCGACGAAAGCACTGACCCGGTGATCTCCATGCTCCACGAGTACGAGAAGATCCACCCGAACGTCACCTTCAAGATCTCGCAGGTGGCTTGGAGCGACTACTGGGTCAAGACCCCGCTCTCGCTCAAGGGCAACAAGAACGCCCCCGTGCTGTTCAACGTCCACAACTCCGAGGATGCCCTGCTCCGCCCGCACGCCGTCCGCCTCGACGGCGCCAGCGACTGGCGCATCTTCCACCAGGTGGTGCTGCCGATGAGCCGCAATTCCATCGCCGCGCTCGCCATCTTCACCTTCCTGTGGAACTGGGAGGACTACCTCTGGCCGTTCCTCATGATCACCGATGACGACAAGCAGCTGTTGTCGGTGGGCCTCAAGATGTTCTCCGGCCAGTACGGCACCGATTACGGCGGACTGTTCGCCGCCACCTCCGTGACCATCATCCCGGTGGTCATCGTCTACCTGGTGTTCCAGAAGCAGTTCATCGCCGGCATCGCCACCGGCTCTGGCAAGTAAACCCGGCCGGTTTCGGCCGAATCCGAACCGCGCCGCAGTCTCCCACCAGTCCCGGGGAGCCGCGGCCGCATTACTCGTATCATCGTGAATAACCGTACAGAAGGGGTAACCATGGCACAGTCACCACAACTCAAGCAGTCGTCTCCGACCTCGCCCGATCCGCAGGACTTCCGCCTCGACGCCACGCCGGCCATGCGCGCCGACAATGTGGTGTCCGGCGAGCACTGGCGCATCGGACTCATCACCGATTCGCTCGTGCGATTCGAATGGTCCGATTCCGGCGTATTCGAGAACCGCCCGACCCAGACCGTCCTGAACCGCGATTTCGGTAGCCCAGTCGAACGCCGCGTCACCGAGCGTGACGGCCGCGTCATCATCGACACCGCGGCCCTGACCATCGTCTACGACCAGCAGCCGTTCAGCAAGGAAGGCCTGAGCGTGGTCGTCAAAGGCGTGGCCGACACCCAGTTCAACACCTGGCATTACGGCGACGCCCAGCGCGGCAACCTCAAAGGCACCGCCCGCACGCTGGACGAGGCGGACGGCGCCATCGAGCTTGACAACGGCGTGATCTCGCGCGATGGCTGGGCCGTCATCGACGATTCCGCCGCCAACATCATCATCGAAACCGACACGGTGAACGGCAAGGCGAACCCGTTCGGCACCTGGGTATCCCCGCGCGCCACCGCCGAAACGGACTTGTACTTCTTCGGCTATGGCCACCGCTACATCGAGGCCGTACGCGACTTCTATCGCCTGACCGGCCCCACGCCGCTCCTGCCGCGCTTCGCCATGGGCAACTGGTGGAGCCGCTACTACCGGTACACGCAGGACGGCTATCTGGCCCTGATGGACCGCTTCAAGCGCGAGGGCATCCCGTTCACCACCTCCGTGATCGACATGGACTGGCATCGCGTGGACGACGTGGACCCGAAGTACGGTTCCGGCTGGACCGGCTACTCGTGGAATCGCGAACTGTTCCCCGACCCGCCGGCCTTCCTCGCCGACCTGCACCGGCGCGGCCTGCGCACCACACTGAACGTCCACCCGCGCGACGGCGTGCGCGCGTTCGAGGACGCCTACCCCGAAGTCGCCAAGCGCGTCGGCATCGACCCGGCCACCGAGGAGAACGTGGAATTCGACCTCACCAACCCGGACTTCGTGGACGCCTATTTCGACATGCACCACCGCATGGAGGCCGAAGGTGTCGACTTCTGGTGGCTGGACTGGCAGCAGGGCGGCGTGACCCGCCAGAAGGGTCTCGACCCGCTGTGGATGCTCAACCACATGCACTACCTCGACTCAGGGCGCGGTGGCAACTGGCCGCTCACCTTCTCCCGGTACGCCGGCCCCGGCTCCCACCGCTACCCGGTCGGCTTCTCCGGAGACACGATCGTGACCTGGGAATCGCTCGCCTTCCAGCCGCAGTTCACCGCCACCGCTTCCAACATCGGGTATGGCTGGTGGAGCCACGACATCGGCGGCCACATGTTCGGCTACCGTGACGAGGAGCTGGAGGTCCGCTGGTACCAGCTGGGCGCGTTCAGCCCGATCAACCGTCTGCATTCCACCGATTCGCCGTTCAACGGCAAGGAGCCGTGGAACTTCCACGGCGATGCGGAACGTGCGATGACGTCCGCGCTGCGCCTGCGCCATGCGATGATCCCGTACCTGTACACGATGAACCGTCGCGCCGCGTTCGACAACGAGCCGCTCGTGCAGCCGCTGTACTGGGACTATCCGGAAATCGAAGCCGCATACAAGCTCACCGACGAATTCCGTTTCGGCACCGAGCTGCTGGTCGCGCCGATCGTCGATCCAGCCGAGCGTTCCGTGCAGCGTGCGAAGGCCGACGTGTGGCTGCCGCAGGGCGAATGGTTCGATTTCTTCGACGGTCGCCATTACACGTCTCATCCGGCCGAAGGCCGCCGTCTGGAGGCTTGGCGCGATCTCGACCGCATGCCGGTGTTCGCTAAGCCCGGCGCGATCGTGCCGCTGCAGATGCCCGCCGAGGGTGAGGCGCTCAACTCCGTGGCCAACCCGCGCGCACTGCAGGTAGTGGTGTTCCCGGGTGCCGAAAACAGCTTCACGCTGTGGGAGGATGACGGTGCCGCACAGAGCAAGGATCGTTGGGCATCCACCGAAATGGCGCTGCGTTTTGAGGGCGATTCCACACAGTTCTCGATCGCCCCTACGGAAGGTGCGACGGACGTCATTCCGGCTTCCCGCGATTGGACGGTCACGTTCCGTGGCATCGCTCCGGAAGCGATGCACGCCGTCCGCGCGACCGTCGACGGCTCTGCCGCCGCTCCGGAAGTCGCGTACGATGCGGAAACGCTGAGCCTGACCGTCACGCTGCGTGACGTGCCGACGAGCGCCGCAATCGCCATCGATTTCGCCGACGGCCTTGCCGTTGCGGACGATCCGGTTGAAGCCGACGCGTTCGCCGTGATGAAGGATGCGCAGATGCTGTACATGACCAAGGAGCACGCATACCGCGCGATCCGCGAGCTGGGCAAGGATGCGCTGCCGGCACTGAGCACGCTGGAGGATCTGCACGGCGTTGGCGCGCAGACCAAATACCAGTCCCACATGCCGCAGCCGGTCATCCAGGCCCTGGCCGAAGTGCTGACCCGCAACTGACCTCATCGCAATAATTCAAAATAAAACGCGTGCGCGTCCGGATGGTTTCCGCCCGGACGCACACGCGTTTTGTTTTATGTACGAAATTAGTATGACTCGACATTCCGCATAGATTGGATTGGCTACAATGTATTAGACAGTCCGATGAGGGACGAATGACATGGGATTG